>ENA-UOOI01002582-UOOI01002582.1-fermentation-metagenome-genome-assembly--contig:-NODE-2582-length-15419-cov-34.384796_pt1 | contig 15419 bp, 11 predicted proteins | sample MGYA00245779_ERZ724027 | MGnify/ENA primary metagenome ERZ724027 (study PRJEB28704, sample SAMN03018318) | fermentation metagenome | biome: anthropogenic terrestrial biome; feature: soil... | reverse complement strand
AATCACACGAGGCTCTTTTTTATTGACCGATTTTACCATATAAATTTTTAATATTTGCTCTAATGCAGTATTAAAAAGTGTAAGCCTTATTTTTTATTTGCCTTCTGTATATTTTTAAAGTTGTCAACGTACCTGTATAGCGAATACAAAGCTGACAATACAGTAACATACAATAAGAAAAGCCCCAAGTGTTTTGAAAAATCCAGTGCTATTACCGATATATAAAATAAAGTGGTGGAGATTTTACCGTAAATTTTGGCAGGAACAAAAGTTCCCTTTTTAAATAAAATCGCACCCCCTATTATCATCATGAGTTCTTTGATTCCGATAATCAATATAACCCAAATGGGTATCATGTTTTTTATAGTAAGGCTTAAAAGCACGGTAAGCGACATCAGCTTATCTGCGAGCGGATCGAGTATGGAGCCCCATTTTGTTATCATGTTATATTTTCTTGCAATGTGTCCATCAAGTATGTCTGTCAGACCTGCAGTGACGAAAACAATGGATGAAATCATTATTGCATTCGGCATTTTTGAAAAAAAGACCAACGGAAAGACGGGAACAAGTGCAAGTCTTATTGCAGTAAGTATATTTGGAATGTTCATTATTTCACACCCCTGTTAAACTCTAGTTTATTTACACAATTCGTCTACTTTAGCATCCCAATATTATTATAAAACAATTCCAGCGGTTATCGATTTAAATCTGTTACGATTTATCGGCCTGCTCATTTACCATATCACTAAAAGGCAAATCTGCAAAGAGTAAAAATCCTAATACCATTATAATACCGATTTTATCAGAATGAAGTTTAAATTACAATAATGCAAAATATAAGTAAATGCGATAAATTGAATACGGCATATGAAATATTTAGATAATGATGCTGTATATGCAAGGAATGACGAATATTATTCATATATAATACTTTAATATTCGTATTTTTATTGACTGAGAGTTTTTATTCTGTTAATATAGATGAGGGTTGTTTAAATGGAAATGATTCATGAAATTCGTTAATTCCATGATTATAAGTTTACAATCATAGGGTTAACGAATCATGAATGATTTGGAGGCTTGAGTGGATGAAGGATAGATATGATGTGGTGATAATCGGAGCAGGTCCGGCCGGCATATTTGCTGCGCTTGAGCTTACTGAAAAGAATAGCGATATAAATATATTGATCGTTGATAAGGGAAGAACAATAGAGCATAGATCCTGCCCGGCCAGGATTACAGGAAAATGTGCAAATTGTGATCCATGTTCCATAGTAAACGGATGGGCGGGAGCAGGCGCGTTCAGTGATGGCAAATTATCGGAGTCACCTGAAGTTGGCGGAAGGATAACCGATTACATTGATATAGGAGAAGCTAAGGAACTTATTAAATATGCAGATGACATATATCTGAAATTCGGAGCATCACGCGAGGTACATGGGTTGAACAGCAAAAGAGTCGAAGACATAATGTATGAATCATCGAAGTATAATATAAAGCTCATACCATGTCCGGTAAGGCATCTTGGAACTGAACTGAGCTATGAAGTGCTCAAGAGGATGTATGAACATCTTATAAATGATACGAATACTGAATTTTTAGAGCTGACTTCAGCTAATGATATAATCGTTGAGGATGGAAAAGCTAAAGGTGTGGTGCTTCAAAGAAAGGGTGGAGGCAAATTTGAGGTAAAAGCAGATTATATAATTGCCGCACCCGGCAGAGAAGGCGCAGAGTGGCTGACAGGCCAGGCTAAAAAGCTTGGAATCAGAACTGAAAACAATGAAGTTGATATAGGGGTCAGGGTCGAGGTCCCGAATTCGATAATGGATCATCTTACAAAGGATTTGTATGAAGCGAAGCTTATTTATTTTTCCGATACGTTTGAAAACAGGGTGCGTTCATTTTGCATGAACCCTGCAGGATATGTGTCTGAAGAGCATTATGACGGACAGATTGCCGTCGTAAACGGGCACAGCTACGCTGGAGAGAATATGAAAAGTCCGAATACCAATTTTGCACTCCTTGTGTCAACAAGGTTTACAGAACCTTTCAACCAGCCTATTGAGTATGGAAAATATATTGCGAAACTGGGCAATATGCTTACAGGCGGCGGGATAATGGTGCAAAGATTAGGAGATCTTCTCCATGGGAGAAGGACCGATTATGACAGGTTGAAGAAATCGACTACGATACCTACTTTGAAGAGCGCTGTACCCGGGGATTTGAGCTTTGTGCTGCCTCAAAGGCATTTGACATCAATTGTTGAGACATTGAAAGCCTTTGATCATATAGCGCCAGGGCTGTACTCTAAGAATACTTTGCTTTATGGTGTTGAAGTGAAGTTCTATTCATCAAAGGTTAAAGTCGGCAACAATTTCGAAACAGCAGTGGCAAACTTGTATACTATAGGAGACGGCGCAGGAATCACAAGAGGATTGATGCAGGCCTCGGTTACCGGTGTAATCGTAGCAAGGGATATATTGAATAGAAAAGTTTAAACATGGACAGCATTAAAATTTGTAGAGATTATTTAAAGTATGATGTTGGTTTTGAGTGATTTAAGTAAGTAAGATATAAAAAATGCTGATATGCAAAAATAAATTCGTTTGTTTTTTAATTTAAGTTTAAAATAAACAGAAACTCTATCATAAGAATGATTGAAAGAGGTGGCTTTTATGTCAAGTACAGTGATTTTAGGTGCTCAATGGGGAGACGAAGGCAAGGGTAAAATAACCGACTACCTGGCTGAAAATGCTCAAGTAGTCGTAAGGTATCAGGGAGGCAATAATGCAGGCCATACGGTTGAAGTAGGCGGACAGCAGTACAAACTCCATCTTGTACCTTCGGGAATATTATATAAGAATACTATAAACATAATAGGAGATGGAGTCGTAATCGATCCTGAAGCATTATTTGAGGAGATAAATTCTTTGAATAAAAAAGGCATAAATACTGACAGCCTTATCATCAGCGATAGAGCGCATGTTATTATGCCATATCACAAGATAATCGACATGCTTTCAGAGAGAAAAAGGGGCAAGTCTGATATAGGCACTACCGGCAAGGGAATAGGTCCATGCTATACGGACAAGTTCGAAAGGTCGGGAATAAGAGTATGCGATTTGATAAACAAGGATGCATTTATTAAAAGGGCAAAAGCAAATATTGACCGCAAGAATGAGATCATAAGCAAAATATATGGTGAGAAGCCTTTAAATAAAGAAGAGATAATTACAAAATACCTTGAATATGGGGACAGAATAAGGCCTTTTGTAAAAGATACGACCGTAATTGTGTACAATGAAATCAAAAAAGGGAGCAAGGTGCTTTTTGAAGGTGCTCAGGGTACGCTTTTGGATGTGGATTATGGAACATATCCATATGTTACATCTTCCCATCCCATATCTGGAGGAGTATGCGTAGGAGCCGGAATCGGCCCGCGTTCAATAGATAAGGTCGTCGGCGTATGCAAGGCATATACGACAAGGGTGGGCAAGGGCCCGTTTCCAACCGAGCTTTTGGATGATACAGGCAATTATTTAAGGGAAAAAGGCTGTGAATACGGAACGACAACAGGAAGGCCGAGAAGGTGCGGCTGGCTTGATCTTGTAGTAGTGCAGTTTGCATCAAGGCTTTCGGGCATAACCGATATCGCCATTACCAAGATCGATACGCTCTCCGGGCTTGATAAGATAAAGGCCTGCGTTGGATACGAGCTTGACGGAAAGGCGATTGAGCATTTCCCGGCAAGCCTGGATGACCTTGCAAGATGCAAACCGATATATGAGGAATTTGAAGGCTGGGATGATACAATAAAGAAGGCAAGAAAATTTGAAGATTTGCCTTCAGGAGCCAAAAAGTATATAAAGCGTATCGAAGATTTGACTGAAGCTAAGGTATCAATAATATCGGTTGGACCAAACAGGGACGAGACAATACTGGCATGATGTTAGAAATGTTATAGAATAAAGGGGCTGTGCCAAGTGTCATAGGGCTGCCGACATGATGCAGCATAAGAAATATTACCATAGATTGTTGACAGCTCGTTAAATTTCTTGTATTATATTAAAGTGTCAAGTCGATGAGGCTTGTAAGATGGCCCCTTGGTCAAGTGGTTAAGACATCGCCCTTTCACGGCGGCAACATGGGTTCGAATCCCGTAGGGGTCACCACTTATTTTAAAAAGTACTCTAAAATATTAGAGTCATAGAATTTTGGGAGCATAGCTCAGCTGGGAGAGCATCTGCCTTACAAGCAGGGGGTCACAGGTTCGAGCCCTGTTGTTCCCACCATATGCGGCCAAGTAGCTCAGCTGGTTAGAGTGTCGGCCTGTCACGCCGAAGGTCGAGGGTTCGATCCCCTTCTTGGTCGCCATTTTTATCTTTAATTTTCCATTATGAGTATCAACCATTTGTTTGATGCTGGCTTAGCTCAATCGGTAGAGCAGCTGATTTGTAATCAGCAGGTTGAAGGTTCAAGTCCCTTAGCCAGCTCCAGGGTGAGTCTGGACGCAATTTGCGTTCAGGCTTTTTTTATCGGATGTAAGGGCAAAGGAATGGTTGCTTTCTTGTACCGCTTTACAAAGAACGTTATAATAAAATATAAATTGACATAAGCAGGTGAAATTTATGTATATAGCGGACTTACACATTCATTCCCATTATTCCAGAGCCACAAGCAAGGAATGCACTCCCGAGTATTTAGACCTTTGGGCCAGACGCAAGGGAATTAGCATACTGGGGACCGGAGACTTTACTCATCCGGCGTGGAGAGAAGAATTAAAGGAAAAGTTGACTCCCGCAGAAGATGGGTTTTATATATTAAAGGATGAATATCGCCTGGATAAGGAAATAGATAACGGGGCCATGGCTCCGCGGTTTATAATTTCCGGTGAAATCAGTTCCATCTATAAAAAAAACGGCAAAGTGAGAAAGGTGCACAGCTTAATTCTTCTTCCGGGACTTTCGGAAGCAGAGCTTTTGGCCAAGAAGCTGGAGACCATTGGAAACATCCATTCCGACGGAAGGCCAATCCTGGGGCTGGATTGCCATGATCTTCTGGAGATTACGCTGGAAATATGTCCTCAGGCCATATATGTTCCGGCGCACATCTGGACTCCTTATTTTTCGCTCTTCGGGGCATTCTCCGGCTTTGACGCCATAGAGGAGTGCTATGAAGATCTGACACCTTATATCCATGCATTAGAGACAGGGCTTTCTTCGGACCCACCCATGAACTGGCGCTTGTCTGCACTAGATCGCTTTCAGTTGATATCTAATTCCGACGCCCATTCTCCGGCAAAGTTGGGACGAGAGGCAAACCTTCTTGATATTCAGCTTTCCTATATTGGACTTTCAAATGCTATTCAGAAGGGAGAAGGCTTAAAGGGAACCATAGAATTTTTCCCGGAAGAGGGGAAATATCATTATGACGGGCATAGGAAATGCCATCTTTGCCTTGCGCCTTTGGAGACGGAAAAATATTCCGGCAAGTGCCCGATCTGCGGCCGTAAGCTTACCATAGGAGTATGCCACCGTATAGAGCAGCTTGCGGACCGGAAAGAAGGGTTTGTGCTTCCCGGTGCAAGGCCGTTTGAAAGTTTGGTTCCGCTTCCCGAGGTTATCGCATCTTCCATTGGTTATTCCTCTACAAGCGTAAAGGTGCAGAATCAGTATAAGGCCATGATTAAGAATCTTGGACCGGAATTTAAGATATTGAGGGAGCTTCCGATAGAGGATATCTGTCAGGTTTCAGGTTATTTGATTTCAGAGGGAATCAGAAGGTTAAGGGAAGGAAAGGTTGAACGAAGTCCCGGATATGATGGGGAATACGGTACTATAAAGTTGTTTGACCGGGCGGAAATAGATAATTTAAGCGGGCAGCTTTGCTTCTTTAGCGCTGATAAAATGACCTGTGGAAATGGGAAAGAGTCTGCTGAAAAAGAGACGGGAAAAAGCAAAGCATTGCTGATGGATAGGCAGAGGGCGAAGAGGCGTGAAAACGGACGGGAATTTGGCATGATGGAGGAAAACAAAGCAGGTTCTCTAAATGAGAGACAGCAGAAAGCAGTTACTGCCATATCACGCATTATAGCAGTGATTGCAGGCCCGGGCACCGGGAAGACTAAGACTTTGGTTTCCCATGCAGCCTATTTGATGAATGAAAGAGGAGTCAAAGCATCGGAAATAACCGCAGTCACCTTTACCAAAAAGGCAGCAGAAGAAATGAGGACCCGTTTGGAAGATGCAGTTGGAGGAAAAAGAGCTGTCAGCCTTATGAACATAGGAACCTTTCATTCTATTTGCTACCAGCTTTTGCAAAAGCAGGGGCTTAACTTCACTCTGGCGGACGAGATGGAGTTGTTTGACCTTGCACAGGAGGTTATCCGGCAGTTTGGCCTTAAGATAGAGCCAAAGCAGTTTTTAAGGCTGGTATCCTTAAAGAAAACAGGATTGAAGCAAAGGAATGAGGAGTCTTCCAATGATACGGAAAAATTACAGCTCAAGCCGGCTTATGAGGCATACGAAAAGCTTCTGTCAGAAGAAAAAATCATGGATTATGACGATCTTTTGATGGAAACCCTTCGCCTTTTAAAGGAGGAGAAGAAGAATGAAATCAGAAAGAGGAATTTTTCCTATCTGTTGGTGGATGAGTTCCAGGATATCAGCCCGGTCCAGTATGAGCTGATACAGGCATGGAACCGGAGAGGACGGGAACTGTTTGCTATTGGAGATCCGGACCAGGCCATCTATTCCTTCCGAGGAGCCGATGCCAGATGCTTTGAACGTCTAAAGGCAGATTATCCAAAGCTGTGTATCATACGGCTTAAGGAGAATTACAGATCCGAGCCTTTGATCGTATCCGGAGCTTTGGCTGTTATCGGAAAGAATGAGGGTCCTAAGCGGGAGCTTGTTCCGGTCCGGGAAAATGGAAATCCAATACGTTTGGTAACGGCGTCCAGTGAAATGGCAGAGGATATTTTTGCAGCAAAGGAGATTAACCGGCTGATTGGCGGAATCGACATGCTGGACTCAGAGCAACATTTGACAGACCGGAGTGAAGGAAATATCAGAAGCTTTGGGGATATTGCAATTTTATATCGTACTCACAGGCAGGGAGAGCTTTTAGAAAAATGCCTCAAGAAAGAAGGCATTCCCTATGTGGTTGCAGGAAGGGAGGACTTTCTTACAGAGGAATCGGTCCGCGGAACCATCTGCTTCTTTAAATATTTGATGAATCAGGAAGATAGGGTGGCCCTTAGGCTATGTTTGAAGCTCTTGTGGAAACTGCCTGAAACTAGCCTTTCAGAGCCTGCCGTAACTTCTCTGGCCCAAAAATATCTTCCCAGGCTAAAGAAAGAAAGGCCTCAGAAGTTGCTTTTGGACTGGATGGAGGATATGGAATTTACAGGCTGTGAGCCCATGGAAAAGCTTGTTGGAATGTCACTGTTTTATAAGACAATGCCTGAATTTCTGGAGGCTCTTGTATTTGGCGGTGAAAGTGATTTGAAGCGGTGCGGTGGAAAAACCTATACAGCTGATGCGGTAAATCTTATGACTCTTCACGGTGCAAAAGGGCTGGAATTCCCGGTGGTTATGATCTGCGGCGCCAGAAAGGGAATAATCCCTCTGGAAAATCAAAAACAGGATATAGATTTAAAAGAGGAACGGCGTCTATTCTATGTTGGAATGACCCGCGCTGAGGATGAGCTTATTCTGGTCACCTCTTCAGAACCGTCGCCGTTTTTGGCGGATATACCTGATGAGGAAGTATTACGGGAAAACACCGGAAAGCAAAAGGAATGGGACAGTGGAAAACAGATGAGCTTTTCTGATCTTAATGTAAGGCATAAGAAGTGAATAATAAATAGCTGATAAGATCGGTAAAACAAGCCAATCCTATCAGCTATTTATATATTAGCATAGTTTAAATAAGGCTTTGATAATTAATCATTTTTTATTTGCTCTTTTTTCGCTTTTCCTGTGCTATTTTAATTCTTATATCTTCGCCGTAAAACTTGAACATGGTAAAATTACCGAATATCCTGGATGTGATCCTTTCCGAATATGTATTGAAAATATTGTCCAGTGAAAGATTCGTAGATATTATCATCTTTTTTTGCGTTATAAGCCTCTTATTTATGAGGTTAAAAAGCTCCATCTGCGAAAAATCGGTTATATATTCGGTGCCAAGATCATCTATTATCAAAAGTTCACAGTCGAACACATCCTCAAGCTTTTCTTTAAAACCTGTATCATTGTTGTCAAATTGGGCTTCCCTCAAAATTTCAATTAAGCTTGATGAGGTCTGGTATATGACAAGTTTGCCTTTGTCAAGCAGATCCTTGGCAATGCAGTTTGAAAGGAAAGTCTTCCCCAAACCTGAATCGCCATAGAAAAAAAGATTTTGAGAAGTGGTATCAAAATTATTTACAAATTCTATGCAGGCTTTGAATATATCCTCTATGTTCTTTCTTGGAGAAATCTGCTCGCCATTGAATTTGTGTGGAGAATAATAATCAAACACAAACATTTCAAAGTTTTCTTTTTTTAATATATTCCTTATATTAGACTGGTCATAATGCTTGTCTATTATCCTCTGCTTTAAACAGTGGCACTTCTCAGTGCCTATATAACCCGTATCCTGGCAGTCGGGGCATCTGTACTTCGGCTCCATATAATCTGCAGGAAAATTATGTTTTGTAAGAAGCTCCGCCTTTTCTACCCTAAGGTCGGTGCAAACCTTTTTCTCACGCTCAATCAGATTTTTCATATCATCATTGCCCTTTATCACAGCTTTTGCGATTTCAAGACCTATCTTCCTAAGGCTGGCGTCTATATCTTTAATTCTCGGTATCTTTTTGTATACTTCAATTTGCCTGGTTTTGGCTTGCTGTTCAGCATTTGTCCTGAGCTTCTCATATTCTAGGAGCAATTCATTTATATACCTATCGCTCATCCTCTTCCTCACCGCCTCTTCCAAGGAGCTTTTTCTCGAGATCTTTTATATCGTATGTACGCTGGTCATAGCTGTTAAACGTGGTTACAGGAGCTTTGAACTTTATGTTTTTAGTTTTCTTTTTTGAATCCTGAGGCTCAATGTCCTTGAGAGTTTTATACCCGCTTTTATGCCAGTTTGAAAGTATTCCATCTATGTAATTGAAATTGGGTTCGTTAATCCTAAGAGAACATATCTTGCATGCCTCAAGTACCATGTCCATGCTGAATTTCCACGTTCCAAACCATTTGTCTAAAAATTCTTCCTGGGGTTTCATAAGGTCATTTTCCTTAAGCCCCAGAAAATCAAGCACAACTCTGTAATCATTATATTTTTTTTCATGCTGTGCAATATATCTTTGGGCATCATCGACTGTTGCTATCTTTGAATCATGCCATCCCATGGCCACCTTTTCGATATATCGAAAGTCCATCTTGTTTCTTGATTTGCAGTACTCGACCAGTAATATTATAACCTCAGGTGAAAAACCATAATCATCAATCCAGCTTAAATACATCGATACTTCTTTGGGAGATATGATTCTTCCCAAAAGTTCCTGTATGGTGTCGTGCATTGATTTTAATTTCGCATCACCCATCCTTTTTGCTATGAAATCAGGGGAATATCTGTCTTCTCCGAATTCATTTTCATACTCTAAAGCTGTTTGAGACGGGTTGATGAATTGTATGCTCATGCTATTTTCAAGTTTTGTTATTTTAACTAGTCCCTTGGATTCCCAATATTCCCATGCTTTTATTATGTCGCTTTCAAGCAATCCAAGCTTTTTCGAAAGATATTCACCCTTTATGCCTGAACCATACAGACTCTCAAAAAGCCCTGCAATATATACCTTTACGAAATTTCCGTCTGCAGAGGGCATATATTTATCTATAAAAAGGTTGGAGATAGGGGTTACTCCAAAGCTTTTATTGCAGATCTTAAATGTATAATCTCCCATAAGTTACCACGATCCTCCACATATGAAATTCTCAATGAATTTTAATATAATTATACCAGAATGAATATTGAGTAACAATAAAGGCAAGGATTTGTTAAAGTGCAATATTGATTCCTGGGCACCCTGTCAGCAGTTCGCACTTGAATTTATTTAAAAATCAATATCATTTGTTTAATATATAGGAAAGTGAATATTCAGAAAAAAGACTATTAATCTTCTATTATATACATAAGTTTACCATAATTATTTGCATTTTCCATATTCTTATTGTATAGTATATTTAGACAATAACGGGACAAGGAAGGAGGCGTGGTAATGGGGTACCTTTCTAAGGGGCCAAAGGTGGAGTCAGAGAGCGATAAGAACGATGATTTTTTATCGCGGCCTGTTAGCATTGCCGATTGCTTTGGCAGGAATAAATTAAATCAAGTTATTGCTGCATTTTTAATTGGCGGAATGCTGGCAGGCGGTAGTATTTATTTCTACAATTACAGAAATGCCGGATATGCTGTTAAATATGACGGAAAACTCATTGGATATGTTCGTGATAAAGAGGCTGCAGAGAAAGCGTTAAATGATGCAAAGAGGGAAATGACTTACTATGATCCATCTATAAAAATAGATGATGATATTGAATTTGAAAAACTGCTTGTGAGTTCTGACAACATAGTAAGCCTGGACACCATAAAGGATACGCTGATAGAGGATTTGACCGTACAGTATACTTCATATGCCATAGAAGTCAATGGCGAGGTTGTGGCATATGTAAAAGATGAAGAAGAGGCTGACAAAGCAATACAGGGGGTCAAAAAATATTTTGAAGATATTGAGAAAAAGAATGGCGCACAGAAAGTACTAAATGTAACCATAAAAGATGATATAAAGGCTGTTAAAAAGGTTGCAGATGTATTAAAAATAAAAGATGCAAAAGAAGTTATAGATACCCTATCAAGCGAGAAAGGAACTACTAAGAAGTATGTTGTAAAGTCCGGTGATACCATATGGAAGATAGCAAATGATAACGGTATCAGCATAGAAGATGTTGCTGCGATGAACTCTGGGATTAATGTGGATAAGCTTCAGATAGACCAGGTTATAAATCTATCAGTAAGCGTACCATATCTGGATGTTGAGACGACTGTGCAAATGGCGGATGATGAAGATATACCATATGATACAAAATATGTTTCAGACGGGAGTTTATACAAGGGTGAGTCAAAGGTCGTTGAAGACGGCGAGTATGGTATAAAGAGAGTTTTAAAGCAAATAACCAAGTTGAATGGTAAACAGATAGCAAGTTCAGTTGTTTCTGCGGCGATTGTAAAGAACCCTGTAGTCCGTGTTATGGCAAGGGGTACGAAAAATCTTGTAGGGATCGGAAAATTCCTGTGGCCTACAGGCGGACGCATAAGTTCAGGCTTTGGATATAGAGGTAGAGAATATCATAAGGGCGTGGATATAGCGTCACCGTCAGGTACACCTATCTATGCTTCGGATTCCGGGACGGTTGTTCATTCTGGACGTTATGGCGGATATGGGAATCTGGTTATAATCGATCATGGAAACGGATATCAGACGTATTACGGACACTGTAAAACATTGCTGGTAAGCCGCGGAGATTCGGTTAAAAGAGGGCAAAAGATTGCCACAGTTGGCATGACTGGCGAGGCAACCGGGCCTCATGTACATTTTGAAGTGAGAGTAAATGGAGTTGCGAAGAATCCGTTAAATTATTTAAGATAAAAAGCTGTTTAAAGGCTCATATTACTTTTAGGGGGTTCTAAAAGTAATATGAGCCTTTAATAATTTACGATAAGCCGTTTAAACCGGCAGTTTGCATTGATGGGAAGTAAAATGCTAAACCGTTTTAATATTTTAAAGTTAGTATCCAAATCGGCAGTTTATTTTATGGAAATTTAAAATAAGCTGCCTAATATATTTTTTGCATATCAATCATTCCAAAACCCTGAGAGGTTTTAGGCTCATTTAGGCTTTTGCATGACAATTTCAATATTCCCTTCAAATCATTTCCGGAAACAGTGGGCATTTTTTCAAGGAAAAGAGCTATACAACCTGCTGCTATGGCACACGATATCGATGAGCCTGAAGCGGCATGGTAAGGATTATCCAGATGGATCATTGAGGTCACTCCGGGTATATATGATCTGTCTGCTGATAAGGATGTTATATTAAAGCCCGGGGTTAGAAAGTCGGGTTTTATGATATTGCCCCTTTTTATTCCTCTTCCTGAAAAATTAGACACCTTCCAATTTTTTGCTGCTGTATCGGTATATTCACACGAGCCTACGGTTATGATGCAAGGGCATATTCCAGGAGTTGTTATGGTGTCAAATGACGGCCCTCTGTTTCCTGAAGCGGATACGACTATGATACCTTTATTCCATGCTGCTTCGCAGGCTTTAACCAATGGATCAAACTTGCAAGATGTAACCGCTTCGCCGCCAAATGGAAGGCAGAGCAGTTTTATATCATATTTTTCTTTATTTTCAATTACCCATTCGATTGCAGCAATTATGTCTGAAAATGATCCTTCGCCCACGCAATTGAATGCTTTTAGCATGATCAGCCTTGAAGACGGCGCTATGCCTTTATATTTTCCATTGCTTAATTCACCGCTTCCTGAGATTATTCCGGAAATATGGGTGCCGTGGCCGTTATCATCATACGGTTGTTTTATGGAGTTTATATAATCTTTAAAAGCTATTACGACTTTGTTTGGCCTGTTTAAATCACCATGCGGATATACTCCCGTATCTATAACCGCTATGTTCACGCCTTTGCCTGTCAGATTATATGGATTGTTAGAGCTGATTCCAATGCTTTTAGAAGCTTTGTCCATGCATATTTCAGCTTTTCTGTCATAGCTTATATAGCTCACTTCGGGAAGTTCGGAGAGCTTCTCGATTCCCCTTGGACTCATTTGAACAGCTAAGGCTTGAGTAAATTTATATTCATATTTTAATTTTCCGCTGTTTTTTGATATACTATTTTTGAAACTATTTGATGGTGGTTCCTTTAGAGATATAATCGCTGGAATTGATTTGTTTTCTTTTTCCTTGAGTTTCAGTTTTATTATTGGATCCATCTTATTTGAGAAAAAAATCATGCTGCATGCTCCTGAAGGCAGATATGCAGTATAATTATATGTTTGAAATAAAAAAAGGTTACTCATATATTTGAAAGCATTAGAGCGAAAATTGAAGGAGGTGATTTCATGGCTTTGATTGATTTTAAATGTACCAAATGCGGTAAAAAATTTTTTGAGATAATAAAGCCATCTGAAATAGGTAAAATTAAATGCCCTGACTGCGGAGGCGATGTAAAAAGGGTATATGAGGAAAGATCAATAGGCAAGCATTCAAATGGAGAATCATCCGGCTGCGGTGGCAATTGCAGTGCTTGCAGCGGCTGCCACTGATAAATAGGCTGATCTTAAATGCTTTTTATATAATTTATTTTATATCGGCGGCTTTGAGACATGAGCCTATAGAATAAAGGGATTGGCTCATCTCATATTGTTTGCCATCATCTCATATATATTATTGAGGTGATGGCAAATGAGGATGGCTTTAAAGGAACCGGTCATATTGCCTTTATGTGTTGCCGCGCTTTTTTTGCTGACAGTATTTTTTAGCATTTATCCTTGTTTTGGCAAAGTCATATTGTATCCCATATATAGGGAATTTAAAAAAAATAGCATGTCTTATCAAAATGCCAGATTTAACGTAGAGAAGAGCGAAAACTTCAGGGTCCATTATCAGGATTCATCAAGAGAATGCGTTGAAATGGTGATCGATAATGCTGAAAAAAGCCTGAAAGTATTGATTGAGGATTTTGATTATAAATTAGATTGCAAGATCGATATCATAATATATCCTGAATACAGGGAAATGGCAAAAAAGATAGGGCTTGGGACCGGGAGCACGGCAATGGGGGTTTATTATAGCGGTATAATAAGCATACTTGAGCCTAAAAAATGGATCCGGGAAAATTTAGATATAGTACGAGTGTTTACGGCTGAAGGGCCGGTGCTGCATGAGCTGACTCATTATGTCATAGATTATAAGACATGTGGAAATGTGCCTGTGTGGTTTACCGAAGGCATGGCATTGTATGAAGAATACAAGGTGAATAATGTACAATGGGCTTATGGCAAAGACATTGAATCATTTTACAGCCCCGATGAGCTGCAAAATGACTTCTATAGTCTGGATGAAATAAGCGCATACAAGCAATCGTTCATTATTGTCAAATATATTGAGGATAATTTTGGAAATGAAGCTGTAAAAAAAATAATAGGGTTGCTGAAATCAGGCAGCTCACTTGAACAAGCGTTTATAAGAATCATTAAAATGGATATGAAAGAACTTTTTATCAAGGCTTTTGAATATTATGATGCCGGCCGATAAAATTTTTGGATAATATAAACTTTTCAAAGACCCTTGCCGGCGGAGAAAGAGTTCTTTTTTTTTGCTTGACAAGGTATATTTTTCTTTTCAAATCCAAGTCCTTTATATGAAACATCCTCACATATTTTAAGTCCATATATTCCTTTACAACGTTTTGGGATATTATCGTAACGCCGAGCCCGGATTTTACAAACTCAAGGGCTGTTTCCATTCCTCTTACTTCAGAAATTATTTTAAGCTTGTTTATATCGTATCCTGATGATATCAATGCGGCCTCAAAAACCTGCCTTGTAGCTGAACTTTGCTCCCTTAGTATAAAAGATTCATGCATCAGATCTTTAAAGGAAATAGAATCCTCTGAAATATTGTTGAATTTTTCATTTGGGGGCGTGATTGCCACAAGATTGTCATCTGCAAATCCATAATATTCGAGCTTTGCATCGGGTATCTTTTTGCCCACGATTCCAAGTTCCGCATCATACATAAGCACGCTTGATATTACTTCGCCCGTGCTTATTCCCGAAATCTTAAAATTAACCAGAGGATACAGCTTTGAAAAATCGCTTATGACTTTAGGGAGTATCCATTTGCAAGGTGTCGTGCTCGATGCGATTTTAAGCTCTCCTTCTATCCTGCCGTAATATTCTGCTATTGATTGAAAGGCTTGATTGCGGGTATTGATCATATCAAGGGCATATTTGTAAAATAATTCACCCGCAGGAGTGAGCCTTACCTCTTTGCTTGAACGTTCAAATAGCGAAGTTTTCAACTCGGTTTCAAGGTTATTTATATGGGTGCTTATTGTAGGCTGGGACAGGTATATAGCTTTAGCAGCCTTTGAAAAGCTCTTGTACCTTACGACATTTATAAAGGCTTCAATTTGTTTGAAATCCACATTATCGCTCCTTAAATAATCATTCGAAATAAACCAATCAATAAAATTATCAGCTATTTTATAGATTAATTCAATATGGACAGCCAAAATTAAAGTTTAGGTTCTGTCTAACGGAGATGTTGATTTTTGAGCATCC
>ENA-UOOI01002580-UOOI01002580.1-fermentation-metagenome-genome-assembly--contig:-NODE-2580-length-15434-cov-3.892711_pt1 | contig 15434 bp, 8 predicted proteins | sample MGYA00245779_ERZ724027 | MGnify/ENA primary metagenome ERZ724027 (study PRJEB28704, sample SAMN03018318) | fermentation metagenome | biome: anthropogenic terrestrial biome; feature: soil; material... | reverse complement strand
CATCTTGTAGCGGATCTCCACCCTGGCGACCACCGCATCAATCCCCCGCACGTGCAGCTCATGAAAATTGAGCCCCACTTTTTCCAGCAACTCATGCCGCGCCACTTCAAAATAGTGCTGATAGTTGGCGTTGTTGACATGTCCCTGCACGTCGCATTCGTAATCGCGCACTTTCATCCTGTATGCAAAAACCGGCTCCATTGATTTTTTGCCCCCTTTCCTGATATTCTGTTCCCGTTTTCTAAATCGTCTGATTTTTTTCCTTCAACCATTCTCTTGCGTTGGCAAACGCTTCCATCCAGGGAGTTACCTCATGCTTGCGGTAAGCGTGGGGGTACCATGCGTTTTGCCAGGGGAAGACGGAGCGTTCGGGATGCGGCATCATGGCCAGGTGGCGGCCGTCGCGCGAGCAGACGGCTGCCGTGGCATAATCGGAGCCGTTGGGGTTACCCGGATATTCGTCGTAGAGATACTTTGCCGCGATGTGGTAAGCTGATTCGGACTTCGGTAACCGGAAGCGCCCTTCACCGTGTGCTACCCAAATCCCGAGCTTTGTGCCCGCAAGCGATTTGAGCATGACCGATTCGTTTTTAGGTATCTCCAGACTCACAAAAGTCGATTCGAATTTGTGGGATACGTTATGATGCATTTTAGGATGGTTCTCACCCATTTCGGGGTAGATCAGTCCCAGTTCCATCAACAGTTGGCAGCCATTACAGATACCTAAACTCAGCGTGTCTTCGCGGGCGAAGAAGCTATTCAGCGCCGTTTTCGCTTTTTCGTTGTAGCGGAAGCCGCCGGCCCATCCCTTGGAAGAGCCCAGCACATCGGAATTGGAGAATCCCCCGCAGAAGACGGCGAACTGCACGTCTTCCAGCGTCTCGCGGCCGGAGGTAAGATCCGTCATATGCACATCTTTCACATCGAAACCGGCCAGCCAAAGCGTATAGGCCATCTCCCTCTCGCCGTTGGTGCCTTTTTCACGGATAATGGCGGCGGTGAGTCCCGACCTCTCTTTCCTTCCGGGATTCAGCCCCAGCTCTTCCATCTTCCCTGTAAAGGAGGGGTTGAACCCGAACTGAAGCGGTTGGTTTTTATAATTTTCGAACCGCTGTGCGGCGCAGACTTCTCCGCTCTGTTTCCGGTCAAGCAGCCAGGAGGTTTTATACCACACATCACGCAGCCGGTCAATGTCAAGCTCTCTGGTAAATCCCTCTTTGGTGATGACCAGTTTGCGTTCTTCGATAGGGCGGGCTACAATAGCGGCCCCCACGCCGTAATCCTGCAGGATCTTTTCTACTAAATGATGATGTTTCACCTGGATGATCACCCCCGGGTTTTCGGAGAAGAGGATTTTTATGAGATCTGCATGCCGGATCTTATCGAAGCGTGCTTCCAGTCCCCCCTGCGGATTGGTGAAACACATCTCGAGCATGGCGGTGATCATCCCTCCCGCGGAGATATCATGTCCGGCAAGGATCAATCCGCGGTTCACCAACTCCTGTACGGCGGCAAACGTATTCTTGAAATATTCTGCATCGGTCACGGTAGGCACTTCGTCCCCGAGCTTGCTCATCGTTTGTGCGAATGCGGAGCCTCCCAGCTTGAAAGTATCGAATGAAAAATCGATATAATAGAGGTAGGTTCCTCTTATGTAAGCCAGCACAGGTGATACGATCTTGCGGATATTCTTTACCTCGGCGGCAGCCGAGATAATGACCGTACCGGGTGAGTATACTTTGTCGTCGCCATACTTCTGCGTCATGGAGAGCGAGTCTTTTCCGGTAGGAATGTTGATATCCAGGTCGCAGGCGAAGTCGGAGCAGGCTTCCACCGCTTTGTAAAGGCGGGCGTCCTCACCGGGGTTACGGCAGGGCCACATCCAGTTGGCGCTGAGGGAGACGGATGGCAGACCGTCGGCAAGCGGTGCAAAGACAATATTGGTGAGCGCTTCGGCCACTGCCATCACCGATCCGGCGGCAGGGTCTATCATGGCCACCTGGGGGGCGTGCCCCAGTGATGTGGCCATACCGGCATAGCCCTTGTAATCGAGTGCGATGGCGCCGCAGTCGCTCAGCGGCAGTTGGATTTCGCCCTGGCATTGCTGGCGGGCGATTTTTCCCGTAACGGAGCGGTCCACCTTGTTGGTAAGCCAATCCTTGCAGGCGACAGCCTCTAATTTGAGCACATCTTCGATATAGGTCTCCAGTAATTCCTGATCGTACTCCGGAGCGCTGTATTCTTCCGTGATGGTAGTATCTTCCATGATGGTGACGGGCGGTTTTCCGAAGAAGTCTTCCAGTTCCATATCGATGGGGCAGGCGCCGTCCGGCTGGCGGAAGGTGAATTTCATATCGCCTGTGGTTTCACCTACTACATACATGGGCGACCGTTCACGGGAGGCGATACGCTCGATACGTGCTATATCCTGTGGTTGTACCAGTAAACCCATCCGTTCCTGGCTTTCGTTTCCTATGATCTCCCTGGCGGATAGCGTTTCATCGCCGACAGGCAGTTTATCCATCTCGATGACGCCTCCTGTCTTTTCCACCAATTCCGACAGGCAGTTCAGATGGCCGCCCGCACCGTGGTCGTGGATAGAGACGATCGGGTTTTCGTCCGATTCGGCCAGTGCCCGGATCACGTTGGCTACACGTTTCTGCATTTCCGGGTTGGCGCGTTGTACGGCATTCAGTTCAATTCCTGCGGAATATTCGCCGGTATTAACCGACGAAACGGCGCCGCCACCCATACCGATACGGTAATTATCACCGCCCAGCACCACCACTTTTTCGCCGCTCTGCGGTTCTCCTTTTTTTGCATCGCGCTTGTTGGCATAGCCGATCCCGCCGGCAAGCATGATCACCTTGTCGTATCCGAATTTCTTGTCGTTTTCGGCATGTTCCAGGGTGAGTACCGACCCGCAGATCAGCGGTTGGCCGAATTTGTTCCCGAAATCGGATGCTCCGTTGGAGGCTTTGATGAGGATCTGTTCGGGGGTCTGGTAAAGCCATTTGCGTGGGGGAAGTGCCTGCTCCCATTCACGCCCTTCTTCGAGGCGGGGGTAAGAAGTCATGTAAATGGCTGTCCCTGCTACCGGGAGTGAGCCCCTTCCGCCTGCCAGCCGGTCGCGGATCTCACCCCCCGTACCGGTAGAAGCGCCGTTGAACGGCTCTACCGTGGTGGGGAAATTATGCGTTTCGGCTTTGAGCGAGAGCACGCTTTCTATCTCTTTGGTCAGGAAGAAATCGGGTTTATCGCCGCTCGCGGGTGCAAACTGTTCGATGGTCGGGCCCTGCACAAAGGCCACATTATCTTTGTAGGCCGAGATAAGGCTGTTCGGGTTGACGGAGGAGGTTTTCTTTATCAACTGGAACAGGGTCATCTCTTTCTCTTCACCATCGATCACGAATTTGCCGTTAAAGATTTTGTGGCGGCAATGTTCCGAATTGACCTGGGAGAATCCGAACACTTCACTGTCGGTAAGTTTGCGTCCCATTTTTTGGCTGACGGCGTTGAGGTAATCGATCTCTTCATTACTCAGGGCAAGTCCTTCCGCCTGGTTATATGCGGCGATATCGTCGATATATATGATCTCTTCCGGTTGTTTGTCGATGGTGAAAACAGATTGATCCAGTTTTTCATACCTGCGTTGCAACATCGGATCAAATTCCGTTGCCTCATCGTCTGTATAAGGGGTATATTCTTCGATGCGTGTGATACCCCCGATACCCATGTTCTGGGTGATCTCCACGGCGCAGGTGCTCCACGGGGTAATCATCTCACGGCGGGGGCCAATAAAGAGTTGGTCGATGCTTTCTGTGGGGAGCACTTCAGCCTCTCCGAACAGCCAGATCAGTTTCTTGATGTCTTCCGGGGAAAATTCCGTATTGGCTTGTATAGCGATCACGCTTTGGGAGGGAGTTCTGAAAAATGTAATCATATCTCTTTTTTTAGATTGACTTAGATTGAGTGGAATTGACTTAGATTGAGTGAGATTGATTTTTTTGGTGCGTAATCAATCTTTTATCAATCTTTCGTCGCTCTTTATTCACTAAGCTGAATTGAGTGACAAAGTTAATGAAAAAGCATGAAACGAGCATGAATTAAGAGTAAAGAACAAAGAGCCAAGAGTCAGGACATTTCAATTTCAGAGTTTTGATTTTAATCTTTTCACTACAGATTCATCTTGGTTCTTGATTCTAAAAATCTTGGTTCTAAAACGTTCCGTACACCTTCATGCCAAGAATTAAAAAATCATATGGAACATAGTATATAAAACATATTTTGTCTGTTTTGAGAATGGATGTACCTTTGCACCGGAAAAATTTGAAACCGAATCCCTATAAACTGATGGTATATGCTTGAGATAATGGCCAAAGGGTTTCTTATTGGATTGCTGGTCTCTGCGCCTATGGGGCCGATCAATATGCTGGTCATCCAGCGGACACTCAACCGGGGCTGGTGGCACGGTTTCGTAACGGGATTGGGTGCTATGCTGTCCGATCTGACTTATGCCGTGATCACATTAATAGGATTGAGTTTTGTTGCGGATTTTTTCGATAGCTATGAGCAGGTTATACGGGTTGCGGGAAGCATTATCCTTTTCTTGTTTGGCCTTATGGTATTCCGTTCCAACCCTTTGAGGGACTGGGCTCCCGATAAATTGTCCCAGGAAACACGGTATCTTAGGGATTTTGTTTCATCGTTTTTACTTACCTTTTCCAATGTGGCGATTATCTTAATACTTATGGGACTTTATGCCCATTTATCATTTAACCCTTTGGCGGATGGGAGAAGTTTTTTTGTCGCCGGATTGATCGCATTTACCGTGGCCACATTCGTATGGTGGTTTTTTCTCACCACTTTGGTTTCCTGGTTGCGCAAGCATTTTAACCGGAGAGGGCTGGTATTGCTCAACCGGAGTGTGGGTGCTGTACTGATGCTGCTCGGCGTGGGAGGGATCCTGTTGTTGTTCCCCCGACTGTTTTAACCCTCTATGTCCTAACTCTATGTGCAACCCTTTTATTATTGGTTTTTATTTTTAGAAATGATAATTATTCTTTCAACTACTATTTTGTCTTGTTTCGTAAATTAAACAGTTCACGGGTTGTAAGAATATCTGTAAACCCTTTTTCCTGACTTCGACACAGGGACACCCTAATAATTCGTCCAAAAATCCTCATCAAAAAGTTGGGCTATAGATTTGTGTCTTGGCGTTATCAGCATAGTTCTACTCATTGTATCTCCACTTTTCGGGAGTTTGATTTTAGCGTGGTAATGGCTTTTGCTATACTTAGTACCTTATCCACACTCTTCCCGACTCCCTTAATGGCATGCTTTCTTTCAAGTTCCTTGTATATTTTATATGCCACAAAACATACACATCTATGGGCTTTTATCCTTGATGGGGTAAAATGGAACATGGGGCGTATTTCAAGAATTCCCTTGGGTTACTCTGGAAGCCTTATGAGAAGCTTCTCATAAGTTCTTTAGAGCACTAAAAACAAGTGGTTTCAATATAGAGAAAACTCATTTAACTAACTTAAGGCATATCGAAAAACTTTTCGCTTTGGTCATAATTGCTTTTACCTCGGCATACCTTGAAGGAATATTTTTACTTCAGAACGTAAAACCGATAAGATTGCTATATAATGGCAGAAAAACAAAAGTCGATACAGAACAATAAGGAAGAAAGACAAAAACACGCGAGGCTTAAGAAAAGAGGGATGAATATGTAAGCTTTTTAGGGTAAATTTCACATATATCATCTTTAAAATCACAATTACATTAATATAAAATAACTTTAATTGCTGCTTTTATATGTATAAATAACATAAATTATTTGTAATTTTGCTTTTTCTGTTTTAATTTTGTGAAAAACCTAAAAAATATACGACATGAAAAAAAACCTATCAACAATCGGACTTGCTTTTTTGTTTGCAATTTTATTACAGAGTTCCTTATGAATTGGGGATATGATGGAGATAACGACAATGGCCTTTTCGGCAGTTATCCGGACGCAACATGGACATATTTGGATAGAGAATATAAATACGATAAGAAAATTCATTATGACTTCAGGTAGAATTTTTATTTATTTGTTTACAGCGATATTAGTGATGTCCTGCAGCGGCGAAAACGATACAATAGTTGGAAATCATGGATGGCACTTGAATTACATTCATCGGCCGGCTGAGAGTTTAATAGCCTATCACAATGATTATTCGCCAAACATCATTGACACCACATGTGCAGATTTACATATCTTTGTAACAAGTGCTCTCAAAGTACAACCAGGCTATTCCACACCTCACCACTATTCCATCGATGGAGACAAGGCGATTGAGCTGCAACTTGCAAACTTTCTTGATCCTGATAATGACAAGTACACTGGCGATGTGCCTATTCATGTAGAATACAGAACAGAGGCTTGCAAGTCTATTCGCATCACCATGTATGATAAGAACGGTTCATTCATATCTGATATAACAGACCAGGCACGTTTCTTTTATGTCAGCAATCCAAATTCCCACTCGGAAGTAGGAGAAAATATTATCATCAATTCTGAGAAAAAACTGTTAGGCAAAATTAAGATAGGAACAACCATAAAAGAATACTTGTCCGATAATCCCCTTGTGTTTGCTGAAGCTCATTTTATTTTTGACGGAATTGACAAGGAAAGCTTCTCGAATGGAAATTATGCAAAAGTTGAAATCGAATTGAGTAACGGAATCATATTGACATCTTCTTCTTCCATTCGTGGAAAATAAGAAATATCAAGTTTTTTTGCCGCCGGGTTGGCTGCATTTACCGCAGCTACCTTTGTGTGGTGGTTTTTTCTCACCACTTTGGTTTCCTGGCTGCGCAAACACTTTAACCGGAGAGGGTTGGTATTGCTCAACCGGAGTGTGTGGGGCATCCTAATGCTGCTCGGCGTGGGAGGGATCCTGCTGTTGTTGTTCCCCCGACTGTTTTAACCCTGTATGTGTAACCCTTTTATTTATAGGTTTTTATTTTTAGAAATGATAATTATTCTTTCAACTACTATTTTGTCTTGTTTCGTAAATTAAACAGTTCACGGGTTGTAAGAATATCTTTAAATCCTTTTTTTAAGAGCCCTTTATGCATTTGTTTATCGCCTGTCCATAATTTACAGTTGAACTGTTTGGTAAAGGCGATATAAACAGCATCTTTGGGATCTATATCCGATACCAAATCTGCTGCTAACTTCCAATGTCGGGGTTCTATCTGTTCTTCGGAAATAAACTCAATCGACTTGTACAACTGATATTCCGCTTCGAGGAGTTGCTTTATTGATAATTTGGAAATTTTCATCAGTTTATCATGATGACTATAAATTTCCGTTCGTAAAAACTCTGGCGCTATAAACAAAAACCTATCCGGAGAATTTAGCAACAGATCGCCTATTTTTCCGTTAGCATTCAATATGCCACTGAAAATAATATTTGCATCCCCAATGATGGTCATATGAAACGACTCTTGTTCCGTTCCCACCAATCTTCATTTACTTCATCCGCCAACTTGTCTATTTCCGATTGTTTGGCTTTTGATTGCGATATTGCTTCCAAATACCGGGCATAATCTATTAACCTCTGTATTCCGAACAAATCAATGTCTTTCGACAGTGAGATGGTAATGCTGTTATCTGTTATTCTTTCTATAATCATACTATATATTGCTTATGTAGTTTCCGCAAATATACAACTTCTTACGTGTAAATCAACAGGTAAACTTCTTTTAACCCTGCTTTCCTATCTCGATGACCTCAAGGTCTCTGATATTGCCGTCGTCCAGTACGAAACGGAGGAGGGTCCGCACCTGATGGAACCCGTACTTTCCGGCGGCGCCGGGATTCATATAGAGGCATTCCAGTTTTTTATCATACATCACTTTCAGTATATGGGAGTGGCCGGCAATAAACAGCTTCGGGGGATTGGCGCGTAACTGTGGCAGGACGGCAGGATCGTAACGGCCGGGATAACCGCCGATATGAGTGATCATCACATCAACATTTTCGAGCGTGAAACGCAATGTATGGGGATATGCCTGACGGACGGCAGCATCGTCGATATTGCCATAGACTGCCCGGAAGGGTTTCAATGCTTCGAACCGGCAGGCGAGGGTGAGGGAGCCGATGTCGCCGGCATGCCATATTTCATCGCATAAGGCAAAGTATGTCTCGAATTTCTCATCCCAATGGCTGTGGGTGTCGGAAAGTAATCCTATTTTTTTCATACGATTATTGTTTTATTCTGCAAAAATAGTTTATTCGAACAAACTTTGTATTTTTGAGGTTTAATGTATAAAAGAAAATCCATTATAATGGGAAATAATCCATACTCTTATTTCAAACGCGATATCAGCTGGTTGTCATTCAATTACCGTGTACTGCTGGAAGCGAAAGACGAACGGTTGCCAGTGTATGAACGCATCAAATTTCTCTCTATTTATTCTTCCAATCTGGAAGAATTCTATAAGATCCGCGTCTCGGGATACCATAGCTCCCTGCTGGAAAGCATCAATCGGGACGAATCGATGGAAGAGGCGATGAAGACCATTGTGCAGATCAACAGCGAGGTCACGGCACAGGAGAAAGAGTACTATCATATTTTCAACAACATGATCCTGCCAGAGTTGAAGCGAAACGGTATCGTGTTGTACCAGACCGACAAGGTGGAGCCGTTCCATCGGGAATATGTGAAAAAATATTTCAACGAAGAGGTATTTCCCTATTTGCAGCCGATGATCATTCAGAAAGATGATATCCATTCGTTTATTCAGGACGGTCGTATTTATCAGTCTATCAGTCTGTTGAAAAAGAAAAAAAAGTCGGATAAATGGGGATATACCTATGCAATTATGAAAATCCCCTATACCAAAATACCCCGGTTCATTGAACTTCCTTCGCATGGTGGCAATCATTACATCATGTTTATCGATGATGTGATCAAAGCGAATATGGAAAGTGTATTTCCGGGATATGAGATCGTGGACTGCTTCAGTATCAAGATCTCGCGTGATGCCGACTTTTCATTAGAAGACGAGGATCGGAAAGATATTGCCTCGGAGATTCTGCGCAAGGTGCGCAAGCGTAAGATAGGAGCGGTTACCCGGTTTCAGTACGACAAGGATATGCCGGACTATTTTCTGGAATATCTCTGTGAAGCGTATGAAATTGAAGAGGAAGAATTGCTCCCTTCGGGACGTTACCTCAATCTGGCCGACCTGTCGAGTCTGCCTAACCCGGTAGGTGATTCGCTGAAACAAAAACTGCCGCAACCACTGCGGGTGCCCGAACTGGAGACCAACAATTCCGTTCTGCGGGTATTGCGGAAACAGGATGTTTTACTGCATTTTCCCTACCAGTCGTTTGATTATCTGTTGCGGTTCCTTTTGCAGGCCGCCTTCGACCCCAAGGTGCTGGAGATCAAGGTGACCCAATACCGTGTAGCGGAGAACTCGGCCGTCATCAACAGCCTGATCAGCGCGGCGAAGAACGGTAAAAAGGTGACTGTCTTTGTAGAACTAAAAGCCCGGTTCGATGAGATGAATAATTACCTTACTTCCGAACTGATGCAGCAGGCAGGGGTGAAGATCATTTACAGCCTGCCGGGGCTGAAGGTGCATGCCAAGCTGGCCTATGTACGGAAGCGCAGCAACGACCCGGATGATCCCATCAAAGGGTATGCCTATCTGGGGACGGGTAACTTCAACGAGAAAACGGCCCGTATCTATTCCGATAAGGGATTGCTTACTTCGAACAAAGAATTTATCAAAGATATCGACGAGGTGTTCCGGGTGCTGGAGGGAAAACCTTATATGCACGACTTCAAACATCTGCTGGTGACACAGTTCAACATGCTTCCGGAGATCCACCGGATGATAGAGCGGGAGATCGAACATGTGAAGAATGGGGGCATTGGATATATCATCTTAAAGATGAACAGTCTGGAAGACAAAGGGATGATCAATGCGCTTTATCGCGCCAGCGAGGTGGGAGTGAAGATCGACCTGATCATACGCGGTATCTGCTGCCTGGTTCCCGGCCAGCCGTTCAGCAAAAATATCACCGTTACCCGTATCGTGGACGCCTATCTGGAGCATGCACGGGTCTGGTATTTCTTCAACGCAGGGGAAGAGAATATCTACCTGACCTCGGCCGACTGGATGCAACGTAATCTGTACCGCCGCATCGAGGTGGCTTTCCCTATCTATACGGAATCGCTGAAGCGACAGATCATCGATATACTGAAGATACAGCTTACCGACAACCAGAGCGCGGTATGGATCGACGAGAACCTGCAGAACGTATTTAAACGGGATACGGCTCCAATTGATGCACCCCCTGTACGCGCCCAGCAGGCGACCTATGATTACCTGAAAAAATCGACCCAGCAGTAAAGCTATTTTTTATCTGCTCCGGGGTCAAAATATGTATATTTGTCATACAAAAGCAATTGAATGGATGACATTATAAGGCAATGAAAACAATATCCGTAAAAAAACAAATGGCTTTCAGTTCTCAAAAAAGTAAATATCAATCACGTTCTTCTATTAACGAAGAAAGTCAAAGGATAAAGAATTTGTAACAAAAAAACGCACCGGAATTACGGAGCGGTGAGGGTATGAAAAAAGAAGGCATCCCGAAAAGGATGCCTTCTTGATATATATTGCGATAAAGAATTATTCTTCCGCCGTCACTTCCTGAAACAGATTTACACGTTTGTTTGCGCTCAGTTTTTCGAAGTCTTCGCGTGAGCCGACCACTAATTTCTCGAACTCCCTCTGGCCGGTTCCGGCAGGGATGAGATGGCCGCAGATCACGTTCTCCTTCAGACCTTCCAGCGTATCCGTCTTACCGTTGATAGCGGCATCGTTCAGTACTTTGGTTGTCTCCTGGAATGAAGCGGCCGACATGAAGCTGGTCGTCTGGAGCGCGGCGCGGGTAATTCCCTGCAACACCTGGTTGGCGGTGGCGGGAACGGCATCGCGTGCTTCCACCGGTTTCAGGTCGCGACGTTTCAGCGAGCTGTTTTCGTCGCGCAGCTTACGGGCGGTCACGATCTGGCCCGGTTCGAACAGTTGCGAGTCCCCGGCATTCATAATTACCTTCTTCCCCCAGATGCGGTCGTTCTCTTCCATCATCTCGTTCTTGTCAACCAACTGCTGCTCGAGGAAGCGGGTATCGCCCGGATCCACTACTTCCACCTTACGCATCATCTGGCGGACAATCACCTCAAAGTGCTTGTCGTTGATCTTCACACCCTGCAGGCGGTATACGTCCTGCACTTCATTCACGATATATTCCTGCACGGCAGTCGGCCCTTTGATGGCCAGAATATCGGACGGGGTGATGGCTCCGTCGGAGAGGGGCATCCCTGCGCGTACATAGTCATTTTCCTGTACCAATATCTGCTTGGAGAGGGGTACCATGTATTTCTTTATCTCACCTGTCTTGGAAGTGACGGAAATCTCCTGGTTACCCCGTTTGATCTTGCCGAATGATATTTCACCGTCGATCTCGGCAACTACCGCCGGATTCGACGGGTTACGGGCTTCGAACAGCTCGGTTACACGAGGCAGACCTCCCGTGATGTCACCGGCTTTACCAACGGCACGCGGGATCTTTACGAGCACATCTCCTGCCTTGATATCGTCGTTCTCGTTCTTCACGATGTGCGACCCCAGGGGAAGGGTATAGGTACGCAGGATATCGTCGTTCTCATCCACGATGTGTGCCGAAGGCGCTTTGGTTTTATCACGTGATTCGATGATCACCCTTTCTTTCAGGCCGGTCTGTTCGTCGGACTCGACTTTGTAGGTGATATTCTCAGTAAAGCTTTCGAACCGGATCTTTCCGGACGCTTCGGAAACGATGACCGCGTTGAACGGGTCCCATTCACAGATCAGGTCGCCTTTCTTCACTTTATCGCCCTGGTTGAAATAGAGTTTCGAACCGTAGGGGACATTATGGGCCAGCAGCACGATCCTGGTGTTGGGATCTATGATACGCATTTCCACCAACCGGCTTACCACTACTTTGTAGGCATTGCCTGCGGCATCGGTGGTCTCCACATAACGAAGCTCATCGAATTCCAGCGTACCGTCGTATTTGGTGACGATGCTGTTTTCGGTGGCAATGTTGGAAGCGATACCCCCTACGTGGAACGTACGCAGCGTAAGCTGTGTTCCCGGCTCCCCGATGGATTGGGCGGCGATCACTCCTACCGCTTCACCTCTCTGTACCATCCTGCCGGAAGCAAGGTTCCTGCCGTAACATTTCGCACAGACACCGTGGGATGATTCGCAGGTGAGTACCGAACGGATCTCCACACGTTCAATGGGCGATTCTTCAATTTTTTTCGCTATATCTTCGGTGATCTCTTCTCCTGCATTCACAATGATCTCTCCTGTGTTGGGATGCTGCACATCGTGTACCGATACACGTCCCAATATGCGTTCATAGAGCGAGGCGATCACCTCATCGTTATTCTTGATGGCTGTAGCTGCCAGACCGCGCAATGTGCCGCAGTCTTCTTCGTTGATGATGACATCCTGTGATACGTCTACCAGACGGCGGGTGAGGTATCCGGCGTCGGCTGTCTTCAGCGCCGTATCGGCAAGACCCTTACGCGCGCCGTGCGTAGAGATAAAGTACTCCAGCACTGACAATCCCTCCTTGAAGTTGGCCAAAATGGGGTTCTCAATGATCTGCGCTCCTTCGGCGCCGCTCTTCTGGGGTTTCGCCATCAATCCGCGCATACCCGACAACTGCCGGATCTGTTCGCGCGAACCGCGGGCACCCGAATCGAGCATCATATATACTGAGTTGAAGCCCTGATCATCTTCAGCGAGTTGCTTCATCAGGATGTTCGAAAGTTTGGAGTTGATATGCGTCCACGTGTCGATGATCTGGTTGTAACGTTCGTTATAGGTGATGAATCCCATATTGTAATTCTCCATGATCTGCTCTACTTCGGCATATCCTTCCTCAATGAGCGTATCCTTCTCTTGGGGGATGATCACATCTTCGAGGTTGAACGATAGTCCTCCTTTGAACGCCATATAGTAACCGAGGTCTTTGATATCATCGAGATACTGTGCCGTACGGGCTACCCCGCAGGTCTTGATCACCTTCCCGATGATGTCACGCAACGATTTCTTGGAAAGCAATTCGTTGATATATCCCACCTCTTTGGGAATGGCTTCATTGGTGATCACACGTCCCACGCTGGTTTCGTGCATCTTGCGGATCGGGTTGCCTTCCTCGTCGATATCGTCCACGACCACTTTCACCAAAGCGTGCACATCTACTGCGCCTTCGTTGTAAGCAATGATGGCCTCTTCCTCCCCGTAGAAGGTCATACCTTCCCCTTTTGCGCCGGGACGGATCTTTGTGATGTAATATAGTCCCAGCACCATGTCCTGAGACGGAACGGTGATAGGTGCCCCATTAGCGGGGTTCAGGATATTGTGCGATGCCAGCATCAGCAGTTGCGCTTCGAGGATGGCTTCGTTGCCGAGCGGCAGGTGGACGGCCATCTGGTCGCCGTCGAAGTCGGCATTGAACGCGGTACAGGCCAGCGGGTGCAACTGAATGGCTTTACCTTCGATCAGCTTGGGCTGGAACGCCTGGATCCCCAGACGGTGAAGGGTAGGGGCGCGGTTCAGCAGTACCGGATGCCCTTTCATCACATACTCAAGGATATCATATACAACCGGTTCTTTTCTGTCCACGATCTTCTTGGCAGATTTCACCGTCTTCACGATACCTCTCTCGATGAGTTTGCGGATGATAAATGGTTTATAGAGTTCGGCCGCCATATCTTTGGGCAGTCCGCATTCGTGCATTTTCAGTTCCGGGCCTACCACGATCACTGAACGTGCCGAGTAGTCCACACGTTTTCCGAGCAGGTTCTGGCGAAAGCGTCCCTGCTTACCTTTCAGACTGTCGGAAAGGGATTTCAGCGGACGGTTCGACTCGGTTTTGATGGCGCTCGATTTGCGTGAGTTGTCGAACAGGGAGTCTACCGCTTCCTGTAACATACGCTTCTCGTTGCGCAGGATCACATCCGGAGCCTTGATGTCGATGAGCCGCTTCAGGCGGTTGTTACGGATGATCACACGGCGATAGAGGTCATTCAGGTCGGAAGTGGCGAAACGACCTCCGTCCAGCGGCACCAGCGGACGCAGGTCGGGCGGGATCACAGGGATCACCTTCATGATCATCCATTCCGGCTTGTTGATATTTTTCGATCCGCGGAAAGCCTCTACTACCTGCAGTTGTTTCAACGCCTCATTTTTACGTTGTTGAGAGGTGTCGGTACTTGCACGGTGACGAAGTTGGTTGGCCAACTTGTCGAGATTCAGCCTTTCCAGTAGATCGAGGATAGCTTCCGCTCCCATCTTCGCGATGAACTTGTTGGGATCGTTGTCTTCGAGCAATTGGTTTTCTTTGGGCAGCGTATCCAGCAATTGGAGATACTCTTCTTCGGAGAGAAGATCTTTCTCCGCCACCTTTTCTTCCAATGCACCAGCTTGAATCACCACATATCTTTCGTAATATATGATGGAGTCCAGTTTTTTGGTCGGGATCCCGAGCAGATATCCTATTTTGTTGGGCAGCGACCTGAAATACCAGATGTGAGCTACCGGAACCACCAGGTGGATATGTCCCGTACGTTCGCGACGCACTTTTTTCTCGGTCACTTCCACGCCGCAGCGATCGCACACAATGCCTTTATAGCGGATGCGCTTGTACTTGCCGCAATGACATTCGTAGTCTTTTACCGGCCCGAATATCCGTTCACAGAACAGACCGTCGCGCTCCGGTTTATAGGTGCGGTAGTTGATGGTCTCGGGTTTTAATACTTCGCCGAAAGAGTTCTCCAGAACTTGTTCAGGCGACGCCAACCCAATCGTAATTTTTGAGAAGTTACTCTTTATTTTGTTCTCTTTTCTAAATGCCATATACTAATCAGTATAAAGAGTTATAGGAATATTAATAAGATTATCCCCGGAAGGAAAAAGGCCCTTCAACGACCCTTCTCATGTGAGGAGATGTATTAGTCGAGACTGACGTTAAGGCCCAGTCCCCTCAATTCATGAAGCAGAACGTTCAATGATTCGGGGATCCCGCTCTGGGGCATTGCCTCTCCTTTCACGATCGCTTCATACGCTTTGGAGCGGCCTACCACATCGTCCGATTTAACGGTGAGTATCTCCTGAAGGATATGAGCCGCCCCGAATGCTTCGAGCGCCCAAACTTCCATCTCCCCGAAACGCTGGCCACCGAACTGTGCTTTACCGCCCAACGGCTGTTGTGTGATAAGGGAGTAAGGGCCGATGGAACGGGCATGCATCTTGTCTTCCACCATGTGGCCGAGTTTGAGCATGTAGATGATACCCAC
>ENA-UOOI01002578-UOOI01002578.1-fermentation-metagenome-genome-assembly--contig:-NODE-2578-length-15441-cov-3.974132_pt1 | contig 15441 bp, 8 predicted proteins | sample MGYA00245779_ERZ724027 | MGnify/ENA primary metagenome ERZ724027 (study PRJEB28704, sample SAMN03018318) | fermentation metagenome | biome: anthropogenic terrestrial biome; feature: soil; material... | reverse complement strand
TCCTTTTTGCGGTACCTGTTAAGCCACGGCGTAAATTTGCTCCAGAAGTGATAAGAAAAACCGCCGGTCTGGGACATGCTGCGGAAACTGCTTTCAATGCTGGCATATTTCAGGCACGAGATGGAAAATGCGTTGTTTCAATGGTTAAATAGGAGAAGCCAGAGAAAAAGTTACACCTGGCCGGAATTTAACCGCCGCATTCTGAAAAAGTTCCCAATCGTCAAACCCAAAATTTCTTACTGCCTGTATGGTTCAACCTGAAGTCAATTGAAGAGCCGGATGAGATAATTCCGCACGTCCGGATTCTGTGAGGGTGAGGACCAGTGATGGCCCAAACCAGAATTTAACATATTTTGTAAAGAAGTAAATCACCGTACTTTGTCCCCATTGGAGTCGCTTAAACTGACCGTTTTGAAATGAGCGGGGAGAAAATTTCAAATATTATTCTTATTCTGCCTGCCAGCAAGCAGAAATATTGGAAGCACAGATAGACGGTTCCCAACAAAAAAAGCGTATATTGTTATTTTAAATGCTCCGGCGAACAAGTTACATGGTGCAAATCTGTGGACATGATCCATAAATCTACTGTAATCATTTTATGTAGGGAAAAACTCCCCGCGCCGTCCCGCCGGCTTGACAAAAGCGAATGCGGATGCGCTGAAAGCGGATAACCTGATCAGGTGGGATTTCACCGCTGACGCCCCAAACCGAAAATAGCTGACCGATATCACGCAAATTCTCTGCCGGGACGGCAAGCTGTATATTGCACCGGTTCTCGACTTGTTACAACGGCGAAATCGTGGGCCGGACGACAACATGGAAAAAGGAACTATGCATCCGAGCGTTCAAATCCGCCTGTAAGTCCCAATCCGCCGGTGGGTTGATCCTCTCCCCAGCGACCGGGGCTGCCAGTTCATAAGTGCTTTTCGCAGCGCCCTGGCCCGGTGGCACAGCGCTGTCCAGAGCATGAGCGGTACGGGCCGATGCTATGACAACGCGCGGATGTAGAGCTTTTCGCCACGCTGAAAAAGGAAAAACTCTACAAAATCCGGACGGATCGGCTGTCGATGACACAGGTCAAAAGCATTGTGTTCCGCTAGATCATGACCTATTATAACCGTATCCGCATGAATACCGTCAACCCACGGGGCTTACCGCCTACCATGTATCGGCAGGCTGCGAAAGGGCTCGCCGCTTAACCGAAACTTTTGGGCGTTTACATTCTGCAATATTCTTGACTTCTCCATTCCGAGGGTATTCTCCGGACAGTGAAGTCTCCGAAACCCAAGAAGGGCAGAAAAGACGGAAGAACTCAGAAACAGGGGCTTTCAGGTCCCCGGGTTAATTGGTAAAATTAGACAAGCAGAAAAGGATCAGATTATAAAATAAATTTCTATGTAAATTTGAAAGGAGATTTAAAAATGCGATTTTCTCTTGCGGGTATGAAAACACAGTTCACTTACATTTCAATAAAATTTGTTACTTGCACTGCAATTATTACGTTAATATCTGTATTAACGGCAGGGATATTTCCCTTTTATTATTTTAATCAGAATATAAATAATGAAATGATGCAATATAACATGCAACAATTGTATTACATACGAAATATAACTGATAGCAGGATCTTTAGGTGTGCATTTAGTGCTATGTCAGATTTACTTTTTGCAAAAGAATTCAGCGATAATTTTTACAGTTCACAACAGGAGCCAAGCTTAATAAATTATTCTTATGTTAATTCAGTTGTGAAAAAATTAAAAAAGAAGGCCGCTATTAACTCTGATGTAATATCTTCAATTTCGATATATTATCAAAAAAAGCATATAGCATTGTCATCAGTAGAAGGAATACACTACGAAAATGATAGTAATTTGGAGCTTCCTTTTGATGATGACTGGATTCAGCTTTATAACCAAAATAGAGGAGAAAGGAATACCCTCTGGCTGCCAGCACGTCGGATACCATTTTATAATGGTTCCAATGATTCTGGTTATGTTATATCATTAGTTTCAACTTACCAAAACGAAGGAAGTAGTATGCTTTTTTGCCTAAATATTGATGAAGTAAATATTCGCCGAATAATGAATGAAGCAGCTGATACATTTGCACTAAATACTGAAATTGTAGATAAATCCGGTACGATCATTTCTGACCGGGACGAAAATCGAATCGGTCAAAGAGCTGATGAGCAAGTATGTGAAATGCTTGAAAAACAAGAATCTGCGAAACGTATTAGTGGTATAAATGATGATGAGACGGTAATATCTTTGACCAAATCGAGTTACACAGACTGGTACTACGTTCTCAGTGTACCTTCATATACTTATTTTGAAAAAAGCAATTTAGCTAAAAAAATAGTTACTTTAATTTGCATAATCATATTTTTAATATTGTTGATAATCTCTATTATTTTTTCTGTAAAATTTACTGCACCAATTAAGAGAATTATGTCATATATTCGAGATAAAAAACAAAATGCAAAAAAAGCCAGAAATAAAAATGAATTACTTTATATTGAAGACGTGTTACTCGATCTTTATTCAAAGTCAAATCTTCAGGAAAAGACTCTTATAGGGAATAGAGAATTAATTTTATATACTTTCTTTCTCTATTTGTTTAGCGAAAAAAAAATTGATCATGAAAATGTTAAAACAATAATGAGTTATTTAGATCTCCAATTGAAAAAACCTAATTTCATTATAGGATTAATGCAAAGTAAAACATTAATATCAGAATTTGAGAAAAAAAATAAATTGAAAGTAATCGTAAAAACCTTTATTGAAAAGAATGAACAAAATGAAATGAAAGTATTACCTCTCATAATTGAAGATACTCAAATTGTCCTTATTTTTAATTACAATGGTGAAAATACAGATTTGGTAACCTCATACATAACTAAATTTGTAAAATTTGCAGAAACAGAGTTTGAAATGTTGTTTGTAAGTAGTATTGGAAGTATATGTCATAACATTGAAAAAATTGGTGTTTCATATCGTAATGCACGTTCGGCAATTTTGTATTCAGCTTTATATGTTCAAATTGAACCTTATCAATACTCGATTACGCGCAATTGGGATGAAAATGGAAAGTTTGATTTTAAGTTAGTAAATGAATTAGTAAAAGACATTAATGAATACAAAATTGATCATTGCAAACAATGTCTAAATTTTATTATGAACAATATTATTAACACTCATGTTTCTTATAAAGTTTATACAAAAATAATTGATACGATTGAAAATGCGATAGACGTTCTATGCAAAAATGTAAAAATTGATTTAAGCGAAATTTTTAGCACAACTATTGCAGAACAGATAGAATCACAATATTATATTGCAGATGTATTTCATAAAATTGAATCAGTGTTAACTCAAATATTTCATTATATTGAGATTCAACATACTAATCAGTATATGACTTATGTTAACAAAGCAAAGCAATTTATAGACCAAAATTACAATAGAGACATATCAATACAAGATATTGCTGATAAATTACATATAACCAGAAACTATTTATGCCGTGTTTTTAAAGATATTACTTCAACAACTATGTTAAATTATATAACTGAAATAAGAATGAAAAAAGCGAAAGAACTGTTGCAACAAAGAAATTTTACTGTAAGCGAAATATCCAGCATGGTGGGCTTCAACAATGCTACCTATTTCGCAAAAAAGTTTAAGCAGCATTTTGGAGTTACACCTTACCAATTTAAAATAAATTCGTAAGCTATAAGAGGTTCCTGAGGACTAAAATATTAATATAATTTATTAATATTAATATTTTATATTTACAAATGATAACAAAGTTAAGACAAATTAATTATTTCATATAGACAAATTAGCGGATTAAACAGATAATGTTTGAAATAGTCCGCTATATGTTTTCGTAAACGCGGACTACATGCAAGAAATGTGGAAATTGTCCTTGCGTAGTATGCGTTTTTTATTTTATAACTTCTTGAAATAATATTTGGATATTATTGAACTATCTAATTTAAAGAAAGATGGATATATCTGCTTATATATTATTAGTAGGAGGAATAAAAATTGCTGATTGGCAGTAAGAAAATGTCCAGTTATTATAATAGACATAGTCATACCGAAAACTATCAGCTTGTACTTATGTTTCTTCCTGTTCTTTTATGCTTACTTTTGTTTAATTATGGACCAATGTATGGATTGGTAATAGCTTTTAAGGATTATCAGTTTTTGAAAGGTATAGAAAACAGTCCTTGGATTGGATTAAAAAATTTCAGAGACCTTTTATCGGCGCCGAGCTTTAAAGAGGTTTTTCGAAATACAATTGTGATTAGCTTATTGAAGTTGATGGTAGGATTTCCGGCGCCTATTATTCTTGCATTGCTTCTAAATGAAATTCAAAACAAAGGCTATAAAAAGTTGGTACAAACAATTAGCTATTTACCACATTTTCTTTCTTGGGTTGTCCTTGGTGGGCTGTTCAGGCAGGTTCTTTCTCCATCTGGTGGCCTTGTGAATGAAATTATTCAGATGTTTGGTGGTAAACCAATCTATTTTCTTGCTGATCCAAATCATTTTCTTGGAATGTTGGTTATTACTGATGTATGGAAAGAAGCTGGATGGGGCACTATTATTTATTTAGCTGCTATTACATCTATTAATCCTGAACTATATGAATCTGCTGCGATTGATGGTGCTGGAAGATTCCAAAAAATGTGGTTCATAACTCTACCTGACATATTTCCAGTCATTGTAATGCTTTTTATTTTATCAATGGGAAATATTGTTAATGCAGGATTTGATCAAATATTTAATCTCTATAATCCAGCGGTCTATCAAGTTTCGGATATTATCGATACCTATGTTTATCGTAAAGGTCTAGTTGGAATGCGATACAGCTATGGTAGTGCAGCTGGGCTCTTTAAGAATGTAATTTCTTTTATGCTTGTTTTTATAACAAACATGATAGTCAAAAAAAATAGTGATAACTCAATCTGGTGATTTTTATGTGTTAAGATCTGCAATTCTTTATATTAAAGAGAGGATAATAATGGATACATCGATAAAAATGAACCGTGGAGATATTATATTTAATATTTTTAATTATACTTTTCTCTCTTTGCTGTGCCTTACTATATTACTACCGTTTATTTATCTTCTTGCAGAATCCTTTGACCGGATAGGAAATATAAAAGCAACAGGAATCTATCTCTGGCCACAAGAATTCACTATTGATAACTACCTTGCGATTGCACAGAATACATATATTTGGAAAGGATACCTAAATACTGTTATTCGAACTGTAGTTGGAACTATTCTTGCTGTGATTGTTACTGCAATGGGCGCTTATGCATTAGCACAAAAATGTTTTCCACATAGAACTTTTTGGACTTTATTTGTCGTCTTTACTATGTTCTTTAGCGGTGGGATAATTCCAACATATCTTTGGATTGACAGATTACATTTGATTGACAATAGACTGGTACTTATTCTTCCTTATCTCGTTAATGCATATAATCTTGTTCTGATTAGAAATTTCTTCCAACAAATTCCTGCCGAACTTCAAGAATCTGCGAGAATTGATGGGGCCAGCGAATATACTATTCTATTTAAAATCATTCTACCTGTTTCAAAACCGATTATCGCAACAATCGCTCTTTGGCTAGCAGTTGGTCACTGGAATGCTTGGTTTGATTGCCTTCTGTATATTAAGGATACAAATAAATATGTCCTTCAGGTTATTCTTCAGAGAATCATTTTGCAAGGAACGGAACAAATGATGCAGAGTGGAGGTTTGATAGAAGGAATTTATGAAAGCCGTCCTGAAGTAATTAAAGCTGCCTGTATTTTTTTTACGATGTTACCAATATTATGTGTTTACCCATTTATACAAAAATATTTTGTCAAAGGCATTTTTATTGGTTCTATAAAGGGCTAACACAATAATTTTTACAGGATCATTCTTGTTTATCAATCTTAATGTTGGGAAAGATGCTACTTATTTTGAATAAACGATGCTTCAGGAAAAATTAAAATTGTTCCCTGTAGTGTCGGAAAATAAATTGGAGGGACTGTTTATGAAAAAAACAAGGAAGGTTTTAACTGTACTACTTACAACAGGGATATTTGCAGCGTCCCTGATAGGCTGTAAAGGCTCTAGTACGAATTCGGGTGTAACTTCTACCGGTGGAACGTCCCAAAGCGATGAAAATTATACATATACGCTTGCCCAGTGGCTTCCTGCACCTTTGGATAAAAATGCACCTATGGTTAAAAAATGGGAAGATGAATTTGGCGTAAAATTTAAGTTTGACTACATAGAAACTTCAAAAATGGCGGAACTACTTCCAGTACGCATAGCGGGTGGAGAAGTTCCAGATGTAATTACAGGCCTTGGCTATAACGGATTTTACGATTATGCCAAGCAAGGAATTGCTGGAAAATGGAGCGAGGATTTTTTTAGAAAGAATGCACCACGTATTGCAAAACAAATAGATGATTTAGGTGCTGATGCGTGGAAAATCAGCGAGATTGATGGACAAATGTTTACTGTTCCAGGTCTCAATGCTGAATACATGTATGGTTCAGCATTGATTTGGAACCAAGACTGGTTAAATAAACTACATGTGGAAAAAATTCCAAATAAGCTTGACGATGTGGAAAAAGTTTTATATAAGTTTCGCAATGAAGATCCGGATGGAGACGGTAAAAAAGACACTTATGGTCTTTCAACCGATGGGATGCGTATGATTTTCGGCGCATATGGGGTACCTGGAGTTTATGGTGAAACAACGAGAGTTTGGATTGAGGATGGAAAAGGTGGTGTAATTTACCCTGCAGTTGCCCCAAAAGCTAAAGAAGCATTGGAAAAGATGAGAAAATGGTATGCTGACGGAGTGATTGATCCAGAATTTATTACTGGAGAAAATAAGGGTGGGTATTGGGCAGTAAGTCATGCATTCTGTAACGGTAGAATAGGTTTTACAGCGCGTGGCACAAATGCTCATTGGAAAGATCCAAAACTTTGGAAAGAGGGAGTAAGCCAATTTGCTAATTCAGAACTATTTAAAAAGAATTTTCCAAACGGTAGTTTTTCGTATGGATATCCAATAGAAGGTCATGACGGTAAAAAATATACCGGTACTACTGAGTACGCATTTTGGTCTTGCTTCTCTGAAAAACTTGTAAGTGATCAGCCAAAATTTGCAAAATTATTAAAGATTGCGGAAAAGCTGAACGGATATATTGATACGAAAGATTATCTGACTACCCGTTTGGGCATTGAAGGAACGCATTGGAAATATAATGATAAAGGGGTGCCGGTACCTGTTGAAGCCTATAATTCAGTTGAGAAGCAAACCAGCATAGGAGCTGGGACAACATTCAACTTTTTCAATAATGTTAAAACACAATCAGTGATTGATCCAATCTATTCCAAATGGGAAAATGAAGAGCTTTACAAAGATCCACAAAGAGCTGCCATGTGGAAAGATCCAGTACCGCTCCCATTGCCTTCTCAAGCGGATTATAAGGATGAGACAGATAAAATTCTTGATGAAGGAATTATCTCCATTATAACTGGTCAAAAAGATATTAATTATTTTGACGAAATGGTTAAAAAATGGAAAAACGCTGGCGGAGATACTTTGACTAAAGAAGCCAATGTGATTTATCAAGAATTTAAATAAGTAAATTCCACAGTACCAGGTGCAGCAGTTACATGCAGTACTTGGTACTTTTTATACCCAATCATCCTACCTAGGTAAATGAGAAAGGAGATATCTAAAATGAATATGCTTACACCGCGAACGATGGAAACAAAAACAAAATTGACTGATTCTCCAATTGTATTGGTTGTTTCTCCAGAAACAGATTTTGGGAAAAAAATTGCTTACAAAATTGTAAAAATCGTTAGCCAGTTTAATCGAAATACAACTTTAGTAATAAATCCAGAACCGAAGATTTTGTATTCCTGTAATGGGCCGCTGATTTTAATTGGGAACCTTGCCGATAGTAAGTGTATAAAGGAAATGTATGAAAAGTTTCTTTGCATAACAGACTTATGGTATCCAGGTCCAGGCGGATACGAATTGCGTACAATTATTAATCCTTTTAATACAGGATTCAATATTATTCATTTAGGCTACTCAGATGAGAATGGGCTTATAAAAGCGGAAAAATTACTAGAAGAAAAGATTGTTTCTGGAACAATTCCGTATTTGCGGGAGATTTGGGCTACGCGTCTCCATTTTCCGAAAAGTAAAGCTCAACAACTCCAAAAAGATAAAATAGATTTAAACGATCCAACTATTTATTTAACAGCAAATATTGATGAAAAGGCTTATTTAGCTTTTATGACGGGAGATAAACAACTATTAGAAGAATATTATAGTTGTTGGAAAGTTTTATTAAATCTTCCTGCTATTCATTTGATGCTTTATAAAAAAGTAGTTGTATGGCGGCTTTTGGAAGCATACGGTATGATCCCAGAAAAAATGCGTGGTCAGATTGTAAATTATTTTTATAGCTGGGCAAACGGTGCAGAAGGAGTAGGTTCTCTTGATGAAAAAATCTACCAAACTCCAAATTTTCCAAGGCAAAATCATGGACTGATACCGGCTTTAGGTTTACTTTATCTATATGATTATTTTACTCGCTTTTACCCTGAACTCAAAGAACCTAAACATTGGAAAGAAAAATCAGAAATTGTTTTTCAACCTTATTGCTGTGGAAGTTGGAAAACTCTTTGTGATGGACTATGCCACGGATTATGGTTATCGCAACCTGCATTGTTTGATTTTGGGATGTTGGATCCAAAACATATTTTTTTTAAAAACAATAGTGCCAGAAAAGCTGCTGATTACGATGTTGCAGTCATTAACAGTCAAGGTTATATCCCAAATGCAGGTGATAGCGATATATTAAGGCAATTTCCAGGTTATTGCCTTTGTGCAGCCGCAGCATATTATCACGATCCAGAATATGAGTATGTATATAAAAGGACACCAGAGTCTCAAAGAGGATATTGTGGACCAATTACATATCCGCCTCGTTCTTTTGAAATTGGTGTTCCCACCAGTATTCCTAAAGATAAAATTGGAATAACTATATCAGCCGTTGATCCCATAGTATATAATGCTTGGAATGATCATCCAGGAATAGCGGAACAAGCCGTGGATACTTATCCAGAAGCCCCAATCGAAAAATGCTTTGATAAGCTTACTATGCGTACCGGCTGGAATATAACAGATGACTATCTTCTGATTGATGGACTTGGAGGAGGCTCTCATTCTTATGCGGACGCTATGAGTATATTGGATTATCAGAATTTAGGAATTAGTTGGATTGTGGCGGAAGATTCGCTCCACTGGCCAGAACCAGAGAATCATTCCATGTTGACAATTTACAAGGATGGGAAGAAAGAGAAGGTCCCTGCATTTGCAGAGCTACTGGGGACTCGTAAGGATCAGGACGGTAACATGTATGCAGCAATGCGACTTAAAAATTTTAATGGTGCTGACTGGATCCGTGAAATATTTTTGGTACCGCATAATTTTGTTGCATTTCACGATACAGTTATTTGCTTAACTGAAGGTAATTATTCCATTGAGGATCATTTCAGAATTCCTGGAGCTGTTAAATTAGATGAACAGGGTGTCTCGACAACACGAATACTGGAAAATGGCAGTAGAATTTACTTTAAACTTTTAAGTAGATGTAGTAAAGAATCAAATAATTTCATAAAAAAAGTTCCTCTTGGAATAAATTATCGAACACAACCTGGAAAAACAAAATCAATAACTCCTGAAACAGATCCAGCTTCTTCCATTCGCAAGCGTTATCATTTTAGAGTTAGTGATGAAATATTTCTTACACAATTTACTTCAAGAACTTTTGGAAAAATGGAAAAAGGCGATAAGGTTAGTTTTACGCATGTTGTATATACATCAAGAAAGCAGGAACACCCGGAAATTTATGGCAAGAATGGAGAGTATAAACTGATCAATGACTCCACGACAGTTACACTTCCATTTATTTATGGATATCTTAATTTAATACATAGAGAAAATTGCAAATCGCACTCATATAAAACTGGATTTAAAAGTCTAAGATCATTTGATTCTCAAATAACTGCTACTGAAATTATGCAAGACGGTTCTTTACTCTGTGGGTTAAAGAATGGAAAACTTTTTGAATTAGATGAATTTGGAAATAGCAAATTGTTTATTCAAATGGCTGGTGAAATACATACCATTTCCTCTGCAGGTTGCATGGGTAGAATCAGAATCTTTGTAGGTTATGGAGAAAGTGGCCTTTCAGAGTTTGACGAAAACGGAAATATTCTTTGGAAAAAGAAAATTAAAAGAATTCCAACTCTCTATCCGTGGTGGGAACTGAATTATCCAACAGTTATAAAAGCTGTAGCAATGTCAGATGATAAAAAAATATATGTTTTGACAGGATGCGGAGATAATTATGTGAGAAAGTACTCAGAAAATGGAATATTAATAAGTGCCCACTATTTTTTTGCATCAGTGCCAGGTATTATCAAACTTGCTGATGTAGACCATGATGGGAAATTGGAAGCTATTGTTGCAGGTGGAATTATGAGCGCTGATTCCGGAATTGAAATATTGGGACAGGATAATGTTTGTAGAATAAGATTTGCTTCGGAAGGTTGGGTAAGCAGAACAACTGCATTGGCATTCATACCAAAAAAAGAGTATAGTGTCATCGCCTGTGGTGTTAATCATAGACATAACTTACAGCTTTTTCGGTTCAATTATCAAAAAAATCCGGGAAAAGTCTCACAGAAAATGAAAGGACTTCGATTAATTTATAAAGAAATGGCTGGAGCGGTAACCGGAATTGAAATGGATTCTCAAAAAGAAATTCTCTTTGTTTGTACGTCTCAAGGGTTTATTGGCGCATTTGATTTTCACGGAAATGAACTATGGATGAAAATGATAAAGAGTGCAGCCACTCAAATTAAACTTTTTCACGAAAAAATCATTATTACTGATAATTCTGGGACCATTTATATTTTTGATATAAATGGTTCTTATGAAACTAGTTATTTTTTTGAAAGATGCCCACTAAAATTGTTATGCGGTTTAAATAAATTGTATTTGATTTATGGATCGAATATCAGAGAAATTACTGAAATATAGGATTATTCTGATATGCTTATATAATACTTTATCCTTTAGATTTAATTTTATATCCCTAACAATTTGTATGGACAATTTTTACAGATAAGCATATTAGCATAAAAAACAACAGGTTATTCACTAAGAGCATCGAAAATGACATTTATTGTTTTTGAAATTGTCTTACTTAAAGTTTATAGTTCGACCTGAAGAACTGAATGTGGTAAATTCTGCATGTCTGGTTTTGTGAAGTTCAAAGACTAGTAATAGTTTAAGCTTATTTGATAATAGATATAAAATTGCTCTGAGGAAAAACAGGAACGAAAGTTTAATAGAAAATTTTATTGATAAAATTGACCATAGATCTGGACAGTTGCAGGAAAAAGGGATAAACTATGTTTGTCCGCTCAAGAAATTTGACTTTTTCCTTTGTAAAATAGCACGAAATTGTCTTTAGGAGATTTCATTAAACTTCAAACTGTACAGTGTTTTTAAAAAAAAATTTCTTCGCTTTTGCTTTAAAGAAGGATAATTATGCTTGTTGATGTGCATGCGCATCTATGGAAAGGAAGCTATGAGGAAAACAAGAAGACAATCCTCAGGCTTGCGGAAAAATATCATGTAAACCGGTTTTATATTTCCTCTCTGGGTTCCCTCTATCCCGACAAGGAAGAGATTGCAGAGCTCAACGGGGCGACCTGTGCGTTTATAAAGGAACATCCGGAGCTTATTTCCGGATACTGCTATGTGAACCCTTCTCTGGAGAACTCGCTGGAGACGCTCCGCCGGGGGATCGAGGATCAGGGCATGTCGGGCATGAAACTCTGGGTTGCTACGTTCTGCGATGATCCGCGGGTCTATCCCCTGGCGGAAAAGTGCATTCAGTATGGGATACCGATCCTGATTCATTCGTTTTACAAAGCGGTCCATCAGCTGAAATACGAGTCGCTGGGTGAAAACGTTGCCCGCCTGGCAGCCCGCTACCCGGAGGCGAAGATCCTTATGGCCCATCTGGGAGCTAATTGCTATACCCAGCTCAAGCCCGTCAGATATTTAAAAAACGTCTCAGTCGATATCTCCGGATCCCTTTACCGAAAAGGGGAAGTCGATTACGCGGTGAAAATGCTGGGAGTACGGCGGGTTTTGTTCGGATCCGACGCGCCGGAGGCGAATTTTCTGGTAAGCTGCGGCCAGGTGGAGGAAAGCTGCCTGTCGGAGCGGGAAAAGGCCCTGATCTATGGCGGGAATGCTGTCCGGCTTTTTGACCGATCTGTCCCGGCCGGATCCATTTCGGAAAAGGAAAGGAAGTAACGCTTTATGGAACGGATGGATGCAAACTGTCTGATTGGAAACTGGCCGTTCAGGAAAGCGGGAAGGAGCACTCTTGAGGAACTTAGGAAAATTCATTCGGAAAATCGGATACACGGAGGCTGCGTCGCTTCGCTGAACAGCATTTTTTACAATGACCCTTTCGAGGGGGAAGAAGAACTTCACGATTTTTTAAAAGGAACCGAGTACCGTCAGGTAATGACCGTAAATCCCACCCTGCCGGGGGGGATCGAGGACATTGCGGAAGGAGCGCGGCGGTTCGAGATAGCCGGAGTCCGAATTTATCCGGGGTACCACGGATACGCTCTTTCGGATCCATGCGTCGGCCCGCTGTGCGCGGAACTCGAAAAGCGGAGGCTGCCGCTCTTTCTTCCCCTCCGCATGGAAGACGAAAGGCTGAATTATCTTGTGACGCCGCGTCCGGTGACGGTCCGGGAAATCAAGGGCTTTCTCTCCGGGCATCCAAACCTTGCGGTTATTTTTCTCGGCGCGAAACCTTATGAGATAGAGTCGCTCGGAGAGGAGATCGCGGGCCGTCCAAACCTTTTTTTCGATATGTCCGGCCTGAAAGACGGCCAGTTCAATGTGGAACGCTTTTTAAAGAATTACGGAGACAAAAAACTCCTGTACGGTTCCATGTATCCCTTGTACTGCCTTAAAAGCTCGATTTTGCAGCTTGAAACGGCGGAAATACCGGATTCCTCCAAAATGCGGATATTTTCCGGCAATCTCCAGCTTATCTTGTCCCAAAATGCGGATCAGCCGGTTTCCGGGTGTTGAGTAGCCGGGAAAAACGTGAAAAGGAGGGTGCAGTGCCTTGGATTATCGATTTCTGGATCGAAAGGAATACGCTGGCGTTCCGATGCTGAAAATCGAAGACAACAAAAACAATCTGCCTTTCTTTATCGCGAGGCTGAAACAGGTGAATCAGAAAAAGCATCGCCATAAGTTTATCCAGATTGTTTATATCAGCAAGGGAAAACTGAAACATGTTATCAACAACAATACTTTCGATGTCCATAAGGGAGATATTTTCGTCATTCCCCCTTATGTTCCCCATTACTATATCGACGCCTATCAAGAAAATTACGAAGTCATTGAATTTGAATTTGTTCCCGAGTTTATCAACGAGCGGTTTTCCGGAGACAGCCGCAGTGAAGGCAGGTTTATGGACTTTGCCTATCTGGAACCGTTTCTTGTCACGGAAAAGGATATGCACCCAAGGCTGAACCTTTCCGGCGGAATCCAGATGGAGGTCGAGGAGATCTTTGATGAAATCCTCGCGGAATACGAATTCCGCGAACCGGAATTCGACCTCATGATCAAAGCTCTTCTGCTCAAGCTGCTGGTTCTGCTTGAACGGGAATTCCAGAAAAATCTTGCCGGCACGGCGGATCAGGCGCTTTATGATCAGCACAAAGACGCGATTTACCGCGCCCTGCGTTATATCGACGAAAACTACGAGAAGGATATCAGCATGGAACAGGCCGCGAAGATTGCCATGCTGTCCCCGTCTTACCTGCGCTATCTTTTTAAGCAGATTACACACCGGACCTTTACGGAATATGTGCAGAACCTTCGGATCTCCAAAGCGATTGAACTTTTAAAGACGCGGAGAGACATGAAGATCATCGATATCTGTTATTCCGTGGGGTATAACAGCGTAAGTTATTTTAACCGGGCTTTCCGTCAGGCAACGGGGGTTTCCCCAAAAGCATACCGGCGTCCGGGTCCTTAGAAAAGCACCAGAAACGCAGGCTAAAAAAAGGAAAGAACGGATTTTAAAAGCTCCTGTAAAAAAGAATGTCTGTTTGGAACAAGCATCCTCTAAAATCAGGATAAAGCGAAAAGCGCCGAATCCCTTATAATAGGAAACGGCAGGAACGAGATACGGCACTGCGGAGAAACCTTGGAAACGGAGATACCGAATTCGGATTGAGCAGAAAGAAGACTCAGCGGTTCGGGGAAGGGGAGGTGTCGGCTTTTTTAAGAAGAAGTTCGATCTTTGTCGTCAAGCCGGGATCTTTCTTCGGAAAAGAAGAGGGAAGAATCTCGAAGAACTCATTACGAAGGGGCAAGGAAGCCTGTAGAATATGCTAAATGGCAGATTCTTCTGGTTTTCCTGCCCTTTTTCTGTCTGAGAACCGGAAATTTAAAGAGGGGGAATCAAACATATGAAAAAAGTTTATTTTAAAAGGCTGCTTCCAGTTTTTATCTGCCTGACGGTCCTCATGGAAACCCTGTCAGGCGGTTTTCGGACACCCGCCCTTGCTTCTGAGAGCGGTGCCCCGGAAAACAGCGGCTTTGAGACGCTGCCGGCAAAGAAGGAATCCATTCCAGGCTGGACGGTGGAAGACAGCTCCGGCGTGATTTCCCGGTCCGGAGAAAACGAGCACGAAGGATCCTATTCCCTTCAAATGACCGATTCCGGCGGCGCCGAATCGCCGTTTGTCCGGAGCGGGATTGTCCCGGTATCGGCCGGGGATCAAGTCAGCGCGAGCACGTGGGCGGATGTAGGACCCTATGAGGACGGCGGATCCACCGTGGACGCGGTTTTTTCCCTATGGTACTATGATGCGGACGGAAACAGACTGGGCCAAGCCTTTGGCCCGGACATCACCGGGACGGACGGATGGAAGCTTTTTTCCAGCGGCGCGCTGACAGTTCCCAGTCAGATGAATGGGACGGAGGTCGCCGGGGTCTGCGTGGCGTTTTACGGCGGCGGGAGCACGGAGTGCAAGGCGTATTTTGACGACGCGGAGCTCAATGTGGAAAGGGCTTCCCAGAATACGGAAATCAGCAACCGGGGCTTTGAGGACGCGCCGCAGGACGGATCGGTGCCGGGCTGGACGGTAGAAGACAGCTCCGGCGTGATTTCCCGGTCCGGAGAAAACGCGCACGAAGGCTCCTATTCTCTTCAAATGACTGATTCCGGCAGCGCCGAATCGCCGTTTGTCCGGAGCGGGATTATCCCGGTATCG
>ENA-UOOI01002576-UOOI01002576.1-fermentation-metagenome-genome-assembly--contig:-NODE-2576-length-15454-cov-4.205663_pt1 | contig 15454 bp, 11 predicted proteins | sample MGYA00245779_ERZ724027 | MGnify/ENA primary metagenome ERZ724027 (study PRJEB28704, sample SAMN03018318) | fermentation metagenome | biome: anthropogenic terrestrial biome; feature: soil; material... | reverse complement strand
AATACCTCTCTAAATAGTCCCCCTGCAAGCGTTTTGCTTAGAGCGAAAATAATACCGATTAAAGCCGGCTTGACAACAGTATTCTGATAAATAAATTCATATCCGTTATGTTTGCTTTTGGCACCGTAAATCTTTCCGCCAATTTCAGGCATCAGATTGACTTCAATGTGCTCGTTGGAAAGGGTAATCATATCATATTCTTTTGGGATTGGCGTATTGGTCAGCCTGTCGCGGTAGGGGATGGGATAAACGCGTCCACAGGCACCCTGGTAGGCTTTCCCCTCTATAAAATAAGGCATTTTATTTGCCTTTTCCGGCATATAGGTTGGAATCATTTTTTTCTGACGATTTACAGTGACACTCATCATATTCTCCTTATCAGTTCCGTTGATTTTATAATTATTAGACTTCATATACGAATAATATTGACTACATTATGACATGCTGACAATTGTATTTCCATAGAGAAAACTGTATACTTGGATAGAACGGCACATATTTTAAAAATGAGAAGAGAGAAAAATGAAATGGATGAGAAAAAAATTATTATTACGGAAATAATTTTATGCCACAAATTCTGCGCACCGGCTGGATGGGTAAGTGATGAGTATAAGAATTCCAGAAAAAGGCATGGCCTTGTGTATGTCTTAAATGGACAGGCACTTTACCAGATGAGTGAGGCAGAAAAGTCTTTTGTTGCGAAAGAGGGAGATATCCTGTATCTTTCTCCAGATCTTTCCTATGTTACACGCTGCAATAAGAAAGTTCCTTTTGTTCATCTGACAGTAAATTTTCAGCTTTCCGACAATAACGCATTATCTACTTTGCCTACAAGAATGACGCCGGTAAATAAACAGAAAATAGGTCAGTCTTTTATGCATCTGGTAAATGAATGGACAAAAAGGCGCAGGTATTACCAGGTATACAGTTTTAGCCTTCTATATGAATTAATCGGAGATTTCTTAAATGAGACTGACTGTGTACATGACAGTTATCGGAAAAAGTTAAGTCCAGCCATTGATTATCTAGAAAAGCATTTTTGTGAACCATTTCCAGGGAAGCGCTTATCTGAAATTTGCGGAATATCAGAAACATATTTTCGAAGACTGTTTAAGAAAATATACAAGGAATCAGCAGAAGAATATCGAACAAGACTGAGAGTAGGAAAAGCTTGTGATTTGCTTCTCAGCGGAATGTATTCCGTGGGAAAAATTTCCGCTGAATGTGGGTATGAGGATCCAGCTTATTTCAGCCGGGCCTTTAAAAAGATTATGGGAAAAAGCCCAGCTCAATATAAAAATGAAAAAATGTAATTGTTTTTTATATTTATTTGATGCGTGAAATTTTATAATTTGAAGGAGAAATCCCAACAATTTTTTTAAATACACATAAAAAGTAGTTTATATTTGAGTAGCCAACGCGGGTAGCAATATCATTTTCTTTTAGTGAAGTGCTTATAAGCAGCTTTTTTGCTTTTTCAATACGATACTTATTTAAGAAACCTGAGAAGATTTCTCCGGTTTCTTTTTTGAAAAGCTGTCCCAGATAAGCAGCATTTATGTGATATATATCGGATAATTTTTTTAATGAGAGATCTTCATTAAAGTGCTGATCAATATATTTTATAACACTGTTGATTACCGGGCTTAAATTATCATTAGAATATTGTTCTTTTTTGATATAGGATGCAGTAATTTCTTTTAACCATTTAAAGAGCTCTGGAATAGTATAATTTTCAAGGATATCAATTATACTATTATTATTTTTTTCTAAACTTGAAGTAATATTATGAATTTCAAGTGTACCAAATATATTATAAAAAATTTCTATAAAAAGTTCTTTTATCGTTTCCATAGGAAGGTTATTTGCATTGACAGCGTCATAATAAATTTTATCTATAAAGCGATTTACAGAAACAATATTTTTTTGATAAACAGCACTTTTCAAATCGCTGTAGTCGATTTCAATAATCTGGTAAGATTTCTTATGACTTCTTTGCATTTCAGCATAATGGATAATTTTATTATTAGGATATAAAAAAGAACAATTTAGAAGTTCGAAGGCATGTCTGTAACTGACGGGAGCAGATTGGTATCCTTTTTCAAGAGAACCACATGTTACAACAGAACTAATCTTTAAACAGTTTTTAAGTTCTTTAACAATTCTGCTGAGTTTATTATTTAATAATTCTTTATTAAAATCTGAATATTTTCCAGAGTATATTATAACAGTGTCTCCAGAAATATTGTTAAAAATAATAGCATTGCAATAATTTTGCAGAAGTTCAGAACAAATATTTTTTACAGCGTATGGTAAATAAGAGAGCATATTATCTGATTTACAGCTTAATCTTAAAATGTGAACTATAGTAACCAAATAATATTCATAGCGCAAATCTATACCAAGAAATTCAGCGCGATCCGATAATTCACTGTCAGTTATATTTTCTGACAACCAGCGATTTAAAATATTTTCTCGCAATATCTTGTCATTTTTTCTTTTCCAGTATTCAACTTTGCTTTCACGTGCTAGCTTTTCAACAGTATGCTGAATAGTCATAGAGAGTTCCTGTTCATCAATTGGCTTTAATAAATAGTTTTCAATTCCTAATACAGCGGCTTTCTTTACATATTTAAAATCATCATAACCACTTAATATAATTATTTTTATTCTAAAATTTAAGGAACGTATTTTTTCAATCAATTGCAGTCCATCCATATCTGGCATTTTAATATCAGTAATCATAATATCAATAGGATTATTTTTTAGATAAGAGAAAGCTTCAAAACTATCGGATAAGTCTGCTACAATTTTAACACCAAAAGATTCCCAGTGAATCACTTGCTTTAACCCTTCTAAAATAATAGGTTCATCGTCTAAAATTAAAGCCTTATACATTTTAATCTATAACTCCTTCCCATAGATAAATTATTTTGAGACATCTTCTGTTCTTTTTGCTTCAAATGTTACAATTACCTGTGTGCCTTTTCCGAGGATGCTATTTAAATGTAACCCGTATTTGTCACCAAAAAGCAGTTTAATTCTTGAGTTAACATTATAAATTCCGATTCGGTTATCTTTAAAATTATATGGTTTTTCTAACTGCGCATTTATTAACCTCAGAGCGGATCCAGGAATACCTTTTCCATTATCTGACACAATAATAACAACTTTATTGGAAATTAATGCACCTTTAATAGATATAACATTTGTTTTGCCACCGTGGATTATTGAATTTTCAATGATTGGCTGCATGATATTTTTAGGAATAATATAAGGAAGAATATTTGGATCAATATGATAGGAAACCTTCAATCGATTTCCAAAACGTATTTTCACTAAATCAAGATAGGATTCACAAATTTGAAGTTCCTCCTGAACAGTATGGAACATACCGCCTTTTATTGTACCATGAAGTACTTTTGCAAGTAGTTTTATCATTTTTTCTGTTTTTTCATCATGAGAAATTAAGGCAGTCATTCGTATTACTTCTAAAGTATTATAAAGAAAATGAGGATTTATTTGCATCTGTAAAGCATATAGTTGATCATTTTTTTCTTTCAGCATTGCATCTTTTTGTTTTAGTTCGTAGATATATTCTTTTTTAATATAATTATCAATACGACAACTCATTATATTTAAATTATTTGCAATTAACTGTACTTCATCTCCAGTGTTTCCAACTGCAGCACGAGCAGAAAAGTCTCCTTTCTGAATTTTTTGAATTGTCTGAACAATGATATTGATCCGTTTTGTAAATAATTTTGCAATTAATGAAGTTAAAAGGATGACACTTATTATACAAAATATGGTAATCAAAATTATTCTACTATTTAAAATATTAACTTCTTTGTAAATAGAATTTTCAGGAACAATTCCAACTGTAATAAAATCAAAAGTATTATCTTTTGTATACTTTATAATATATCCATTATCTTCATAAGTGCCGGAAATATTATTTACCATTTTTTCATAGGAGAATTTAATATTATGTCTAACATTACTGGAATCAAAAATTACATTGCCGTCTGAACGGATAATTAAAATAGTGCCAAGGAGGTATTCATTAAATAGTGAATAAGAGTTTCTAATAGCTTCAGTATTATATGTATAAACCAAATATCCAGCATAATTTTTTGCATCAGGATATCTAACATAATCATAAATGGAATAGTAATATTTACCATTAAAATTAATTGCTGGTATTATTTTAATGCGCTTACCAACTGATGGAAATTCAAAATTATCTGTTTTCATCAGATAATTTTGAATTATATCACATCTGGTCAGAATGTTTTTATATGTATCTGTCCTGGAAAAACGCATGTTCCAATTCATACTCTTGTTGATGAGAAATATATCTTCTACATCGTCATCACGTGGCATGACTGCTGAAAGAAAATAATTATTAATTATATTATACTGCGTAATAGTAGATGTAGAAGTATTCCTGCTTTTATTTTCCAGCAATGGAATAATATAATTTGATAAAGATGAAGATCCATCAAAAGTATAAATATTCTCCTCAGTCTTTTTATAGTTTAAGCATTGGTTATAAAAATAATTAGTAACTGTTTTTATAACCTGATCTGTGTAATCTAAGGCTTGTTCTCGAAGCATATTAGAAAGGCTGTATATTATAAAGGAAACAAGTATGGAAATAGTACTTATTATAATAATTGAATAAACGAGAGTAATTTTATTAAATATACTGTTTTTAATTAATTTTATAATTTTAAATTTAGTCAATACTATCACCCTATGCATTTTATCATCCTGAAAATAAAAGCACAACCATACTGGCCAACGAACTATAAAAAGCATAAAATTCTATAAAAATTATAATTGATTATATGCTGAATATAAAATAAAATGAGATTAAGAACAAAAATCTCATCTCTATCTCAAAAAATTCATTATATTATATGGAATTGGAGTGATTCATATAAAACAGTTAAATTTGGAAAAGAAATCAGAAATATCCGTAGCGGTTCTGCATGGAAAATTGACAGACAAGCAAAAAAATGGCATAAAAATGTTACTTTTGATTCTTCCATTTCTTGTATTTATTTTTATTTTTTCATATCTTCCACTTGCTGGCTGGTGGATGGCATTTGTCGATTATAAAATTGGTGCACCTTTTTCTAAGCAGAAATTTGTAGGACTTAAATACTTTCAAATGATGTTCAGTGGGGTCGGATCCTTCCCTCTTGTATTGAGAAATACGCTTGTATTAAGCGGGCTGGGTCTTTTGTGCTCACCAATCCCTGTGATTTTCGCTGTGATGCTTTCCAAGGTTCGCAATGGGAAAATAGCTAAAATAGTTCAAACAGTAACATCCTTTCCAAATTTTATTTCCTGGGTACTGGTTTACGCATTGTTTTTTGCGCTATTCAATACAAATGATGGTGCTGTAAATGTACTCCTCGCAAGAATGCACTTGCTAAGCACGCCGTTGAATATTTTAGGGGATGCAGACAGAGCGTGGACAATTCAAACTCTAATAGGAATTTGGAAAAGTACTGGATGGTCAGCTATCATTTATATTGCAGGGATGTCGGGTATCGATCCAGAACTTTATGATGCGGCAGACGTTGACGGTGCAGGCAGTTTCCAGAAAATAATACATATCACAATACCTGGAATAATGCCAACCTTCTTTGTTCTGCTGATTTTACAGATAGCAAATATTCTAAATAATGGTTTTGATCAATATTGGGTATTTCAGAATGCACTTACGATGGATAAGATTAATGTGCTTGATACTTACATTTACAGGATCGGAATTGGTAGTCTGCAATATTCTTTTTCCACTGCGATGGGGATGGCAAAATCTTTAATCAGCATTTTGCTGCTTACTTTTGCAAATAGATTCTCTAAATTAATTCGAGGCACATCAATCTTTTAATGGAGGTATGAAGAAGTGATAAAGCGTAAAGTTTCGGCAAAAGATCATTTACTAAGTGGAGTAAATCTATTTATTCTTATTCTTTTCACATTTATATGCTTTTATCCACTTTATTTTATTTTCATAAATGCATTCAGCAGTGGGGATGCTATAACGCGTGGTGTGTATTTTATACCACAAGAATTTACAACAATTTACTTTCGAAGTTTGCTTTTATACCCTAACCTTTTAAACGCAATTTTTATATCAACTATGAGGACAGTGATTGGCACAACTCTTTCTGTCCTAGCGTCTACTTTTGTTGCGTATATGGTTACACGGAAGGATTTACCTTTTCGTAAAGGAATTTATCATTATATTGTTTTTACAATGTATCTCAGTGCAGGTCTGATTCCATGGTATATTCTAATGAAATCCATCGGATTGAAAAATAATTTTTTGCTATATGTTTTGCCTGGAATGATAAGCGCTTGGAATATTGTCCTGGTCAAAACTTATATAGAATCGATTCCCCCCTCCCTGGAGGAATCGGCAGAAATTGACGGCGCTGGTATTATAACAATATTCTTTAAACTAATCATACCTTTGAGCATTCCAGTAATTGCATGTATTACTGTTTTTGGAGCTGTCGGTCAGTGGAATTCTTGGACTGACAATTTCTATCTTGTCAGCAATCCAAAATTAGATACATTGCAGTATCTGCTTTATAAATGCATGCAGTCGCACATGACCAATGTACAGAACAGTTTCCAGCAGCAGGATTTGGGGGCTTCAGCAAAGAATCAGATTACTGCGACCGGGCTCCAGGATGCCATGACAGTTGTAACTGTCTTACCAATCCTTGTGGTATATCCTTTTATGCAGAGATACTTCGTTAAAGGAATTATGCTTGGAGCAGTAAAAGGTTAAAAATCTATGTCAGCTTTAATGGCTGAATGGATAATATAATTTTTGAGGAGAATAAAATTATGAAACGACTATCTATCAAGATCTTGTCTTTCGCTATGTCACTGTTTATTTTGGCAGGAAGTTCAGCATGTTCGAAAGGTGAAGAAGGGTCTGCCTCAGCAGGTACGGAGAACACTTCGAAGACTGGATCGACTGATAATTCGCCCATTACAATTTCTGTAGAAGGCTTAATTGGCGGAAAGCAGAATGGCGTTCAAAAAGATGATGTTTCCAAGTATATTGCCCAAAAAACTGGCATTTCCATTAATACTTTAAATGTTCCTGATGGTGCTGGTTCTACGGAGAAGTATAGTGCACAATTGGCAAGCGGTGATCTGCCAGATATTTTTTTCAATATTTTTCCTATTAAAAAAATTGTTGATGCAGATCAAATTTATGCTTTGGATGATCTTGTCGCAAAATATGGAAAAAATTTAAATGCGGATCCAAAAGGCAAAGCTATGATAGAGGCCAATAAACTATTAAGCCCTGACGGGAAACTATATACAATTGGTATGGACAGAGGAACCTGGGATAATGGTACCGGCGCAACACGCGGAATTTATATACGCTGGGATCTTTATAAAAAACTTGGATACCCTGAAATTAAAGATTTGGATGGATTAACTGATGTTTTGATTAATATGCAGAAACTAGAACCAAAAACGAAAGATGGTAAAAAAACTTATGTGCTTGGCAGCTGTAATGGACCACAGGATTTAGACTTTGATATATTTATTGGCGCCCTTCGTACTCAAGGCCTTGTTGAACATGAACCAGATTTTATAACATATATTGATAACTCGACTAGGAGACCTTCCTCATCAAATATATTGAAAGATAAAAATTCTATTTTTTGGAAATGCTATAAAAATGCGAATAAACTTTATCGGCTTGGACTGTTTGACCCGGATAGTTTTACCCAAAGCGGAGATCAGCGTGCAGCGAAAAAAGATGCAGGGACTTATATGTGCATCAATGCGAGCTGGGATGCATCGGGCTTAAATGATAAATTCCAGAAAGATGGTGAAACTGATAAAGGAATGGTAGCGCTGCCCGCATCTGCTTTTGGATTTGACAATTATCAGCTCTATGAAAATACGCCGACAGGTGAAAGAAATTACTGCATCTCTAAGAACTGCAAGAATCCGGAAAGAGCCATGCAGCTGCTCGATTTTGTTTCAACTTATGAATTTTCAAGGATCGCAAATGATGGGCTGGAAGGCTCAAACTGGACACTGGTAAACGGAATTCCAACTCCCACAAAAGAATATCTTAACAGGACTTCAGAAGAGGCTGAGGCCAGTCAGCAGAAAACTGGAGCAGGATATTATAGCCATTTTTGCGGCTATAAATCTGGGACGATTGAACCTTCGACAAAGACTTCTGTAAACTGCCTCTATAGTTACCGCGCTAATCATCCTACAGCTGTTCAAAAAGATTTTGTTGACCATTTTGGTGTAAAGACAATGCCTGAGGTTTATCAGAAAGATGTTAAAATGTATTCAAGTGAAACAGTAGTGGACTGGGGTATTCTATCAGATGATATGACTAATTACCAATCAAATTTCTTAACATTTAAGGTCCAGTCGGAAGCAAAGATTATAATGGCTAAAACGGATGCAGAATTTGCAAAAGCACAGGATGATTTTATTAAAGGCATGAATGCCTATAAGGTCGATGATCTTTACAAATTTTTTACTGACAATGCGAATGCAAGTGCAGATAAGATGGAACCTGTTTATCAGCTTTTAGACAGCGATAAATAATGGTTTAAATCATAGCTTCGGAATATTCTGTTCCGGAGCTATAATTATAAGATAATATGTAGAGAAAAGAAAGGAAAAATTCATGAAACTTAGAATGACGAAGCAAGAAATATGGGAATGGTATAATAAAAACCCCTGGCTGACTGGATGTAATTATGTCCCATCAAAATCTCCTGAATTATCCATATGGCAGGAGGATACTTATCAAGAAATTCTTCCGACCGTTCAGCATGAACTTGATATCATTCAGAAACTTGGGATGAATACAGTTCGAATGGGAATCCCATTTAACATTTGGTATCATGAAAAAGATAAGTTTTTTGATCGGATGGATTCCATACTTTCGCTTCTCGATCATCACGGGATAACTTTAATGCCTATTCTGTTTAATGACTGCGTCAATTTTGGAAGACCGGAGGATATTTCAGTCCCTTATCCAAAAGGAAAACATAACTGGGATATCGGATATCATGGTGGCCATGCAAGAAATCAATTTAGTGGTATTCCGGAAATATCCAAAGATCCAAATCTTTCTAAAAAAGATCGTTTCTTTTCGGATAAAGGCTGGATTTATTGGGATGAAGAAGAATATCGTCCTATTCTTTTGGAATATACCCATCAGATTATCAGTCGATTTAGAAATGATAAAAGAATTATCATCTGGGATATCTGGAATGAGCCAGGAAACTGTAACAGGGGATCTTTGAGCGTCCCATACCTTAAAGAAGCGTTTCAAGCAGCTCGTGAAGAAGATCCGATTCAGCCGCTTACCGCAGGAGTTTGGGAATATCCAGAACACTATGGTGAAGATAATTCTATTGACGTGGATGAGATTGGACGCCTGGCAATTAATCTTTCTGATATTGTATCATTCCACTGCTATTCGCGCTTTGAAAAAGTTAAGAAAGTTGTAAATGCTCTGGAGCGGGAAGGAAGACCAATGCTGAATACGGAGTGGCTGAACAGAATCCTAGGAAACCGAATTGAAGATCAACTTCCATTTTACAGGAACAAGAGGATTGGAAGCTATCTCTGGGGGTGCGTTGCCGGCTATTCTCAGCATTATTTACCTTGGGGAAATTTACTCAAAGACAAGAGCTTAGATTTTACATTATGGCAGCACGATTTATTCCGAGGCGACGGGAAGCCTTATGATCCCGACGAGATCAAGATGATAAAAGATATCGACGCAACCAGATAATATGTATTTTACCTGAGCTGGGTTCAGGACCTTAATTTGACTCAAACCTCCTGCAAGCTGGTAACTGCAGGAGGAATTTTTATACAACGGATACGATCCGAAAGATTTCAAGATGATCAAGAAAGCAGCGAATATTTTCATTATTTTTATGAAATTTCTGGTTAAGACTTTATTTTATTCTCTATAGAATTAGAATAGCATAGTAAATTTTTATAAATTATTAAAGGAGAATTGTGGAATGGAGCGTTTATTCGGGATAGATTTTGAACTGTCCGGCTATGAAGAAGGAACAGAGGCTCATTTATCCAGCGAGAGTCCAAAAAACGGGGTGTATTATGTTGGTGTTACCCTGCGCAGAAAAGACAAAAAAGTACCTCGGAAAATATCCCTGCGGTTTAAATTTCCTTGTGTCAAAGCCTTTTCCATATGGAATCCATCATGCAGGTTTTCGAGGTTTCTGGGACCAAACTGGAGTCCTTCCCGTCTGGAATCAGAAGCGATGCGGTCTGCTCCCATCCATTCTCTGATAACAAAAGGGGGACGGAATTGTCTGACCATTACTGTTTCCGATGTTATAAATCCAACTGCAATCAGTACCGGGTATTGTGAAGAAGACGGGATGGTGGACTGTACCGTTGAATTTTTTACCAGATCAATCGTTTCAATTGAATCCTATAAGGCTGTCGTTCGACTCGACAGCAGGAATATCCCGTTTTATCAAAGTATTACTGATGCGCGGAATTGGTGGACAAAAACCGGCCGGTATCAAAATGCACCCGTGCCGGAAAACGCACGCCTGCCTGTCTATTCGACCTGGTATAGTTTCCACCAGGATGTCAACGTCGATAAAATTGTGGAGCAGTGCCGCCTCGCTAGTCAGCTTGGCTGTAAAACCGTAATTGTTGATGACGGCTGGCAGACCTCCAACAGTGCGAGGGGATACGCTTACTGCGGAGACTGGGAAGTTTGCCCATCCAAAGTGCCGAATATGAAAGACTTCGTGAAAAGAATTCACAATCTCGGCATGAAATTTGTCCTTTGGTATTCGGTTCCTTTTGTAGGAAAGCATTCGAAAGCCTGGGACCGGTTTGAAGGTAAATTTCTTGAGGAGCAGAAAGATATCCGTATTCTGGATCCAAGGTTTCCTGAAGTCAGGAACTATCTTGCTGAGACGTACGAAAAAGCAATGAAAGAATGGGATCTGGATGGCTTTAAACTGGACTTTATAGACTCCTTCCGGTTAACCTCCCAGTCTTTCTCCAGCCCGGGTGACGGCAGAGATTTTGAATCGCTGGACGAGGCGGTCTGCGAGTTGCTCCGCGAGATTATAACGAAAATCCGCGCCATCAAACCTGACACTCTCATAGAATTTCGCCAGGGCTATATTGGCCCAGCCATGCAGTCGTTTGGAAATATGCTGCGTGTCGGAGATTGTCCGGGAGATGCCCTCAGCAATCGGACGGGTTCCTTGGATTTAAGGCTTACATCCGGGACAACGGCTGTCCATTCTGACATGCTGACTTGGAATCCAGACGACAGTGCGGAAGATGCTGCCATGCAGCTTATCGCCGTATTGTTCTGTGTCCCTCAAATCTCTGTCCTGATTGACAAGCTGCCGAAAGCGCAGTATGACATGCTTCGCTTTTATTTAAAATTCTGGAAAGAGAACCGCGACGTTCTTTTAGACGGAAAATTAAAGCTGGAAGATCCCGAGGCAGAGTACGGCATTGTATCCGCACAGAAAGGCGAAAAGCTGATTGCCGTAGCGTATAACTGCCCTGTTTTAAAGTTGGAAAGCGCGAGTGCCCGGACAATCAATCTGGTAAACGGAACAGGAAAAAATGAACTCTATGTCAGCAGCATAAAAAGCCTTGGAACAAAAGAATATACCGTGATGGACTGTATGGGAAATATTATAAAAACCGGTATTGTCGATGTTTCGAGAGGAATCCATGTTTTCAACGTGCCTGTTTCCGGAATCCTCCGCATCGTCGGTTAAATTTATTTTTCTCCATTGAATTTCTGAAGACGAAAATCCTGATGCGGAAATGCACCGGGATTTTTTCAAGAATCTTACAAAATATTTAAGGCCGGATGAGCGGAGAAATGCTTTTCTGTGCAATTCGGACGGCAGACGGTCTCAGCTGGAATACAAGGATGCTCCAGCGGACAGCGCAGGTGTTCCAATAACCCGTTTTCTTTAATTCCTTTAAATAGGTATTGACGAAGGGACGAAAATCGCGTATGATAGGAACAGTAATTTACATATAGGATTACTATTTTAAGGATTAGGAGATCTTTTTACGCGCCGGGAAATGCAATCGGACACCGCGTTCTGTCCCACGATCTGGGAGGGACTTATTTGCCCTGCCATACCGGATCAGGTGCCTGAACGCTGATGTTTCGCCGACGGATCGGGATATCCTCAATGAAAGAGCTGGTAATGGCTTATCAGCCCTTTCATTCTTTGTTTCTGTTAAAAATCATGAAGGATACAGAAGGGAGCAATGGAATGAAAATCGACCGCAGATTTCGGCTGGCCTGGCCGTTTCTTGCCCTTATGGCGGTAATACTGGTTGACCGGTTGATGCCGGATCATGGATTTTCGTATGGGACGAAATACTGGATTCCGGTTCTGCTTGGGGTTTCGGCTTTTTACGCAGTACTGGCAGCTAGTTCCCTGAAAAAAGAGAACCTGCAGGCCCGGATGGTTCACCGGGCTCCTCTCCTGACTGTGATATTTCTGGTTATCTGCCTGCTCGACCTCCTTACGGCGAAAACGTCCGTACTGCCATTGCCATATTTTCCAGCACCAGGTCAGATTTTCGATGTAATTATTACGGACTGGAAGATGCTGCTCAAAAGCGCCGCCTATTCACTTCGGATGCTTGGCGTCGGATATCTGATCGGTGCCAGCGTCGGCTTGGTTACAGGAGTACTGACCGGGTGGAGCAAACGATGCAGCTACTGGCTTTCTCCCCTTCAGCGTTTTATCGGGCCAATCCCTGCCACGGCCTGGATCCCGATTGCCATGACTGTTTTTCCAACCAGCTTTACGGCCAGTACCTTTATTCTGGCGCTTTCCGTCTGGTTTCCGGTGACGGTTATGACCGGATCCGGAATCGCAAACACCCGCCGCTCCTACCTCGAAGTAGCGCAGACGCTTGGGGCTGACAAAAAATACTTGATTTTCAGGGTAGCTGTCCCGGCAGCTTTGCCAAATATTTTTATCGGCCTTTTTATGGGACTTGGAATGTCGTTTGTAACGCTTGTCACGGCGGAAATGCTTGGTGTCAAGGCAGGCCTTGGCTGGTATATTCAATGGGCGGAAGGTTGGGCGGAATACCGGAAGGTTTATGCCAGCCTGGTACTGATGGCCGTTATTTTTTCTACCATCATCACGCTGTTGTTTAAAATTCGAGACAAGGTCCTTGTATGGCAGAAAGGGCTGATAAAATGGTGACGGAAACCGGAAGAATCGAAATCCGGAATATTGGTTGCAGCTTTAAAAAACAGGATGGCCTGCTGATGACCGCCCTGAAGGGCATTGACCTTACCATTAAACCGGGAAATTTTGTCTCGGTGATCGGCCCGAGCGGCTGCGGAAAATCCACCTTACTGCGCATCGTCGCAGGTCTTCAGAAACCGACGTCGGGAGAAGTGCGGATTGACGGGGTTCCGGTATCGGGACCCGGTTATGAGCGGGGCCTGGTATTTCAGGATCCGACCTTATTTCCATGGCTGACGGTACAGGAAAACATCGCTTCCGGACTTGTGGCTCGCGGGGTATATAAAACAAAGAAGAAAGAAATTTCAGACTATATCCGGCTGGTGGGTCTGGAAGGCTTTGAAAAATCCTATCCACATCAGCTTTCCGGCGGAATGGCTCAGCGCGTCGCCATCGCGAGGGCACTGATCAACCGGCCGAAAGTCCTGCTTTTAGATGAACCGCTGGGCGCTTTGGATGCCTTTACCAGAATCCGGATGCAGGATGAACTCCTGCGAATTTGGCAGGAACGCCGGAATACCGTCGTGCTGGTTACCCATGACGTGGATGAGGCGATCTATTTGGGAGATGAAGTCGTTGTCATGACGCCGCGGCCGGGACAAGTGCAGAAAGTCATCCCGATAGAGTTGCCGGACGGCAAAGACCGCGGCAGCGAAAAATTCCACTTTCTGCGGGAACAGGTGCTGGAAGTGCTTCATTTTAAGGAAGCAGGCTGAAAGGATAAAATCCGATTTGCTGTCCTGCTCTATTTTGAACAGGTTTCAGGGCCCGAAGGAGGCGACCTACCCTTAGTACTCTGATTCAAACATCTGGCGGTTCGATAACAAGACATGGCCTGCTGCCATGTCATTCATCAAAGCGTATAACAACAGGGAGGTAACATTTCATGAGAAAAAAATTCCTTGGATTTATCGGCTTAACCATAGCAGCTGCAGCGCTGTTTTCCGGATGCGCGGGGAATCCATCAGCGCAGGTTTCGTCCACGTTAGCAGAATCCACTCAGGCAGGATCCGCAACTCCTGAAAATGAAAAGCTGACGAAAATTACTCTGGGGACTTATAACGGGACCTGTGAAGCTCCTCTTTATGTGGGCATCGAAAACGGAATTTTTAAAAAATATGGGTTTGACGTGTCATTAGTCAACATCAATGCCAACACTTTAAAAGAAGGATTAGCCTCCGGAAAAATACAGGGGGCGCAGATTTCAGCGGGCATGTTTAAAGCAATTGAGCAGGGTCTTGACATTAAGCTGACCGACGGCATTCATACCGGATGTGTCGAAGCGGTTGTGCCGAAAGGATCCCCCATCCAGTCCGTGAAAGACCTAAAGGGAAAGACTGTCGGAATCGATTCCATCGGCGGTGTTCCGCAGGTCCTGCTTTCCATCGATCTTGGCAAAGCAGGCGTAAATCCCAAGACCGATGTTCAGTGGAGAGTTTATCCACAGGCTCAGCTTGAGCAGGCGATGGAAAAGGGCGAAATTGACGCATTTGGCGCGTGGGATCCATATGGAGCCCTTGCTGTAAAATCCGGTAAGGCCGTAAAGATCTTCGGCAACGGTGAGAAGGACACCTACTGCTGCTATGTTGGAATTAATGGTACTTTTGCTCAAAAAAATCCCGATGTGGCGAAGAAACTGACAGATGCCTGGGCGGAAGCTGATGAGTGGGTTGAAAAGAACCCTGATAAAGCGGCGAAGATAGCGGTGGACAAAAAGTATATCAGCAGCGGGGACGAAATAGAAAACAGCAAGCTTCTGGGAGATTATAAATTTGGTTCCGATAAGAAAAAGGCAAAATCCGATTTTACCAGCACCCTGCAGGCGATGAAAACACAGGGTATTCTGGACTCTTCCACGGACGTTGATAAGATGGTACAGAGTGTTTTTATCGATTAAAGCGCGGCGGGGATAAAAAAGAAGCCGCGGTAAAGCCAAAAAAGCGGGAACCAGCCATTCCTCAGAAGCATGGACGTCCCCGATTTATTTATGGAGCTTTTACGATTTCTCTTATTTTCCGGCAGAAGGAAAAGTCACCCGGCTTTCTCTTTCATAACACAGAAATGCCAGGAACAGGATTTTCGCGCGAATCAAATCAGTATAAGGACAGGGACGGCCCCCC
>ENA-UOOI01002574-UOOI01002574.1-fermentation-metagenome-genome-assembly--contig:-NODE-2574-length-15458-cov-16.442576_pt1 | contig 15458 bp, 11 predicted proteins | sample MGYA00245779_ERZ724027 | MGnify/ENA primary metagenome ERZ724027 (study PRJEB28704, sample SAMN03018318) | fermentation metagenome | biome: anthropogenic terrestrial biome; feature: soil... | reverse complement strand
TTTTATATGAAATTTTCAAGGTTCGCACGGGTGTACCTTTTGACCCCCTAATCATAATAATAAAATGATGACAAAGAATCCATTTTACAAAAATGATTAGTCAATATTTCTAAATTTAAAGGTTAATTCTCCTATATCTTCCAATATACTATCCATGATATCATTCAGATAAGTAAAAACGCGCGTGAAAACGCGTGAAAATCTAAAATAATCTTGGAGAGTTATTGCAATGAGAGACAAATAATAGAGGTATTGTAAAATCTCAAATGTTTGGCCTTATAGTAGGACTTTCTAAGAATATAGGATGTGGTAAAAAGATAAGAGGTTTTTAATTTCACAGATATTTATGATTTCTTTCCCGCCGCAATAGCTGGGAAGAATCGTGTGGACAGCAGGAAATGCCTTCTGACAAAAAGAATCTCGTATTTATATGGATTCTGGAGTTTCGTAACGCCCAATATTTATCAAAATAACGTAAGGAGATGTAAAAATGGCTATTAAGAACAAAGTAAGGCCAAATGAGAGGAAGGAAGGAAAAAAAATAACTCTGTCTTTGCTATGGAAACAGCGTTATCTTTTAATGATGTCACTACCCTTCGTCGTATGGGTAATTGTTTTTAAGTATATTCCGCTCTGGGGATGGACAATGGCATTTCAGGAGGTAAAACCAGCAACATTTGCGACACCTATCTGGAAAAGACCTTTTGTAGGATTTGACAATTTTATAAAGGCGTTTCAAGACCGGCTGTTTCAGCAAACGATGATCAATACCATTGGCATCAGTATTCTGCAGATTGCAGTTGGTACGGCAGTGGCAATTATCTTCGCTGTATTTTTAAATGAACTGGTATTTTCCAGATTCAAAAAAATCACACAAACGGTTTCTTATCTGCCGCACTTTGTGTCTTGGGTTATTATAGCAAGTATTGCAAAGAACCTTTTCAATGATGGAGGTGTTATCGATACTTTGGCAGGTACAAACCTGCATCTGATGAGTACAAATTCACCTCTTATCTGGTTTGTAATTGTAGTTATAGACTGTTGGAAAGAGATGGGTTGGAATGCGATTATCTATCTTTCTGCAATGGCAGGTATTGATATGGGGCTGTATGAAGCTGCTCAGATTGACGGTGCAAACCGCTTTCGGAGAATTTGGCATATTACACTTCCGGGTATCCGTCCAACGATTATCGTATTGCTGATTATGAGTATCGGTGGTGCACTCAGCGTAGGTATGGAACGTCAGATGCTTCTGAGTAATGGACTGGTTCAGGATCATACGATGGTTCTCTCCTGGTTCTCCTATATGAGAGGTATTAAAAACAGTGATTACGGTCTGGGTACTGCGATTGGTGTGTTCCAGTCTGTGGTTGGAGTTACACTTCTTCTGCTTGCAAACAAAATAGCCGGTATGGTTGGTGAAGACAAACTGGTTTAGGAAGGAGAAGAAAAATGAATAATTTGAAAAAAACATGGTTTGATTATTTTCTGGTTTTGTTTTTTGTATTTATTTTATTGATTACATTGTATCCATTTTTGAACGTCCTGGCTATATCCATGAACGATGCAACAGATACTCTGAAGAATATTAATTTTGTTATTCCACGTAAGTTTACGCTGGCTAATTACAAATATGTATTCGAGGAAGCAGATATCATTGGACCATTGTTTATGTCTATTGCGAAGACAGTAATTGGAACTTTAGTAGGAGTTGTTTGCACTTCCATGTTGGCATATACTCTGAGCCGCAGAGATTTTGTATTCCACAAATCATTTACCCTGCTTTTTGTTATTACGATGTATGTCGGCGGCGGCATGATTCCTGAATATTTGCTGATCATGAGAAACTTGCATCTGGGAAATAAATTCATTGTATACATTCTTCCTGGTCTGATATGGGTATACAATATGATTCTTGTCCGATCCTATATTGACGGTCTTCCGATCGCCCTGCAGGAGGCGGCAAAACTGGATGGAGCAAATGATTTTCAAATCTGGTATAAGGTCATTATGCCGTTGTGTACTCCTGTTATCGCAACGATTGCATTATATTATGCGGTGGGACAGTGGAATTCTTTCATGGATACATATCTGTATGCAAAAGAACTGCCAACCTTGCAGTATAAACTGTATGAGATAATGTCACAGGCAACAATGCAGTTGGATACACATAGCACGAATAACGCAACACAGGCTGTCACGCCAATGGCGATTCGTATGGCGGTTACGGTTGTGGCTACTGTACCAATCATCGTAGTTTATCCTTTCGTACAAAAATATTTTGTCGGAGGTATGACACTTGGTTCAGTAAAAGATTGATAAGTGAGATGTATAGCCTGAATAACAGGCACAAATATACATAAAAAGGAGGAATAACATGAAAATGAAGAAAATTTTAGCTCTGCTTATGGTAGCAGCACTCTGCGTTGGAACAGTGGCAGGATGTGGCTCCAAGGATACGGAAAGCAGTAAGAGCGAAAGCAGCAAGAATGAAAACAGCGAGAGCAGTACTGGGGACAGTAAGGATGATTTGTCACCTATAACTTTCAAGTACTACAATGCAGACGGAAAAAATGGTAACTGGGAAAATCCTGTTGCTCAGGCGATTACTGAAGCCACAGGTGTGACTTTGGATATTTCCTATCCGGTATCCAGTACAGGTGATCCTTCCGAGGATATATCTTTGATGATTGCTGAGGACAAATATCCAGATATGATTTATGCTAAGCAAAGTGTAAACAGTCTGTATGAGGCAGGTGCACTTATTGATATGACAGATCTGATCGAGGAATATGGTCCAAATATTAAAAAAATGTACGGCGATGAGTTTGAAAAGCTGAAATGGGGTTCTGGAGATGAAGGAATATATCAGCTTTCTTATGCTGGTGTAGGATACCAGATTTTGGTAACCGGAGGAAACTGCCAGATACAGTACGCAGCTCTTAAGGAAAATAATTATGAATATCCTAAGACTCTGGAGGAGTATGAAGCCCTGATCAAGCAGTACCTGGCAGCACATCCTAAAACCGATGATGGTCTGGATACCATTGGTATTTCCATGAGTGCTGCTGACTGGCACTGGCTCATTACACTCAGTAATCCCGCTGGATTTATTGCTGATGGTGCACCGGATAACGGTTCCTGGCTTGTTGATGATAACTATAACTGCATTTACAAGCATGTGAGTGATAAAGAAAAAGAATATTTCAGATGGCTGAGTCGTATGTATGATGAGGGAATTCTGGATCAAAACTTTGCAACACAGACAGATGACGATTACATTGCAAAGCTTGCCAGCGGACGTGTTGTAGCTATTACTGATGCATTTTGGCATTATGGACAGGCGGAAGCAACATTGAAAGCAGAAGGAAAACTGGATAAAACATATTGTCCGCTTCCTGTGACAATTGATGCTGAGACGAAGGCACCCACACTGATGTATCAGGGTCTTCAGGTTGGATACGGACTGGCAATCACAAAGAGCTGTGAGGATCCGGTTCGTGCAATTAAATTCCTTGATTATCTCTGCTCCGATGAGGGTGCAGTACTTTACAAATGGGGTGTTGAAGGAGAAAACTATTTTGTAGATGAGAATGGAATGAGATATCGTACGGAAGAAGAGATTGCAAAAGCAAGTTCTGATCCGGATTACGGAAAAAATACTGGTATTGGCAATTATACAGGATTTCCGATTTATGGAGACGGTGCAGTGGATGAAAATGGTAATCCTTACACACCTGTTACGAGAGAATCTGTAATTGCAGAGTATAACGAGGAGCAGAAGGCAGCTTGTGAAGCATGGAATGTAGAGATGCTGATCGATATCTTCCCGCAGCCAGATGAATTCGAAACACCGCCGTATTCCCCACTTTGGGCATATGCGACACCGCAGGAGATTACGAGCAATGTGGAAATTCTGAATGAGATTGCATGGCCGGGACTGGTTAAGTGCGTAATAGAAAGTGTAGATAATTTTGATGCAAACTGGGATAAGCTGATTGCGGATTATGAGGCTAATGGATTGGAAGAAACAGAACAGATGATGACAGAGTTCCTGGCAGAAAAAATTTCATAAACAAAAATATGGAAACTGATAAAGGGACCTGATTCGTAAGGAGTCAGGTTCTTTTCATAAATGGATAAGAGGGGAATAGAAGAGTATGAAGAGTGATAAAACGACTCCGTTTTGGGATTCATCACTGTCTATAGAAGAACGTCTCGACTGGCTGCTGGCAGAGATGACGCTGGAAGAGAAACTGAGCTGCCTGAGTTCGAGAGTACCTGCACTTGACAGAATTGGCATCCCAGCTATGTCTGTGGGTGGAGAAGCAGCACATGGTGTAGAAGCGAGAAATGATCAGAATGAGCTGGGAGCACCGGAACCAACGACTTCCTTTCCGCAGCCTATTGGCATGAGTGCTACCTGGGATCCGGAAGTGGTAAAAAAAGCAGGCGATGTAACCGGAAGGGAGGCCCGCGTAATATATCAACGACATCCGGACAGGGGATTAAGCCGTTGGGCACCTACTGTGGATCTGGAGAGGGATCCCCGCTGGGGAAGAACGGAAGAGGGATATGGAGAAGATCCTGTACTCACAGGGAAAATGGCTTCTGCTTATGTGCAGGGAATGCAGGGAAATGATTCCCGTTACCTGCAGCTTGCGGCTACATTAAAGCATTTTTATGGTAATAATACGGAAGTGGGAAGAGGCTGGAAATCTTCATCTATTGATCCGCGAAATAAATATGAGCTTTATTTGGAACCGTTCAGAAGGGTTATCAAAGAGGGAAAAGCGGAGGCCGTAATGACTGCCTATAACCGGATTAACGGTGCGCCCGGTATTTTAAACCGGGAAGTCAGAGATATTTTAAAAAATCAATATGGACTGAAGCATGCCGTAGGAGACGGAGGTGCAATGGAATTAGTTGCAGGCTTTCATCATTATTACGGTCTTCATGCGGAGACAATTGCTAATGCTATAAAAGCAGGTGTGGATGCGATGTCAGATAATCCTGAAATAGTAGAGCAGGCCGCCCAGGAGGCTTATGAAATGAAGTTGATTTCTTTGGATGAAATCGATGAGGCATTACGAAATGTATTTAGGACAAAACTTCGTCTCGGCATCTATGATGTGGAAAACTGCAATCCATACAACAAGGTGACGGAAGCAGATTTGAACTGTGCTGCCCATCAGGAGGTATGCCGACAGATTTCGAGAGAATCCATTGTACTTCTAAAGAACGAAAATTATACACTGCCCCTGAGAAAAGAAGATGTGAGTGATGAAATCGCTCTTATAGGTCCGTTGGCAGATGTCTGGTATCAGGACTGGTATGGTGGAACGCCGCCTTATACAGTAACCTTGCGCCAGGGAATGGAAAAGATATTAGGTGAAGAAATTGTGACAGCAGATGGACTTGACAGGGTGGCTTTTCGGTATGGAGACCGATATGTGGCAATCGGACAGGACGGTGCATTGTGCCTGGGGGATGAGCCGGAAGTGTTTGTTATGAATGATTGGGGAGAAGGAAGTGTGACATTTCGATCTGTCCGGACAGGAAAATATATGAACAGCCGCCTGCCCATGTCCGCAGAAGCTGATACGGCCGCTGCTAACTGTATAGCCGCAGAGAAAGACGCTGCCTTTGACTGGTTTGTGATGGAGATTTTTCATGTGGTGAAGCAGAAAACGGGAGAGGTAAATCTGACAAATCGTTTCCATTCGCCGATTATGGTAGGAGAGGACGGAAGCTTATACTGGTCACAGGACGGGGAAGCTGCTGCCTTTCGGATAGAAATCATTGAAAACGGGATGGAACTGGCTAAAATGGCTGCCAGAAGCAAAAAAACCGTGGTTATGGCTCTTGGATGTAATCCAATGATCAATGCAAAGGAAGAGGTCGACCGTACTACCATAGCACTTCCGGATGATCAGGAGAGGCTGTTGAAGGAGATATACGAAATAAATCCGAATGTAATACTAATCATGCTCTCCAATTATCCGTATGATATCCGGACTGCACAGGAAAAACTGCCGGCGATTCTATGGAGCGCTACAGGAAGTCAGGATATGGGAACTGCTCTGGCGGAAGTGCTTATGGGAGAATACGCTCCTGCAGGTCGTTTGAATATGACCTGGTATCAGGACGACAGTCAGCTTCCGGATATTAATGATTATGATATTATTCAGGGAAAACGTACATACAGATATTTTGATGGAGATGTATTATATCCTTTTGGGCACGGCCTCACCTATACAAAATTCTCATATGATAATCTGCAGGTACGCTTGCAGGATGCAGCAACGCTGGAAGCAGTGCTTGAGATAACGAATACCGGAACTATGGTTTCTGATGAAGTGGTGCAAATATACGGTATTGCACCTGCATCCAGGGTAAAAAAACCACTGAAACAGTTGCTTGCATTTCGCAGAGAAAAAGCAGTGCAGCCTGGAGAAACCCGCCGCATGCAGTTTAGTATTCCGGTTGAGGAACTTCGTTTTTATGATGTCATCAGCCAGTCTCTGATGGTTGAAGAAGGATGCTATATCATCGGTGCGGGAACATCGAGTGCCAATATCCTTATAAAAACAGAAATTCAGATACCGGGAAGAAAAACAGGGCAACGTGATTTCTCAAAAAAAATACGGGCAGATCACTATGATGCGTATGAAAATATTGTGTTGAATGAAGGGCAGTATGGATATACGGCGGTGATGGCAAAAGATCCTTCCCAAGAGAGTGTTTTGGAATACCGTGACTGCCGCATAGAAGGAGATACAGATTCACTTTATCTTCATCTGAAAAGCGAGCAGGGTACACAGATTGAGGTTTGGATCGATGGTAATAAAGTGGGAAGCTGGAGAGGCGAAACCAGAACATGGGAAAACAGACCGATACCTCTTTTGGATTCGACAATGAAAAAGGATGCAGAGGATAGAGTGGCAAGTTGGAAACCAATTTATTCCGATGTGCGGATTCCTCTTCAAAGGATACCTGATAAGACATTTACATTGAGTGTACGTATGCGGGGGGATGCAAAGATTACATATCTTCGGATACAATAGTTTTTTAGTGAGTCTTAAATGAAAGGCAGGGAAAAAATATGAAAAGTAATACGATATATCCGCCGATGTCCGAACGTGAGATCAGCGGTGCTGCAATATCGAGAAAAGCGGCGACGCAGGGAATGGTACTTTTAAAAAACATAAATGGGGTTCTTCCGTTAAAGGGCAGGGGAAAGATTGCCTTGTTTGGAAACGGAGCTGCCAGAACAATCCGCGGCGGAACGGGATCGGGAGATCCTTTTAACGGCGGTCTTTCCGGCGGTGGTGATCAGGATGTGGATCAGTCTCTGCGTTATCATATTAATATTCTGAATGCTATGGAAACAGAAGGTTTTGAGATTGTGAACCGGGAACAGCAGATGGCGTGGGCCAGATGCTATGATCTGGCCAAAAGAGAGATGAAGGACCAGGTCATGAGTGTTTTTGCGTTTCCGGAGGAACCGCTGACAACAGAAAAACTGGAAGAATATGCAAAAGAAACAGAAACTGCTATTTGTGTCATTTCGAGAAATTCCGGTGAGGGAAATGATCGTTTCATGAAAAAAGAAGTATCCATTGGGGATAAAAAGTATGAAATTGGAGATTACAGGCTTTCTGCAGTGGAGATGGATAATCTTAAAAAGCTGCGGTCAGCTTTTTCCTCATTGATACTGGTGCTGAATGTTCCGGGCTCCATATCGGTGCAGGATCTGGAGGCAGCTTGTGCGGATGCTATTCTTCTCATGGGGCAGGCAGGACAGGAGGGAGGAGCCGCCGTTACCGATATTCTCACAGGTAAGGCAACACCGTCAGGAAAGCTGACCGCAACCTGGGCAAAAAAATATGAAGATTATCCTACGGCAGGCAATTTCCTTCAGGATTTTAATAAGGCAGTATATACGGAAGGAATTTATGTAGGTTATCGTTACTTTGATACATTTAATGTTGAGCCGGGTTATCCTTTTGGTTATGGACTCTCCTATACGACATTTGCACTGGGAAATCTGGAGGCATCGCTGGATGAGGATACACTGGTTCTTGGCGTAACAGTAGAAAATACAGGAGCGTTTGCCGGACGTGAAGTTGTGCAGGTATATGTTTCTGCACCGGTATCGGAGATGGATATGCCGGAACAGGAGCTGAAAGGTTTCCAAAAAACGATGTTACTGGCACCGGGCGAAAAGGAAGATATCAAAATCCGCATACCGCTGCGTAATCTTGCATCTTATAGTGAAAATGCAGGAGGTTATATTCTGTCAAAAGGAGATTATGGAGTGCGTATCGGTACTTCTTCCAGAGATACAAAACCGGTGTGCAAGATTCGGCTGGAACAAACTGCTTTGACAGAACAGGTATTGGTGGAGCTTCCGTTAACGGAAACTTTGGAGGAAAAGAAGGGGTTAACTGACCGAAAGGATGAAACTATATGGAAGGATGTACCGGTTCTTCTGGCTGTGCAGATACCGGAAACGCTGGATTCGCGTTCAGCCTATAGCGATGAAAAGGTGGTTACATATGCGACAGATACCAGCTATCAGCCGGTTATGCCTTACGAAACAGTACGGTATGTGGAAAAGAAAGAATGGAAGCTGAATGATGTGGCTTCGGGCAGAGTGTCAATGGAAGAATTTGCCGCACAGCTTGATGCTGCACAATTGGCGGATCTTTGCTGTGGTACAGGCTGGGGTGTGCAGGATGAGAACAATCCTGTGATTGGAGCCAGTTCGGAATCTGTACCTGGAGCGGCAGGGGAAACAACACACGCACTGGAAAGTTATGGTGTTTCTTCTATTGTATTGGCAGACGGTCCGGGCGGTGTGCGTATCACACAGCAGTTTGAGGCAACCGATCTGGAATCGGGGGAAAAGAGGCAGGTATACCATTACTGTACGGCATGGCCGGTGGGTACGCTTCTTGCTCAGTCTTTTGATCCGGAGATTTTGGAACAGGTAGGATGCGGAATGGCAGCAGATATGCAGGCAATGCGGATTGATTTGCTTCTGGGACCAGGAATGAATATTCAGCGTGATCCTATGTGCGGACGAAATTTTGAATATTTTTCTGAAGATCCTCTCATATCTGGAAAGATGGCGTCAGCAATGGTACGCGGTCTTCAGAGCCTGCCAGGAGGAGGTGGATGCATTAAGCATTATGCAGCTAATAATCAGGAGACGAATCGGAATGCTGTGGATTCTGTGATTGGTCAGCGGGCACTGAGGGAGATTTATCTGGAACCCTATAAAATTGCTATTCAGGAATCTCAGCCGTTGTCTATCATGAGTTCCTACAATCTGATCAACGGTGTTCCTACAGCAGATAGTTATGACTTATGTACGGATCTTGCCCGCGGAGAATGGGGATTTGAAGGTCTGATCATGACTGATTGGAACGGAGGCAGCAGTACACCCTGGAAATCCATGCATGCCGGAAATGATTTGATTATGCCGGGAGGAAAAGGAAGGGCCATGAATATTCTTCAGGCTGTGAGAACAGTTATGCCGGAGTTTGATGAACGTGGGCAGGTAATTATGGTGCAGGAAGTACCATTTGCACCGGTTTTCGCAGCCCGCTGGAATTCCTTTACGGTTGATCCGGAAGGACCGGATACAGTCATGGCACCTCTGGGTGAAGGACATACTGCCGAGATGAAGGATGGAGAGATTCTGGTTGATGGGGAAAAAGTTTACATGCAGGCAAATGATATGAAAACATTTTTCAATGATCCGGCAAGCTTTGTGCCAAAGATATGCCCGGCCAATGAGGAAGTTGCTTTTATTTTAGATGATGGCAGAGCAATCGGGTACAAAGGACATTTGGATAAGAAACCTCGTCTGTGTCTCGGAGATGTGCAAAGATGTGCAGTCCATAATCTTCGGATCATTCTGAAATGTATGGGATTATAGTAGATGGGTATCAACAATTATTGCATAATGAGGTGAAAAAGTTTAGAAAATGAGAGGATGACTGAAGTTGGAACAGGTGAATTGCGAGGTTGTATGGTATGAGAAAGCTATTCCTTTTGTGATTTGGCACCAAACGAAGGAGAGCAGTAGGAACTATCCGAGTCACTGGCATCTGGATTTGGAGATTGATATGGTCTTCGATGGAGAATTGGAGACATTGGTGAATGGAAAATGCATAAAGATAAGAGAAGGGGATGTTCACGTATTCAACAGCAGGGAGATTCACAGCATGATACCACATATTGGGGACTGCAAAAAGAAATATCATGGACTTACATTACTGATCCGGTATGACTTTTTGAATCATATGATAAAGGATTATGTCAATATTTATTTTCGGCTGGATGGAATTCGGGAAAGACAGGAAATCGCAGCATTGCTATATCAGATTCCAGATCTGTATCTTGCACAGAAAAATACCGGAACAGATTTGAGGGTATTGAGCCTTGTGTGTGAGATACTGAATCTTTTGTGTGAAAAGTGCATGTATCATCTGACAGATATTGATATGAATCGGCGTAAAGACTGGGAGCAGATCCGTCGGATTATTGAATATATTCACGAACACTATCATCAGTCTCTGCAACAGCAGGAACTGGCACAAAAATTCTATTTTTCCAGAGGATATTTTGCTTCACTATTCAAGAAATATACTGGAAAAACTTTTAAGGAATATCTGACTGAGGTTCGGATGAACGAGAGTGAAAGGATGCTGATGGATACTGACAAAAGCATTCTCCAGATTGCTCAGGAAACTGGATTTCACGATGAGCGACGATTTATTGAAACATTTAAGCGGTATCACGATATGACGCCGGGAAATTACCGAAAAAAATGTCACAATAAGTATGGAACATTGCCAGATTACAAAAATATGTAATTCAAGAGGTCAGGCTGTACAACAGATTACAAAAACGGTAGTATGCGGATACATAAGCCCATATATGAAAACAATGAAAAATGGCATTATAAAGATAAGCTTTCTGTAAGGCTATGAACAGAAGTTATGCACGAAGGAAGGGAATAAACAGAATGCCATTTCAACTAATACAAAAGGATTTTTCGCGGTTTTCCATGTATGAATGGGAGGACTGTGTGGCGATGAAACAATTGGAGGAACCAACAGGCAGATTTGAGAACCGCAATGTATTATTATGGGACTGTGCGCTGCAGATACCGAATATTGAACATAAGCATTCATTTTTTGAGGTGGTATATATTCTTTCTGGTTCCTGTACCTACCGTATCAGTAAAAATAAGGAATGGCTGAAAGCCGGAGATTTTATGATCTTATCGCCCCAGACATATCATGAGCTTTCCAGTGACAGTGCGGCATCGGTCATTACACTCACAATACATCCGTAACTATTTCGTAACTCTTTGTTGGTGCTTCTGTCAGGTTTTGATTCATTGTCAGTATTTCTGAGGGAGGCTGTACTTGAATTTGAAACAGAGAGCTATTTGCTCTATCATATTCATCAAGACGAAGAGATACGGTGCAGCATGAAGCAGATGCTCAAAGAGATGTATCAGGAAGATACATATTCCGACCCTATGGTAGTTGCAGAGCTGCTTCAGCTTTTCCTGTGGATTGAACGAAGACACGGGGAAAACGTAAAAATTGTTAAAAAAAATGACAGGACGAGAGAATTGTTAAAAATAATGTATGATCAGTATAAAACTATTACACTTTCAGGACTGGCAGAACAGCTACATTATACAGTCCCTTACTGTTCCAAATATTTGAAGAATGTGTTCGGGTGCACTTTTTCAGCCATGATTCAAAAAATTCGTTTTCAAAATGCAGAGTGTCTTCTCCGGAATTCAGATATGACGGTCAGTGAAGTCGGAAAAGAGATTGGATATGAAAATACGGAAAACTTTTTTCGTGCGTTTAAAAAGCATTATCATATGACTCCCTCTCAGTATCGGGCTGCAATACAGGAAGAGACCAATATGCAAACTGTATGTGGAGATAGAGATGTAATAAAACGGTAACAAAAAAATGACAAAATGGTAATGAAATAAGATATACATAAAATTACTAAAGAAAGGTGGAATACAGAATGGGAGATTGTTTTTACTGTAGTAAGGCAGAACCGGTAGTTCAGACTAAGGCGGGTAAGATACGGGGATTTAAGATGAATTCTACATACACTTTCCATGGCATCAAGTATGCTGATGCTGATCGCTTTCAAATGCCCAGAGAGGTAAAACCATGGAAAGGTATTAAAAATGCTCTGGCCTACGGTTATGTGTGTCCTATGCTGATGCAGGATCATCCGTTGATGGAGGTTATGATCCCACATCGTTACTGGCCAATGGATGAGAATTGCCAGTATCTGAATATTTGGACACAGAGTCTGGATCCGGAAGCAAAAAAACCGGTTATGGTATGGTTGCACGGAGGTGGATTCTTTGCAGGCTCATCCATTGAACAGGTGGCGTATGAGGGAGATCATCTGAGTGAGTACGGAGATGTGGTTGTCGTGTCATTGAACCATCGTCTGAATATTTTGGGATATCTTGATTTATCTGCTTATGGGGAAAAATACTACAATTCTGCTAATGTGGGAAATGCAGATATGGTCGCAGCCCTTCATTGGATTCAGGACAATATTGCTGGTTTTGGCGGAGATCCAGGTAATGTAACCCTGTTTGGTCAGTCCGGTGGTGGAATGAAAGTTTATTCCCTGATGAATACACCGGCTGCAGAAGGTTTATTCCATAAGGGGATTATCCAGAGCGGCGTAATAGAAGAAGGTAAAAAAGAGGCAGAGGATGACGGTACCGCAATTGTGGAGGCCCTTCTGACGGAATTGAAGTTGGAATCCGTTGAGGATTTGGAAACGATTCCTTACTATTTCCTTGCGGAAGCATATAATAAGGTGTCACCCAAGCTGCAGGAGAAAGGACTCTACGTGGGAGGAGAGCCGAGAGCAAATTCATGGTATGCCGGTGATCCGCGCAGAGTAGGATTTACCGATGGAGCAAAAAAGATTCCGGTGATAGTGGGTAGCGTTTTTGGAGAATTTGATTTCAAGCCGGTTCTGGAGAATAGGGATGAACTGACCCGTGAGGAAACGATGAAACTTCTGGAAAAATGCTTTCAGGAGGATGCAGAAGAGATTGCAGCAGAATTCGAAAAAGCATATCCGAATAATCGCCTTGTAGATGTTCTGTCGCTGGATTATATTTTCCGTTATGCATCGAAAGATTTCATTGCGAAGAAGTCAGTACATAAGGAAGCTCCCGTATATTCCTACATGTTTAATTATGAATTCCCATATGAGGGAGGAAAACTGGCATGGCATTGCTCTGAAATCCCGTTTGTTTTCCATAATATTGACCGAATTCCTATCTGCAATGTGCCGGGAGAAACAGACCGCCTGCAGGAGAGAATATGTGGTGCCTGGATAAACTTTGCGAGATACGGAAATCCTTCCGTTCCTTCTCTTCCGCAGTGGTCGGTATGTGAGCCAGGTAAAGAGGCAATTATGATTTTTGACAATATCTGCGAAGTTAAAGATAATTATGACCACAGGCTGATGGAGCTTCTTGTTAAACATGCTCCGGCATTTACTGTACCATTAGATGAGGATGCAGAAAATGTATTTATGCACTGATGCGGAAAGGATGGAATGCATATGGCAAAGCTGACTACATATCAGGTGACGGAGATTGCAAAAGACACCTGGGCTATCAATGAGGCTGGTATGACAGCCATGTTTTTGTTAAAAGGTACGGAACGTGCATTACTCATCGATACGGGTGTCGGAATGACAGACCTGAAAAAGCTGATTTCCTGGCTGACTCCGCTTCCCTATGATGTAGTGCTGACACATGGACATCAGGATCATATCGGAGGAGCTGCTCAGTTTGAAGAGGTATATATTCACGAAAAAGATGAGGATAGTCTTAAACCGATAAATTATGATAGCATCGCAGATTATGTGGAACTTTTGGGAAATATGGGAGCTTACGATGTGTATGACTGTAGCCCTGCGGATATCCGGCGGATACAAAAGATGCCAAAATGTCTTCCTTTGAAGGAGGGGATGGTGTTTGAGCTGGGGGGACGCAGTATCGAGGTAATTGAGACACCGGGTCATACATCGGGAGGCTGTTGTTTCCTTGATCGGAAAGAGCGAATCCTGTTTTCTGGAGATGCCTGCAATGGTAATCTGCTCTGCAGAGACAGTATTAATACACTATTGGGAGCTCTGGATAAAATCAAGTCCTATGAAAGTGAATTTGACCGCAATTTTAATGGCCATGTGGGATATGCGGGAATGCCTTTCGTTGGTTCCATGGATCATAGCATCATGAATACAGCGATACGCATCTGTGAGAATATCCTTTCAGGAACTGCGAAAATCGAGGATGGCGGTAAGAATGCGTTTGACGGAGATTGCAAGGTTGCGACAGACGGAAGAATCCGTATTGTATTTTCCCCAGACAGACTGATAGATGAAGGTGAAATTCCAGTAAGATAAACACAACAGACTCCGCTGGGGTTAACTTAAGCCTGAAAGCCTTGAAATCAAGGCCTTTTGGCTTTTTATAAGTGTGCCATCAAGGCAGAATCTCCGGTTCTGGTGGCTTACAGTACCATAGAAATGATGAGGTAATAATAATGAAAAAATATTTTTTATATTTTCTTGGTTTGAATTTAATAGCTTTTGCTGTTGTATTAAATGTTCGCTTTGATTTAGGAGTTGCTGCTTTTAGTTCTGTGATGTATTCAATATCACAAATCTATAACATTTCTTTAGGAACAGCTTCTATTATCTGTTACTTAATATTTGTTATTATTCAATGTATTTTATCCAAAAAGATCACAGTTACTTTTATTTTAGAAATTCCGTTATCGTTTGCTTTTGGTTGGTTGACTGATTTATATGATTTTATAATTCCTACATTATCGTTAAGTTTATACTTAAGGGTTATTTGTTATATTATGACGATGTTCATTACTGCAATGGGCGTATTTTTAAGCGTGAAAACAAATCTTATTTTAACACCAACTGATGGTATTGTAAAAACTATTTCAGAAGTCTTCTCTTTTCCTTTTTCAATAGTGAAAAATGCTTTTGATATTACACTTGTGTTTGCCACTATTATTTTATGTTTAATTAATCATACCCCTTTTTATGGTATTGGTATAGGAACCATACTGACAGCCTTATTTATAGGAAGAATTATTAATATTTATGAAAAAAAGATACAGTTATCTTTTTAAAGGTGGCAATTGGGTATTACGATGCTAAACTGTTGGGGTTTAGTCATATATTGAAATGATCGTATCTGTATGATAGTATATCAGATGGAGAATGTCTCCATCTGATATGTCATTTTATATGAAAGAGAACGCAGATATGGGCAAATTGTTTTATATTATGATATGCCCGACAAATGAAGCAAAAAAAGAAGTAGTTTTTCCCTTTTT
>ENA-UOOI01002573-UOOI01002573.1-fermentation-metagenome-genome-assembly--contig:-NODE-2573-length-15460-cov-3.891009_pt1 | contig 15460 bp, 7 predicted proteins | sample MGYA00245779_ERZ724027 | MGnify/ENA primary metagenome ERZ724027 (study PRJEB28704, sample SAMN03018318) | fermentation metagenome | biome: anthropogenic terrestrial biome; feature: soil; material... | reverse complement strand
TTCGTTGCTCAAAATAACATAATCCTATTTATTCCTGATTTCAAATTACGAATTGGAGATAATTTGTACTGGACATTGGAGGTTCTAGAGGTTGCTATCTTTTTTATGCTTTATGATGACTGAAATGCCTTACATTATGGTATAATTATTATAAAAGCGGAGATAAAGGTGAACTCCCTTAAGGCTCTGAAAGATGTATTTTTCCTTTTTTGTGAATGATTAATAACTATTGCATGTTTAATTATTTATTTTTTATGTTACCCATGGGTAACATAAAAATTTTTTTGCCAAATTTTATAAATCCAATCATAGAGAGTCCTAATGGCATTCTGCAGTTTTCTTTTCACATCCTGACTTTTTTAAATGTTAAACTGTTATATATAATGTACAGACAAAAGGGAAGTGTGGCAATGGATGACAGAGAGCTGATTCGAAGGATAAAGTCCGGTGATACAAAGGCATTGGACGAGCTTATCCAAAAATACTACAACGATATCTATACATATTGTTACCGAAGGCTGGGCCATAAGCACGATGCTCAGGATATCACACAGGAAGTCTTTTTACATTTTTGCCGGAATTTCAATAGCTATATGCAAAGAGGCAAATGCAAAAATTACTTATATGTTATAGCCCATAACCTCTGCGTCAATGCAATACGGAAGAGAACTCCGATTCCTTTGAAAGATATTGGAAAAGAAAATTCGCCTATTAAAGATGCAGAGGGAGAAAAGTTTGAAACAGCCGATTCCGTTAAGGCTGCACTGAATGCATTGCCGGAAGAACAAAAAGAAGTCATTCAATTGAGGTTTTATCATGATTTAAAGTTAAAAGACATTGCCCAAATCATGGATTCCGGATTGTCTGTTACTAAATATCGACTTAATCAGGGACTTAAATCTTTGAGTAAATTGCTATCAAAGGAGGATTGGTTATGAAGATAAATTACCAAAAAATCAAGCAGGATCTACAACCTTTTTCAGCGCCAGCCTATGACAGGGATAAAATGCAAGAAACCATACAGCTTGCTAAAAAATGTTACAGTGAAAAACTGATATCTGAACGCATTGGATTCTGGAGATTTATTGCGGTGCAGGTTCGGTTTATCGAACGCTGGATATGGCTGGCACAGGCCGCATCTTTTTTATTATTTCTTTTTCTTTTGAAACAGTATCACTTTGGGAAATACGATATGCAGCCTGTTTTTTTACTTTTCTCATCCGTTGCGCCGATGATCGCCTTTATTGGATTTCCTGAAGTCTTGAAAAGCTATTCACACAACATGGAGGAAATCGAATCCTGCACTCGATTTTCCATGCGAAAACTGATGGGCGCAAGGATGCTTATTCTCGGGCTGGCGGACTTGTGCTGCCTTACAGCAATTTTGGCAGCCTCGGCTGCAAGCAATGGCGCACTTCTCCTGCGGATGATTTTATATTTATTTGTGCCTTTCAATCTGACTTGCTGCGCGTGCCTGACAGTAATTGAATATGTCAAAAACAGATATGACGGCTATTTATGCGCTATCGTATGCATTATCTGCATCATTGTTTTTCGTAAATTGTCTTTTATGAAGGATTGCTATGAAGCAACCGCTACAGGAATCTGGATCATTATGTTTTTAGTCTCAATCGGATATCTTGCGATAGAAATCGTCCGGACTTTCCGCTGCCTCAATCGTTTTTGCTCAAAAGAAAAAACGCTTTCTGTTACATGGTAATAAATTTAAGGAGGAACAAAAATGGAATTGACACTGAATAAACTTACAAAACAGTACAGGGATAAAACTGCTGTGGATTCGCTTTCCGTTACACTGACGCCAGGAATATATGGACTGCTTGGCGCAAACGGCGCGGGAAAAACCACGCTTATGCGTATGGTCTGCGGCATTTTGAACCCCACTTCAGGAAATGTCCTGCTGGACGGAAAAGATACTATAAGCATGGGAGAAAGTTACCGCGACCTGCTGGGATATCTTCCTCAGAATTTCGGTTATTACCCTGTTTTCACCGCTATCGATTACTTGCTGTATGTCGCGGCTTTGAAAGGTCTAACCGCAAGTGCCGCAAAAGTTCGCGCGAACGAGCTTTTGGAATTGGTATCACTTCAAACGGTATCCAGGAAAAGAATCAAAACATTTTCAGGCGGGATGAAACGGCGCCTCGGCATCGCGCAGGCTCTTTTGAACGATCCAAGGATTCTGGTGCTAGATGAACCTACGGCCGGGCTCGATCCAAAAGAGCGAGTCCATTTCCGCAATTTGATTTCCGATATTTCAAAAGACAAAATTGTGATTCTTTCCACTCATATCGTATCAGACGTTGAATACATCGCAGACCAAATTCTCATCATGAAGGCCGGACGATTGGTTCATCAGGGAAAACCCGACGAAATTACAGCATCCATCAACGGCTATGTATGGGAATGTAAGGCTGACCCGAAGCAGTCGGAACAGTTAAACGATCGATATATTGTTTCTAACCTGAAGCATGAAGGTAATCAGGACATGCTACGTATCGTATCGAAGCAAAAACCGTATGAAAATGCTGTGCAAGTTGAACCGACACTGGAGGATCTGTATCTATATTATTTTTCGGAACAATTCGGGGAAAACGAGTTGCCGGATAAAAATCAAATTCTATAAAACCAGCCAAAAATCTAAGGAGGATATTATTTTATGCGTATCATGTTTTTAGAATTAAAACGAGTAATAAAGTCGCCTATGACATGGATTTCAGCCACGATTGCCATTGCACTGTCGGTTGTTATATCCTTTGCAGTGATTTCGTATTCCAGGTATGTCGATGTAGATAAAAACGGCAACAAGGTATTGGTCACCGGCAGGGCTGCCATTCGTACCGGCAAAAGGGCGATGAAGCCGTATGAGGGCCCTCTCTCGGAACAAAAACTTCAGCAGGTTCTTAAAACCTATCAGACTGTTTACAAAAAGTACGGAAAGGATATTCCGATAGATGTGTACCGTGAAAAGTTACTTCCGATCAATAGTTTTCTGGATATGATCTCCGAGGTATATTCCGGCGGTATAAATTATTTCGAGTCCCTTAATAAAATCAAGCCTGAAGACATTATAAACTTTTATAAACAACGATCTGAAATGCTAAAAACTCAATTGGAGGCAAAATATCCGAATAACGCAGATGCTCAAAAAGAAGTGATGGCACTGAACCAAAAAGTGAAGACCCCCTTCATATTTTATCAGGGATATACAGGCGATGCCGCTGATAACCTTGCGATACTGATTTCTCTACTTGTCCTGATCTGCGCCGTGATCGTTTCGCCAATTTTTTCCGCAGAATACCAAAACGGCTCGGACGATATCCTGCGCTGCACAAAATACGGTAAAACCCGGCTTGCCGCCACAAAATTATGCGCTTCGCTTTTCATTGTTTTCGCTATGTTCACAATATGTATTTCTATTTTTGTCCTCATTGTCAACAGTGCCTATGGATGGGACAGTCTGCAGACTTCCGCGCAAGTTTTATCTTCCGCACTTAGTTTCTTGCCCCTCACGATGAGTCAGGAACAAGAGCTCACCATTCTGGCCGGCCTCATAACCCTTTTGGCTGTGGCATGCTTTACTCTATTTATCTCCGCAAAATGTTACAATCCCACAACTACGCTGGTCATTGCCATAGCCTTCTGTTTGCTGCCCGTCATTCTTTACTCCGTGGGACAGGGAAACTTCATCAACCTGTTGGTATGTTTGCTTCCCGCTGGGGGTAGTGGATTGACAAACAGTTTTTATTTCCAGCTGAGAAATACCTTGTTTCTTCAAATCGGATCATTCAGCATCTGGGCACCGTATCTTATGATGGGAGCAGCAATTATAGAAATTCCAATGTTTTTTATCCTCTCAATCCATACATACTGCAAACATCAAACTGTTTAGGCACTTTTTACTCATAAAGTTGCATCGTACTAAATAAAAAATTGTTTCAAAAGTAGGCTGTTGCACGCAGTATGATAGTCCGCGTGCAACAGCCTACTTTTTACCCCATTGTGACGTCAACACTGTGCTCCATTTTATCATTGACGAGCATGATGCTTTTGCCGTGTAAAATCCTGTCGTCAAGTTTTATGGACGACACGCCGTTGCTTACCGATAGGGGATTTTTTATATTTATGTTGAATAGCGTATCCATATACACATATTTTATACTAAACTCGTTCCAGAAAGATGGTATGCAAGGGTCTATTATAAGTTCACCGCCGCGGATTTTAAGCCCGAGCATATGCTCTATGCACACCCTGTACATCCAGCCCGCCGCACCTGTGTACCATGTCCAGCCGCCCCTTCCTGTATGCGGCTCCACAGCATATACATCTGCTGCCATGACATAAGGCTCCACTTTATATCTGAAGCATTCCATAGGCGTCAGCGCATGGTTAATGGGATTTATCATGTGGAAAAGCTCCCATGCTTTATTGCCGTCCCCCATAAGCGCATATGCAAGTATCACCCAGACGGCGGCATGGGTATACTGTCCGCCGTTTTCCCTGACTCCAGGCACATATGATTTAATGTACCCCGGCTTTAAATTCCCCATGTCAAAAGGCGGAGTCAAGAGCTTTATAATGCCTGCATCGTATTTTATAAGATAATGATCGAGGGCTTTCATGGCCTCTTTTGATCTTGTTTCCCTTGCAGCATTTGAAATCACCGACCATGACTGGGCCAAAGAGTCTATCTGGCATTCTGCATTTTCCGCAGATCCTAACGGAGTGCCATCGTCAAAATATGCCCTCCTGTACCAGCTTCCGTCCCATCCGCTTTTTTCTATGGAATCTTTTATATATCCGGCAGTCTTCACATATTTGTCAGCTCTCTCTGCGTCTCCCTTTTTTCTGCATATTCCAGAAAAATCCACAAGTATCTTATACATGAACCATCCGAGCCATATGCTTTCGCCCTTTCCCTTATTGCCGACGGTGTTCATTCCGTCATTCCAGTCTCCCGCTCCCATAAGAGGTATTCCGTGCTCCCCGAACCTTAAAGACCTCTCAATGGCATTTAAACAGTGTTCATATAATGTTCCGCTGTTTGAAGATATCCCAGGCTTGTTGTACCTCTCATCCTCATTTTCGGACAAAGGCTCATCTTCGATATATCGTACCTGTACATCCAGGATGCCATGATCTCCTGTTACATTTACATAATCTATTGTCACATACGGAAGCCACAAAAGATCATCCGAAAATCTAGTCCTTATTCCCCTGTCTGTCACAGGATGCCACCAATGCTGCACATCGCCTTCCAGGAACTGATGGGCACAGCAGTTTAAAATCTGTTTTTTTGTGATTTCCGGAGATACGTATGCCGCCGCCATCACATCCTGCAGCTGGTCCCTGAATCCATATGCCCCTCCGGATTGGTAAAATGCCGACCTTGCCCATATCCTGCAGCTTATGGTCTGATATAGGAGCCATCCGTTTGCAAGTATATTCATCGATTCGTCGGGCGTCTTTACCTGAATGGTCCTCAATGTCCTGTTCCAGTAACCCTTTATTCTCAAAAGGGCTTTGTCGGCCTCATAGGTGTCCCTGTATTTTAACGCCATCGATATGGCGCCTTCGATGTCGCTGCCTTCGCCTATGGAAAATACCACGACTTTATCCTGATTCCCTTTAATCTCAAATGTCACCTTCATGGCTGCACAAGGCTCATATGCCGCACCTGTCCTTCCAGACAGCCTCTCCCTTAAAAGTCCTTCAGGCTTTTTTAAGCTGCCTTCCCTTCCTATAAATTCCTCCCTGTCTCCTGTTACCGTCCTTTCACTTTCGGAGCAGTCGACAAATGCAACCCTGCCCGGGAAATCATCGCTGTAAACGTTTCTAATCAAAAATATGCCTGTTTTATCATCGATTTGTGTAACTATAAACGGTTTTGTTATTTCATCTGTAACCCCTAAAACAGGCTTTGCATAAAATATCGCCGAGATCCTGCGCGGCATATCCGTTAAATTCTTAAGTTTAATGCTTATTAACTTTACGCTGTCCTCCTCAGGCACAAATACAGTCATATGCTGCTTTATTCCATGGCTTGCATGTTCAAAAACAGTATAACCGAACCCATGCCTTACGGTGTACTTCCCCTTTTCAGCTGCCGGTTTTGCGGTTATATTCCAGATTTCCCCGGTTTCCTCATCTTCAAGGTACACTATTTCGCCCTGCTCATCGATCACAGGGTCGTTGCTCCATGGGGTCAGCTTGTTTTCCCTGCTGTTTTCAGACCACGTATATCCCCCTCCCGATTCGGTAACCAGAAATCCGAATCTGCTGTTGCATATTACATTTGACCACGGAGCAGGTGTATTCTGCTCATCCGAGATATTTATAACATACTCCCTGCCATCCTGAGTAAAACCGCCTAAACCATTGAAAAACTGAAGCCTTTCATTCTCTTCTTCATAAGGCTTGTAAAGGCGGGCAGCTCCAAAACTTTTCCTGATTTCCGGCAGCATCGTCTTCTCTTGCCAAAACTTCAGCTGCTGCCACATGGAACCGTCTTCTCCCCTGAATACAACCCGCGCAACACAGTACAAAAGGTTGAGGGCCTCCTCCGGCATTATGCTGGACTGCCTTAAGAATACTCCGCCCGGCCTATCCTGCATTTGTGCCGCATGCCCCGAGCCAATCAGCGCCTTTAATTTTTCATTGAAGGTTTGCATGTAATTTCCCGTCTCTTCATTCAGTATTACAAGGTCAGATATCAAACCCTTCGTACGGAAAAATTCATGCATCTTCAAGGCTTCCTTAACCATATCCAGTTCATCCAAACTTTTTACGGCTATCAAAATTACAGGGTTGTCGCCGGATATGCCGTATGCCCACAAACCCGACTGGCCTTTCGAATTCTTCATTATTATATCGTCTATTTTCCTTCTCAAAGGGCTGGAAAATATCACATGGGACAATATTCTCCTGTAAAGCTCTATCTGCCTGCATCTTAAATTCAAATATCCAAATTCCAGCTTGCTCCTCGTCCAGGCAAGCTCAGCCGCCCTCTTGGCGGAGGCGGCATCGCTGTATTTCTGTGCAAGCTTTATCGCATCCTCCCTTGTCTTTGCGACACCGACCATGTATGAAAGCCTGACGGTTTCACCCGGTTTTATTCTTACCCTTCTTCGCAGGCTCATCACAGGGTCCAGTACCGCTCCACAGGTATTGGAAAGAGGATGGTCGACATCCATCGCCACAGGATCTGAAAGGTCCCTGCCCCTTCCTATAAATCTTGCCCTGTCTGTTTCATACTGCACGCTTCCGATCGTTTCGGCATCACAGCATACGGTATGGCAGAGCCAGACCTCCTTCTGCCCCCGGGCCCTCGGCCTCCTCACCGCAAGCAGTGCATTTATATCGGAAACAAACTCCGTTTTTACAAAAAGATTGTTAAACACCCTATGATCTATATCCGCGGACTGCGCTGACATTACGACCTCAAAATAGCTCGTAACCTCAAGGACCCTCACATGGCCGCTGTGGTTCGTAAGCGATACTTTTCGTATTTCGGCATTATCCTCTGGGGATACGATTATCTCGGTATGCGTATCGATGCTCCCGTCAGTCCTGAAAAAGTCTATCTTATCCATTGTAAAAAGCACTTTATAGTCTTCGGGTAAAATTTTATACGGCTCATATGCCGCAGACCACACGTCGTTGGAATTTATATTCTGTATATAGAAAAACATTCCGGAATCATCCAGTATTTCATCCTCTCTCCATCTTGTAACAGACATATTGAAGGCCCTGCTGAAACCCGATCCGCTGTTTGTCACAACGGTGAAATACGTGCCGTTTGATAAAATATGAGCCTCGGGAAACCTGCCGACCGGATCTTTAATTTCTCTGACATACTCCTCATAATTCTTCTCAATCTTTTTAATCGGCGAAATCTCGTCCTCTATGTCCTTCGTGAGAACCACCTTCGAAGGGACCTTCTCCTGAAGCAAAAGTTCCGTCGCCTTGACTTCAGGGTCCCTGTGAAACCTCTTCTGCATTATGTTATCGTTTATTGCATTGTCAAGAGCCATGAGGCTCATGCCGTGGTGATGCACCATAAAACTTTTTACCACCATATATTTTTTACCCACGGGAACTCTTTCGGCTGTATAATCGACGGCTTCATAAGGCCCAAACTGCCCTTCAAGCCCGTAGGACTTTAGAAACCTGATATTTTTCATGGCCGAAACAGGATCGACCATAAGCGCCAGCAGTGAAGCGTAGGGGGCCGTGACAGTGTCATTTACAAGGCCCCTTTTTAAACCAAGCCTCGGTATGCCGAAAGCCTTGTATTGATAATTAAGACCGATATCAAAGGAATAGAAGCCGGATTCTGAGACTCCCCACGGCACATTCTTCTTTTTTCCGTAAGCTATCTGGCTCTTCACGGCAAACTTATAGGTATTGTCCAAAAGAGTGTTTCTGTAATTTTTCATGATCAGAAGCGGCATCAGATATTCAAACATGGTACCGCTCCACGAAACAAGCCCCCTGTAACCATTGAAATATGTGAGGGACCTTCCGAGCCTGAACCAATGCTTCTGATCGATATCCCCCTTTGCTATCGCGATGAAACTGGTCTGCCTTGACTCCGATGCTAAAAGATCATAGTAGGATTTGTTAAGCTGCTCGCCTTCGGCACTGTATCCTATGGAAAACAGCTGTTTCTTATTATCAAACAGCTGTCTGAATTCTGTATTTGCAATAAGTTTATTCGACCTCTGTATTATATTTTTTGTATTGCTTATGGTACGGTTCACAAACAATACCGCCTTTATAAGGGCCAATTTAAGCTCTTTTAGCCATCTGCAGACATCGCTGCATTCCTCCGGCACCTTGTCGATCATGGCGTTCAACAGGCTCAAAGCCTTTCTGTATCCACGGCTTAAGCCTGTAAGGGATATATCCCCATTTAGCATGTCAAACATATTCAGCAAATCGCCTTTTATATCCTCGCATGAAAAAAAATCGGGCATACTTTCCATAAACGATACCCATGGCATTGCCTCTTCTATTTCACTTATAAGCTCATCCAGCTCTTCATCGACTTTTTTATCATATGGTGATTTTCTGAAATAACTGCTTTTATTCAATGCCTGTTTATTTTTTCTGAAACTTTCGAGCGCCTTTTTCCACTCGATTACATTAAGGCTATCCCTTTCCTGAAAATCCCTGAGGTATGAATAGTCCAGGCTCCTTCCTTTAATGTCGCTGTTTAAAAGCTTTATAGTATCTATGAGTCCCCTTGCAATGGAGCCATCGCACAAAGGGATATCCATATATTGCTCAAGCCCCTCCTTAAGCGTCATCAAATATCCCACGAAATTGCCGCTGTCTACTGTAGAAACATAAAGCGGCCTTAGAGGCTGAAGCGTCTTTGTATCGTACCAGTTGTAAAGATGTCCGTTCCATTTATCAAGCCTGTCTATGCTCGAAAATATCCTGTCTATCTTTCTTATCATCGATGTCGTGGAATGATATCCCATATCCCTTGCTGCCATCATCGCCATCAAAGTCAGGCCGATATTTGTCGGAGACGTCCGGTGCGCGGCGCCGTTTGGAGGATCATCCTGATAATTGTCCGGCGGAAGATAATTATCCTCTGCATCAGCCAGTTCTTCAAAATACCTCCAGATTTTTCTTGAAAGCAGCCTCAACTCCGATATGTCATCATCAGAGAGCGCATCCCTTGCATCATCCTCCGCTTTGCTTATGAAATAGGCGGCGAAGGGTGAAATGAGCCATGCTGTGGCAAGAACAACCGATATGCCGGTAGACGACGGCATATATCTTATGGCAAGGCCGAGCATTGCAAAGGCAGTCGCCTGGGATATCCACATCCTCTTTGCATAGCTTTTCATATTGTTCTTTAACCGCTTTTCCGCATCCGCCGCGGTTTCCCACTCGAGGAGCTTTTTGTGGGTGATCGATAGCCTCGCTATCGTCCTTAAAATGGCATCGGTCATGATATAAGCGCGGTATGGAAGAAATATAAAAAGCAATACGATCTGGCATGCCGTATTCTTTAAATCCGATAAAACCCCGTTCGATTTATCGCTTTCCCTTCTGTTTGCTATAAGCGCATCAGCCATACCTGATATAAGGGGAAACGCAAGAGTGAAAGCGGCTATGGCAATACCAGCTTTCCTGAAACTTTCAGAAAGGCACAGCGACAGTATTATGAAAATTACAAGGGAAACAGGTATAAGGCTCCTCCGCAGATTGTCTATTATTTTCCATTTATTTATTGCCGAAAGAGGGTTTCTTACCCTTTGCCCGCGCCTGTTTTTAACGCGAAAGCAAAGCCAGGGAAGAAGCTGCCAGTCGCCCCTTATCCATCTGTGCATCCTTGCAGTATAGGAGCTGTATGTGGATGGAAAACCATCGACAAGCTCTATATCGGTAACCAAGCCGCACCTTGCATAAGAGCCTTCCAGAAGGTCGTGGCTCAATACGGTGTTATCAGGAATGTATCCGTCAAGCATTTTCAAAAAAACATCTACATCGTATATTCCCTTCCCCGTATAAATGCCTTCGCCGAAAAGATCCTGATAGACATCGGAAACAGCCGTCGTATACGGATCTATACCTCCCTGGCCTGCAAAAGCTCTGGAAAATACGGACTTTGTGGCATTCACGACGCCAATGCTTATCCTCGGCTGAAGTATTCCATAGCCCTGCATAACACGAAAGCCTTCGTCATCGACCATAGCCCTGTTTAGAGGATGGAAAATCGTGCCTATAAGCCTTTTTGCAGTCCCCCTTGGAAGTTCGGTATCGGCATCAAGGGTTATGACATATTTTATCTTCGGTATTTTTTTGATATCGCCGCTTTTGACATAATAACTTGTATCATCCTCTCCCCGAAGAAGCTTATTAAACTCCATAAGCTTTCCCCTTTTTCTCTCCCATCCCATCCATACTCCCTGGGCCTTGTTAAACTCACGATACCGGTGAAAGAAATAAAATAAATCGTTCTTTCCAAATGAATATTTCCTATTCAGCTTTTTGACCTCATCGAGGGCATAGTTTACTATGGATTCATCGTCAGGCATATTTTTGCTCTTCGCATCGGTAAAATCGCCCAACAGCGCAAAATATAAGTTGTTCTCGTGATTACCAAGATAATAAACCTCCAGCATATCCAGAAGCTCTTTTACCCTCTGACGGCTTTGAAGGAGCGTAGGTATAACCACCATCGAAGATAAGCTTTCAGGTATGCCTGATTTTAGCTCAAGTTTCGGCAGGAATGAAGGGGGTATAATGTGGGTTATAGTCCAGTTTACGACGCCGACGGCTATTTCACTTGATAAAATCAGCCCCGAAACAAATATTATCACCGTTATATATGGATTGATACTTTCCCGTGCCCCAAGAACGGACCACATTATAAGCAGCGAAATTGCCAGGGTTATGAGACATACAGGCAGCAGATACACTGATAACGGATGCCTTTTCATAAAGAGTACCGTCCTTTTTAAAACGCCGGGGCGGTAATCGAGCATCGAATGGAATTTTTCGCTTCCTCTGCCTGCTATATAATACCCTACATGCCTCAGCCTCAAATCCGCATTTTCTGGAGCGGACATGGCACATTCAATAGCCTTTCTTGCCACCTGGGATTCGGAAATCTTAAGGCGCCTCGATATTTCCTCGATCTCGTGCCTGTAATAGTCGCGGCTCTGAAAATCCATATTACGGTATACATCTGCAGGATCTCCCGATAGTATCTGCTCTACAGGGCTTAATACTTCAAATATGGAATGCCAGTCTATGTTCGATAAAAGCCTTAAGCCTGTTATGCAGTTGCCTATCGAAACCTGCTTTTGAGCCTGATCCTGGTGCTCCCTTTGAATTATCTCCTCGGCATTTGTATCCTGTGAGGACAGCTTTTCATCAAAATAATGCATAACCGAGCCGAAATCGGCTCCGTGGCTCCTCACCCTCTGGAGGATATGCTCGGCAAATGCCGGGCTTAGAACCTCCATATTATCTATATAAGACTTAAGCCTGTCAAGAAGCTTTTCGCTGTTATCGTCTATCAGGACGGCATCCGCTACTTTCGCGGCTTTTTTCCTCTCATCCCTGGACTTTAAAATATCGTCGCATATCTGCCTTATATCCTCTATAAGAGCGATCTTTAGCATTATGGGAAACGCCCATAGCTCACCGCTTGTAAGCTGGGACTCTTCCTGGTATGCCCTTATAAAATTGATTATGAGCTTTTCTTCCAGCAAACCATCGATATGATATACAAGCTCAAGGGCGATATCATATATCCTGGGAAATCCCTTCAAAATCCCTTCCGTAAGGCAGGGAAGCGAGGCATTGTAGCCCTTTGGAAAGTTCGCCTTTATATCTTTTACCTGCTCTTCAATGATATAGAAATTGTCAAACAACCATTCGGCCGCCGGAACCACGGGTTCGCCGTTTACAACATCGCCGTTTAACTCCTTGTATGTTTTTATTATCTGCTTATAGTCATCTTTAAGCCTTGGCAGTATGTTTGAACAATTGTGAAACTTTTTCGAGACATGGTGCTCCCGGGCTATTTTCTTGCCGTGTTTTTGCAGCTGCTCGGGATTCAATATCACAAACCCTGAGTTATATGCCGATATCCGGTTGCATATTCTGTTTTTATATATTAAAAAGACAATTATACTTATTAAAATCACATATGAAAGTATGAAAAATATTACGAACATAATTGTGTCTCCATTCATAATCGATTTTTTCATGTAATTTTATAATTCCCATAAATGCTGATTTTCATTATATAAAAATATCATAAGCAGCACTTTTGTAATTTAGGGCATAACTGTAATTATGCCCAACTGAAGCATAATTATCCAATACATAAAAACGCAAAAAAATAAAAAGGCAGCCCTCAAAAAGACTCCCTCATTTTACATAATATAAGCATGACAAATATTCTCAGCCTCTCTAAAAGCTGCAAATGCCAACCGTCCGAAGCATCAAGCAATTTATCATGCATCGATTTTTTATTGATTTTTCTTAGACGCAAGGTATTCCCCAAAGATTATCCTTCATCATTGAATATGAACTTTTCAATGGCATATGCGACGCCGTTATCTTCATTGGATTTTGTTATATAGTCCGCCTCCTTCTTCACGGGGGGTTCGGCATTTTTCACGGCAACTCCGCACCCAGCATACTGAAGCATTGGTATATCGTTGAAATTATCTCCAAATGCGATGATCTCCTCCCGCTTGATATTCATCGATTTTGCCAGCTCTTCAAGAGCGGTCCCCTTGGTTACCCCCTTTGGCCCCACCTCTATATTGAAATAGTTGGATGATGTAATGTCAATGTCCGGTACATCCCTTATTTTTTTACAGACTACATCAAGATCCTCCGCACTGACGGATGCTATCTGTATTTTGTAAAATTTATTGCGCCTTTCGGATACGAAACCCAAAAGGTCGTGTTTCAGGCTTACTTCGGTAAAGAACAGCCTCTTGATGCCTCTGTAGAGTCTTCTTAAAGTTATATGCCTTTTGATGGATTTTTTGGAATAGCTTTTAAGAAGCTTCAAAAGATTAAGCCTGCTGCTCGTGTAAATATAATGATCGTCATACAGCTGATAATACAGCCCTGCCTCTTTTGCTATCCTGATAATCTTTATGAGGTTATCCGTATCCAAATAATGCGACGTTATAAGCTTTCCATCGCTGCCTGTAACCTGCGCCCCGTTACAGCCTATGCATGAGCAGGTGATTTTAACGTCATTGAGTATATCTTTAACTGAAACATAAGGGCGCCCAGTAACTATGGCAAATTGAACGCCTCTTTTCATGGCTTTTTTTACAGCTTTTATGTTCTTTCTCGTTATTTCGCCAAGACCATTCAAAAACGTGCCGTCCATATCCGTAACAATAAGTTTATACAAGATATCACCTTCAAACTGATATAGTATTTAAAACCATAGCTTTATCTACATTTCCTGCCGCAATTCTTTTTCTGTGAAATATAGTACACATAAAATTATATAATATTTCCATGACCGACTACAAGTATCGCAAAGGTTACAAACCTGTAATATACATTTTCTGCTTATATTCTTAAAGTTATGGTATAATATTAAATATTGGACATGTGAATGCTATATAAAATATATGAATGCAAAAAAGGTGGTTTATAATGGAATCAAGAAGAAGAGGAAGACATTCAAATAAAAGGCGGATGTCGAAAGGGAAAAAGATATTTATCGCAGTATTTACTATTTTATTGATCTCTGCTATCTCAACGGGTGCATATGCTTTTTATATTCTCTCGCTTATGAAACACACAAATATAAATAAACCAACAACCGACAACGGCATAACGAACGTGCCTGTAGAGGATGCAAAAAAAATAAACAAAAATATAACCAACTATGCGCTTTTCGGGCTTGACAGAAGGGGAACTGAAGCGTCAAGATCCGATACCATAATGGTTCTTTCGCTGGACAAAGAAAACAAGAAAATAAAGCTGACATCCCTTATGAGGGATATGTACGTGGATATACCGGGACATAACAAAAACAAGCTGAACGCCGCATATGCCTTCGGCGGTCCGGGGCTTGCTATAAACACCATAAACAATGATTTCAAGCTCGATATACAATACTATGCCACCGTGGACTTCAAGGGTCTTCAGATGCTTATAAACAAACTCGGAGGGGTGGACATAAATGTAAAACAAGGTGAAATCCAATATTTGAACAGCTACCTTGATGAGCTGAACAAAATCGACAAATCAAATGTGGCTTCCCATATTACAAAAGCCGGGATGCAGCATTTAAACGGCAAGCAGGCTGTTGCATATATGAGGATAAGATATTACGGACGTGCCGATTACGAAAGAACGGAAAGGCAGAGAACAGTCCTTACACAGCTTTTTAACAAGGTAAAACAGGCCGGACCCCTTAAACTTCCGGGAATAATGACCTCCATACTTCCTTATGTTGAAACAAATTTGTCATCAACAAATATAATGGGTCTCGGAGCAAGCGCAATAGGATACAGCAGTGCAATAGAGCAATACAGGCTGCCTGTCGACGGAACATATACAAGCCCGTCTATAAAGGGAGTAGGGGATGTATTGCAGCCGGATATGAACAAAAACGTGGATTTGCTTTACAAGTTCATATATGGTACCGATGCAAATGTAAGCAAATAATTTAAAAAATAAAAATAACAGGTGGCTGAATGTGAACCACCTGTTCTTTTTATATCTTAAAAACTTAATTAAACCCGAATTTGAATATTTTCAAGAACAACTTAGTATCAGTTATATAAGTTAATCTTAATTAAATTATAGATCCCTTTAATTGTACACTGTTTGTTGCAAAATAAAATAGGACAAAGTTGCAGAGAAAATTCCCCACTTTTGCAACAATAAATTCCCCATTATTGCAAAGGTCATTGCAGGCACCGAA
>ENA-UOOI01002572-UOOI01002572.1-fermentation-metagenome-genome-assembly--contig:-NODE-2572-length-15461-cov-6.193431_pt1 | contig 15461 bp, 16 predicted proteins | sample MGYA00245779_ERZ724027 | MGnify/ENA primary metagenome ERZ724027 (study PRJEB28704, sample SAMN03018318) | fermentation metagenome | biome: anthropogenic terrestrial biome; feature: soil; material... | reverse complement strand
CTGCCTCTAAAACAGGTAAACAAGTAATCAAGTAATATATATATATATTTATCATATAAAAATTTAAAATTCGGAAGGATGGAAAAAGTGAGCAGTGATAAAATTTCAAATGGACAGAAAATCGATTGGAAACAAGCGTTAAAATATGCGGGAGCAATTCTGGCATACCTAATCGGCTCCGGCTATGCAAGCGGCCAGGAGGTTGCTCAGTCATTCACCGTTTACGGATGGCGCGGGTTCCTCGGGATGTTTGCTTTCGGCATCTTTATAATCGTAATCGCAATTATCATGAAACATGGGCAAACGTACCGGAAAGAAAAAGAAGGCGACGTTTACCGCTTTTATCTGGGAAAATATGCCGGCGCTTTCATGGAATGGTTTACTTATTTCTTCCTGCTGTTGGTTGAGATGGTCATGATTTCAGGCGCAGCCGCGTCGCTAAGCCAATATTTCCACGTTTCTACGCTGGTTGGCTCCATCGGAATGTCAATCCTGGTCATTCTGACAACAAGCCTCGGACTGCAAAAAGTGGTGAGCATTGTCGGGAAACTGGGCGGGCTGACTTTTATTGTCACGATTTTTGTTTCAATCTGGACGGTATTTTCAAACACGGGAGCGATGGGTACTTTTCAAAGTCAGTTTGCGGCGGCAAAGCCGGGGCAGCTGACCTACGCCGCCGGAAGTTCCAGCGGCTGGTTCTGGCTTGGCGCCATTCTGTTCATCGCCTATAACTATGTTGCCGGCGTTCCATTCATCGCGACTCTTGGTAAAAACTCGGCCAATCAGCGCACTGCTTTCTGGGGCGGAATTTTTGGGGGCATCGGGCTGTTTTTCGCCGCATTTTTTATGAATCTCGCCCTTTTCGGCCACTTTAACCTGGTTTATACCACACAGGTGCCAATGCTGCAGCTTGCCATTAACATCCATCCGGTTTTTGGATTCTTTTTCTTCATCATTCTATTGGCCTGTATTTATGACACGGCCGCGCCCATGATGTGGTCTCTGGCAGCTCGGTTTACACCGGAAGGTGCAAGCAAACGGCGTTACAACACAACGATTGTCATTGCGACAGCGATCGCATGGATCGGTGCCCAGCTTCCGTTTGATAAACTGGTCGGCATCGTCTATCCGTTCAGCGGCTATTTTGGCATCGTATTGCTGGTAGCGATCTTTGCGGTTGAAATCTATCATCATGTAAAAAGCCCGAAAGGAGCAGCCGGCGATACACTGGTCGGTGCAGACGCCAAAGAATAATGGAATAGATCTTATTGAATAAAAGGAGCTTTTTGTGAAATGGAAAAGAATCACTCAACAGCGCATCAGTTGATCCAGCGTGAAAATCAATACTACGCCAAATCCGGGCGTATCAATTATTACGATCTGGTCATTGAATCCGGCCATGGCGCAATTCTGACCGATATAGAGGGAAACCAGTACATCGATCTGCTGGCAAGCGCTTCCGCCACCAACGTGGGACTCAGCCATCCCCGCGTTGTCAAGGCCATCCAGGACCAAGCTGCAAAATTAGTTCATTACACGCCGGCGTATTTTCATCACCGGCCGGGGCAGGAATTGGCGGAACGTCTGGCAAAATTAGCTCCGGGTCCTTCGCCCAAGCAAGTGGTGTTCGGCAATTCCGCCTCCGATGCGAACGACGCGGTGATGAAATTTGCGCGTGCGTACACAGGCCGGCCCTACATGGTTTCCTATATGAATTCTTACCATGGTTCCACTTACGGTTCGATGTCCCTTTCCGGCTGCAGCCTCAACATGACACGAAAAATGGGACCGCTGGTCCCAGACATTGTCCATGTGCCGTATCCGGATCTGTACCGTACTGATGAAGGGGAAACGGAACATGATGTTGCAGTGCGGTATTTTAAAGACTTTATGCGGCCGTTCCAGTCCTTTCTGCCCGCGAACGAAACGGCCTGCGTCTTGATCGAACCAATTCAGGGCGACGGAGGAATCGTCAAGGCGCCCGAGGAATACATGCAGATGGTCTACCGGTTCTGCCGCGAACACGGTATCCTGTTTGCCATCGATGAAGTCAACCAGGGACTTGGCCGTTCCGGTAAAATGTGGAGCATCCAGCATTACGACCAAATTGAGCCCGACCTGATGTCGGTCGGGAAATCCCTGGCCTCCGGGATGCCGCTCAGCGCCATTATCGGAAAAAAGGAAATTATGGAGAGCCTGGATTCTCCAGCCCATCTGTTCACAACATCCGGCAACCCGGTCTGCTGTGCGGCCGCAATGGCAACTTTGGATGTCATTGAGGACGAAAAGCTGGTGGAAAAATCCGCCCAGGACGGTGATTACGCAAAAAAGCGCTTTCTGGAAATGCAGAAAAAGCATTCCTGCATCGGCGACATCCGCATGTTCGGACTGGACGGCGGCATTGAGCTGGTAAAAGACCGGCGCACCAAGGAACCCGATGAGGAAACCGCCACCAAAGTGATTTATTACGCCTTTTATCACGGCGTTGTCATCATCACTTTGCAGGGAAACATTCTTCGTTTTCAGCCGCCGCTGGTGATCACGCGGGAACAGCTCGACCAAGCGCTGGACGTTCTGGAAGACGCCTTTACCGCCGTCGAATCAGGCAAGGTTGATTTGCCGGAGGATGCGGGAAGCATCGGCTGGCAGGACTAACAATTAAAAGCGGCATTTGTACAGGCGCCCTTTCCAAACGGAAAGGGCGCCTGTTATGTGATTCCTTTTGTCCCGACATCAGAAATTTGCAGAAAACTGCCCGCAGAGCTGGTTTTGCGATACCAGCTTCTGCGGGCAGTTTTCAGTCAGAGTAACATGGGACTTTGACCTTTTCAGACCGTGGAAGTCTCTTCCAAATAATCGTGCGCAAACTGAGCGTAAAAAGCGGCTCCGCGGTGAAGAGGTCTGTAAACTTTTTAAGCAGCTGTATCCTGGATATTATGACGGTTTGCATAAGAAGTCAGGATAAGGGTCAACGCCCCATCTCCCGTAACATTGCAGGCGGTTCCAAAACTATCTTGCAACGCAAAAATTGCCAGCATCAGAGCCGTTCCTGTAGAGTCGAAGCCAAGCACACCGGTGATCAACCCGAGGGATGCCATGACCGTACCTCCAGGTACCCCAGGCGCCCCGAGTGCAAAAATGCCGAGAAGTAAGCAGAACAACACCATCGTGCCCACGCCTGGCAACTTGCCATACAGGACTTTGGAAATTGTCATAACAAAGAACACTTCTGTCAGCACCGAGCCACACAAATGCACATTTGCAAACAGCGGAACTCCGAAATCGACCATATCGCTGCGCAAAACAGAGGATTTATGTGCGCATTTAAGAGAAACCGGCAGCGTCGCGGCGGACGACATAGTCCCTACCGCCGTAAGGTAAGCCGGCCCATAATATTTGACTACTTCGATAGGATTTTGCTTAGAATAGGCACCGGCCAAACTATAGAGCAAAGTGAGCCAGATATAATGCCCCGCCATGACGATAACAATGACCTTTAGGAAAATTGGAATTTGTTTTGTAATGCTTCCCTCATAAGACAAGGAGCAAAAAGTTGCGGCAATAAAATAAGGAAGAATAGGAATAACAAATTTCGTGACAATTTGCAAGACAATATTTTGGAATTCATCCAAAAGCTGAATGGTTGTCTTTGATTTAGTCCAAACGGCTGCGAGCCCCACGAAAATGGAAAAAACCAGCGCGCTCATAACCGACATGATCTCCGGAATTGAAAGCTGAAAAATGACCTTCGGCAGAGTTCTCAGACCTGTCGTACTGTTCACAATGTTCAAATGCGGGATGATTCCGTATCCGGCACCCATCGACATGAACGCCGCGCCGATGGAAGAAACATAGGCCAGGACCAACGCTATCACAAGCATGCGGGAAGCATTGGAACCTAACTTTGTAATGGAAGGCGCAATACATCCGATGATAATCAGCGGAACGCAGAAGTTAATAATCTGACCTAGAATATACTTCACAGTGACAACAATATTCATAAACGCTTCATTGGAGATCAAACCAATCAAGATGCCCAAAACGATAGCTACCAACAACCTGAATGGCAAACTGTTAAACAGCTTTTTCATATGCAACACTCTTCCCTCCCTTTTTGGGAAACCTTTCTTTTATTGTTATTATGTTTCTAAAAATTAGAAATCTTATTTTGTTTTCTGTAGCATCATTTTGAGAATCAGGGAATCCATACCCACAGAACCCCGATTGCCTAAAACAGCGAAATTCTCAATCGATTTTTCCACATCGTCTTCGACAATGCCGTCGGTTTTTTGGACACGAATTCCTTTCAGGGCCATAAAAGCCGCCTGAAAAGCCATGTTGATACTGGTGTAAATCTTCAAAGAACAGTCTGCTTTCGCTCCGTCGCAGAGCATTCCCGTAACGCTGCCTATCATATTCTGAATGGCAAAGCTGACCGCTTTCAGATCACCGCCCAAAAGATAAGTAATGCCGCAGGCTGCGCCGGTTCCGGCCACCGTTGCGCCGCACAGCGCAGACAGGCGGCCGAATCTGGACTTGATATAAATTGCAATCAGATTGCTCAGCGTAACGGCACGAATCATTTTATCTTCACTGTCATGATTCCATTTTGCCACAGCCACAACCGGCATGGTCGCCGTGATCCCCTGGTTTCCGCTTCCGGAATTGGAAACGACGGCAAACGGCGCGCCGGCCATGCGGGCGTCAGCACCCGCGGTTGTAACACTAACCGCATAGGATACCATGTCTTTGCCAATGATGCCCTTTTCCATTTCATCCTTCGTATTTTTTCCCACTTTCAGGCCGTAATCGTTCATCAGGCCTTCCCGGGAAATTGCTGTGTTAACGGATATGCTTTCTTTGATAATGTCAAGAGGATCGTTTTCCGTATCAATTTCATTGACAAACTCAAAGATTTTTTCAACAGACAGCAGACTGCTGATTTCCTCCGGTCCAATTCCTTCAGTCTGCTGGCCTGCTGAATGTTGAAAAACCGCTTTTCCATTTTCTTCAATCAATACCAGATTGGTATGGGAACCTGAAATCACCGCGCGCGCAGTATTTTGGCCGCCTTTCACAGTAACGTCGACATAAAGCTTTTCCGTGACGTCGGCTAACTTAACGGAGACTTTTTGGGCGGCCACCAGCTTTTCCGCCGCCGCATACACACTGGAATCGACTCCGCTGATTACTTGAAGCTTTTTGTCCGGATCTCCTCCCATTGCACCGATCGCCGCGGCATATTCAATGCCCTGATAGGGTGTCCCCGGGATGCCCGCTGCCATTGCATTCTTAATCATATTACCGCTTGCCCGAACCAGAACGCTTTCAGTTTTCGCCCCGTTCAGATGCTTTGCAGCTGTGGCCGCGGTGAACGCGATGGCGGCAGGCTCCGTACATCCAGTCGCCAATTCCATCTCACTGTTGAGAACATCAATGACTTTTTGTTTCTCCATTTCCTGACACGTCCTTTCTTGTTCCTATTCTTATATTTATTAATCTAAAAAAATGCCGCAAATCGGAGTTTTTAGCCTTAATCCATATCGCTCCGATAAGCAACCATTTCGATTTCAACCATGGCATCCATCGGCAGCTTGGCTACCTGAACGGCTGAACGGGCCGGATAATCACCTGTAAAAAATTCAGCATAAACTTTGTTCATCGCCGCGAAATCATCCATGTTCTTCAGCAACACGGTTGTTTTCAGCACATGCTTCAAGCTGGTGCCGGCCTGAGCCAGAACCGACTGTGTATTTAAAATGGACTGGCGTGTCTGTTCTTCAATGCCGCCGCTTACCATTTGACCAGTTACCGGATCAAGCGGTAATTGACCAGATGTGAAAAGGAGCTTGCCCAATTGCTTCGCTTGAGAATAAGGACCGATCGCTTTGGGAGCCTTATCCGTATGAATCGTTACTGCATTCATTTTAAATTGCCTCCATATCATAGCCTCAATAATATTTTATTATCATTGTAATAATATATTATCACTATAATTGAAAAATGTCAACAAGTTTTTATAAAATACGTCATGAAAATCCAAGAATTTGCCAAAATTGCTACTTATGATCGTAATAAAAGATTATCAAATTGTCAGCCTTTTGAAATTATGTAGGCGTAAACTGCATGGCTTTCTGTGCTTTCCCCGACGGAGAGTGCGGGGAAAGGGTTTCAAAGAGAAATCCTTCCGAACGCAATTTTACAATGATCTGCGGGACAGCCTTTACATAATTCTTATTGTCCGTATCATGGAACAAAATAACAGCTGTATTTTTATCCTGGCATTGAGTGGTCACATTGGTTACAATGGCGCTTTCCGACGGCGGAACGGCAGAAGCTTCTCCGGAAGAGACATTCCAGTCGTAATATTGGAATCCCATTCCATGAACCTGCCTAACAATCCGGCGCATAATATGTTTCCTGTTATATCGGCGGCAAATGGTATTATTGGTTCCGCCGGGGAATCGGCATATGCTGGGACAGATGCCCGTCAATTGATTAATATAAACTTTCAATTGATTAAAGTCCGTGAAAAAATTTTCTGTGTTTTTGTAAATATAAGCATAGTTATGAGTCCAGGAATGCACCCCGATTACATCTCCGTCACGAGTCATTTGCTTTAATGTATCAGGGTATTTTTCAGCGTTTAATCCCACAACAAAAAATGTTGCCTTGACATGATTCTGATTTAATTCATCCAGCAGCTCCGGAGTCAAGGCAGACGGTCCGTCGTCAAAAGTCAGATAGGCAACTTTTCTTTTTTGGGCACAGGCGGCCGGCTGAACAGAATATGCTTTTTTCTCTTTCACCGTAGCGCAAATGCTTTTCTTACTGTCTGCCGGCCGAACCGATTTGGCACAGAAAAGCGAATTTGCAAAAAAGCCGCAGCCCGCCAAGACGCAGGATAGACTCATGATCCATATCCACTTCAAACGCTTGAACAAACGATTATCCCCATCCATTCCGCATTTCAATTTTACTTACACATTCTACATCATTTCGAAATTGATATATCCCATATTAGAATTATTTTAGTCGGAGCAATAAAATTCCGCATTGCATCTTTCAAAGCGGCATGCAAATACATGCGCGGCCCGGCAAAAGGCTTCCCACAGGAAAAAAGCCGCTCATATGAGCGGCTTTCAGGAAAGAGGAGTATTATGAAAAAGTTTATGCTAAACCTCATCTGAGGCACTTGTAATTTGTCTGCGGACCTGTGGTCCGGTATTCCGTCCCTGCCGCAGGTCTGATACAGTATTTCTTTTCACTTGGAATAGTTCTAGAATACAGAACAATTGTGACGGCCCCATGAAACCAGTTTGAAGTTTCATGGGATTTTTTATGAACAAAATATGGACCGCCGGACTCCGCTTCAATTCATCCCTTGCGGCCCGGCCGAAAATTGAATGGACGCGGACTTGCCGCGCCGGAAGGTGGCGAATAACAAGCTAATATTATGCTCATATACAATTAATTTTTACAAATACTATAAATTTTTGATCTGATAAGACGATAATAATATAAAAAGGAAAATTGATGTATGGGAGTGCATAATGAGAGAATTTGAATTATCCGATGTGATTGACTTTAACACACTGCAAACAATTCAGGACGCTTTCTCAAAGGCTACCGGGGTCGCGGCTCTCGCCGTCGACCTGAACCACGACGTTACCAAGCTGAGCAATCCAACCGACTTCTGTGTCAAGCTGACCCGGGGGAGCAAAGAGGGTTACCGCCGATGCAACGACTGTGACCTGGAAGGTGGAAAAAAGGCAGGTGAGACGCATAAGCCCTCCGTATACTACTGCCATGCGGGGCTGATGGATTTTGCGGCGCCGATTATGGTTCAGGGCAAACAAGTTGGCTCGCTTGTCGGCGGGCAGGTTTTGCCGGAAAAGCCGGACCCGGAAAAATTCCGGCGGATCGCGCGCGAAATCGGCGTGGATGAGGATGAATACTTAAAGGCCCTGGCAAAAATTAAGATTGTGCCGAAAGAACAAATTGAAGCCGCGGCGCAGCTGCTGTACCTGATTGCAAATACCCTTTCCAATATCGGATATCAGAAGGTGACGCTTTCCGATTATCTGACCCAGTTGATTCAGTCCTATCAGAGCCTGTTCCAAAAAGTTAAAGACGCGAATCAGGCCCTTCAGCTTGTCTCCGATCATGTCAATCAGTTGCGCGACAATTTCAACAAGCTTCTCAATTCATCGAAAAAGACACAGGACGACGTGAAAAAGACCGGTTCCATTGTAAAATTCATTGAAGATCTCGCCATGCAGACCGAACTGCTCAGCTTTAACGCTTCCATCGTCGCCGCGGAAGCGCCCGGAACAGGGTTTGACGTCATCGCACAGGAACTGCACACTCTGTCCGGCAATAACGCAGACAAGTCCAAAGACGCACAAAATGTTCTGGACAGCGTTTCCGACTCTATGGAAGAAATGAACGGGAACGTATTAAAGACCAGCGAAGCGTTGGAAAAAGACCTTTCGAGCATGGAAAAGCTGAAGTCCTACATTTCCGAAATCAGTAAAATTGCAGAAGGCCTTAATGGGCTCTGCCAAAAACTGGCGAACACATAAAAGCAGAGAAAACAGATATGGAAAGCTTCGCCCAGGGGTATCCCCGGGCGGAGCTTTCCGTACTCAGAAGCAGCGAACTCTAAAAAGGAGCAGCCAGCCGCTGTGGGATATGATTCGAAACGAATCTGTTTTGAACCAACATTTGAAAATTAAAAAATATAAGGAAAAGCTGCATCAAACAACCGATTTGCGGTTATCTGATGCAGCTTTTCCTCTTTTTTCTTTGGTGAACCATCGGGGATTCGAACCCCGGACACCTTGATTAAAAGGTATAATGACTAAATCGTAACATAGACGCCAAAAGTCTGTTGGATTCATATGAAATTCATTTTTATATTCAATTTTAGAAAGGAGCGATATACAATGATCAAAAAGACAATTCGTCTTGCGACTGTTCACCGTCCGCATTGTAATCTTCAAAGCTAAAGGGAGTATAGAAAATGATTGATCAAGGAATTATACAGAAAATTAAGAAGCTGCTTGCCCTTGCATCCAGTGATAACGAGAATGAAGCGCAGGCTGCCATGATGAAAGCACAGGAACTGCTTGCAAAACACAAGCTGACCATACGAGATGTCAATGATGTTCACGAAGAATCAAAAGTAATCGAAAAACAGACGGCGGTTACTTTTAAAAAGGCAACCTGGAAAGGCCGCCTATCTTCCGTCATAGCAAGTAATTTCTGCTGCTACAATTACTATTACACAGACAAGACTCATCGAGTATCCTTTATGGGCCTGCCCGAAGATGTGGAAACAGCCGTTTCCGTTTTCGAGTACGCTGTCGAATATATTACCGGGCGCACAAGGCAATTAAAAAGAAAATACTATCGGCTGGGCGAAAGTACCCGAGGTCTTGAGAATGATTATGCGCAGGGCTTTATCATTGGACTTTCACAAAAATATGAGGCGCAGAAACAGAAAAATCAGGAGTGGGCGCTTGTGCTGGTAAAACCGCAGGTCGTTATTGAAGCGTATCAACGGAAAAAGTGGAGTAAAAAGCCGGTCAAAACAGGGGCTTATTTAGCCGGTTTCAGTTCTGTATACGAGCAGGGGCAACTGGACGGAAAAAACTTTGTCATGGTTGCCGGGCATATCGGAGACTGATTTATGCTGAAAATGAGAATAACCGGCTTGTCGGATGAAATAGATTGCTTCTTGAAAAAATTCAAGAGGCAATTTTTAGTTTTGGAGGAATCCAAAGTATACAGAGACAGCCGGAGTAAATTTGTACGAAAATATATAAGTATTCAGGAGGAAGAAACGATGTGTAAAGTAACCGCGATCGTCAACCAAAAAGGCGGGGTTGGCAAGACCACAACCTGCGCAAATCTCGGTATCGGGCTGGAACGGAAGGGAAATCGGGTCCTGCTGATTGACGCAGATCCCCAGGGAAGCTTGACCGCAAGTTTAGGTTACTGCGATCCGGACAACCTGAAGACCTCTCTTGCGACCATCATGGGGAAGCTCATGAACGATGAAGAAATTGCTCCCGACGAGGCCATCCTGCACCACAAGGAAGGTATCGATTTGATGCCCGGAAACATTGATCTGTCTGCGGTTGAAGTGTCGCTGGTGAATCTGATGAGCCGTGAAACCATTTTAAAACGATACATTGAATCGGTCCGCAGCAATTATGACTATATTCTGATCGACTGTATGCCGTCGCTCGGTATGATGACCGTTAATGCCTTAGCGGCGGCAGATACCGTTCTCATCCCCGTTCAGGCTCAATACCTTCCCTTAAAAGGGCTGGAACAGCTTTTAAAAACCATTGCAAAAGTGCGGCGGCAGATTAACCCGCGCCTGAAGATTGACGGAATTCTCCTGACGATGGTAGACACCCGGCCAAACTTCGTAAAGGATATCATATCGCTGCTGCACGATACTTACGACGGAAAGATCAAAATTTACGATCAGATGATTCCATTGTCCGTGCGTGCGGCCGAAACAAGCGCGGAAGGCAAAAGCATTTATCTTCATGACCCGCACGGAAAAGTTGCTCAAGCGTATGAATCTCTTACACAGGAGGTTCTTGCGGAATGAGCGATCTCAAAAGCAATGCCGCAAAGAAGATTCATATGGAATCTGTCGATGAAATCTTTGGCATTCCTAAGAAGGATGACAGCACGGATGGAATTCAGGAGATTCGGCTTTCCGACCTCCATCCCTTTCGAAATCATCCGTTCCAAGTGCAGGATGATGAAGAAATGGCGAAGCTGGCCGACAGCATCCGTGAAAATGGCGTATTGGTTCCAATCATTGCGCGTCCCAGGTCGGAGGGCGGCTATGAAATTATTTCCGGCCACCGCAGAAAACACGCAAGCGAATTGGCCGGGTTTGATACAATTCCAGCCATCATCAAAGGCTATGGCGACGATGTAGCGACCGTCGCTATGGTTGACTCTAATTTGCAGCGTGAAAATCTGCTTCCGAGCGAACGGGCCAAGGCGTACAAGATGAAGCTGGAGGCGATGAAGCGCCAGGGAAAACGCACCGATTTGACTTCCGCCCAAGTTGGGCGGAAGTCATCAGGGAAAGAATCCAGAGAAATTTTAGCTGAGCAGACTGGTGGAAGCAAGAACCAAATCTCACGGTACATCCGGCTAACCGAGCTTCTTCCCGATCTGCTGAAGCTTGTAGACGAGAAGAAGTTGCCCTTTAACTCTGCCGTTGAAATATCTTATTTGAGCCATGAGGAACAGAATCAGCTTTTAGAGAATATACGGGAAAATGGTTGTGTCCCTTCGGTGAAACAAGCCCGCCGGTTAAAGCAGCTCAGCCAGGCCGGAGAACTGGATGCCAGCGCTATCAACACAATCATGCTGGAGAACAAAGAGGAGCCCGTCAAAGTCACACTGCCGGGGCAAAAGTTAAAGGAATATTTTCCTGCTGACTATACGCCCGCGCAAATGGAAGATGTTATTCTGAAATTATTGAAGCGTTGGAAACTGTCAGAGGAACAATAAAATGGAAGAAGAATTCTTAGGATATTGCTTTCTGACAGACGAAACCTATCCCCCCGGTTCGTCTCAATGGAATCCAAGCTGTAAAAAATTACATTGCATTGCAGGTTTCATTGCAGCACAGAGTCGTAATCTGTGATTCGGATGATTATCGAATTTTCGAATCTTTGGATGGTAGAATCCTTTATTCACAATGATTCCAAAAGTGGGGAATAGCGTTGTTGATGATTCGGTTCTATGATTGCAAGCAAAAGTATGTAAAAAGCACTGAGTCATTTCCGTATCAAAAGATTGGTGAAGAAGTCAGAAAATCATTTGCTTTTGCTAAAGTCCATCCGGAAATTTCAGGATGGACCATTTATAAAAGCGTTTGTGGCGAGTGGACTCCTTTCCAGCCATTCAACCGGCGAATTAGTTATTGCTGTCGAGCGTAACCGCGTTTTCCTTGCAAGGTTCAAAATTTCCAGCCCTTGACAATCATTCCGAAAAGGATTATTTTTATTAAGTATTATGAGTGGAGGAAAGAATTATGAAAAAGATTACATTCACTCCGAAAGTTAAAAAGATTGCTCTGTGTGCGGGTGTCGCCGTTGTCTGCGGCGGGGTTCTGGCTGCGGTAATGACCAACGCGAATGCCAAAGTGGAGACATCCGACGAAACTAGCTCTAAGACTTCTTCCGTCGCCTCCGCCGATATTTCCGTTGCGTCCATTGGCTCCGACTCCGTAAGCGGAACCGGTTCTGCATTTGACCCGGCAAAGGAAAGTTCCCGCAGTGAGCCGCTGAACAATACAGTTTCAAAGCTGGCTTCACAGCCGTCTAAGCCAAAAGTGAAAGGTGACAGCGTGAACGGGAAACAGCCGACTAACTCGGCGCTGACGGACAAAAGCCGCCAGCCGCATTATACCAGTCAGCCAAGCGTTAAATCAAAGTCATCAAAATCAAAAAAATCGACCTCGAAAAAGACTTCCAATGGAAACGTAACGCAAGGCACTGACCCTATTTTCGGAAATTCCCATGGAACAGGCGGACAAATGACAACTGTCGGGAACCCAGGAGATCATTTGACCGGTAATAAAGTAGGCACTATGAACTAAATCAGTTAAAAATAATTAAGGACGCAGCTTGCTGAAAACAGGCTGTGTCCTTTTTGTATCTGGAGGAAAGTATGAAGCGTATCATAACGCTGTTTCTTTGTGTTACCCTTTCGCTGTCGTGTTTGACAGTTCCGGCTTACGCTGGAAGCGGCGAAGGAAACATTGACAATGGCGGCGGGGGCATGGGAAGCGGGACCGCACAGAACATCTGGCATACCGGGCAGGAAGGAGTTCGAGTCACAGTCATCCGGACAAAAAGCAATCAACCGGTTTCAACATCAATTGATTTTTCAAATAAAGTGGAAAGTGATGTAGAACGGCATTTTGCGAAAATCTGCAAATTGCAATATAGTCATGGTGCATCACTGAAAGCTAATCTGGCTGGATATACCTCGATAAAACCTACGGGTCAATTTCCAAAAATTATTAGCGACGGTGGTGGCAATACAAATATTGCAGTTATACGAAGATATTTTTGCTCAAAAGGGACTATACAACAAATTGCCTCGCTTGCTGGCATATCTTATGACAAACTGACCAACGGAGATTATAAGCTTCTGCTAGAACCTATCGCCTACTTTACTTTTCAAGGTAAAAAGTACGCGATGACCGCGACAGAAGCTGCTTTATATGATAAGGCCCTTTCCGGCGGACTGCGCCGTAAGATGGTATCGCTGACCCATCAGAATCTGCCATTTGCTATGTACCTGGAACGCTCCGACATGGGCTATCCCGCCTATTCGGGTTCCACCCGGCGGCCTCAGACGGATGCCGTTATTCTTCATGAACTCGGCCTTGGCATTGTGTATTTTAAAGATGGACCGCATCCAAATCCGAAACCCGTCGGATATGACGCAACCTATCGCACCAATACCGACGTGATTACTTCCGTCACTCTCGATACAGACTCAGAGATTGACCCGGACAGCCCGGCAAGCGTTACTTTCCACATTTTCGGCAGCACTTACACCCGTACCGGGATTGTGATACCGGAAGGCAAAAGCCAGCTTGTATGGGTAAAATGGCATACTCCCTCCACCCCGCAGACCATCAAAATCACAGTGACCACCAATAAAGGCAATCTGGAGGATAACGTTGTCAATGCGCACATTGTCGCGCTGACGGAGAAAACGCCGCCGGACCCGACCGCAACGGACCGGAACGACAGCTTTAAGGTTCCCGACGCGCCTGCCCAGATCACCGGCGCGTCCAACACCTGGAGCGTTTGGAGCGCCCGCTGGATAGCAGACTGGGAATGGGAAGAACACTGGGTCTGGGAAAAGCATAAAGGCTGGTCTTCCGGCGGCGAATGGGTGGACAAAGGCAAATGGGTTGACGAAGGATACTGGGAATACGACCGAACCGCCTACCGGGCGATCCTCTCCGCAGACATGAACCTGATGCCGGACGACAAAGACCCGACCGCACAGGGCAAGGTCATGAAGTCCGGATACGGAGTCAAAATAAAGATTTCAAGCGGCATGAGGACTTCCGCGTCAACGCGGAACATCACCGGCGCACAGACGGCAGTCACCTATTTCCCGGAGTTTTCGTATTCTGCATACTGGCGGGTACTCGACCGAATGACGAACGGGCTGTCCTCCCCATTTGCGTTTAAAACGAATGAATACTCGACTTACGACCGCCGGGTGCATTTCACACCGGTGTGGTATCCGGATGGGAAGTACGCCGCTTACACCGTGCTGGAAGATGCCTGGACCCCTGCTGGGATGCTGTCCGTGAAGCTGACGGACGATGTGACCATCGACGGCAGCGTTTACGACGACTGGCACGTTGGGCCGAAACTGGTGGGGTAAAATGAAAATTTTATGTAAGATTATGAGTGCTTTATTTGAGATTTTTAAACTTATCTTTTTTTGCTTGGTTGTTCCAATTCTTTTATTGGCATACCTTGTTTTTTATGCACTGTTGTCACTGGCAGTTATGGCCATCATCATCAGTGTTATTACGGGCAAAGTAGATTTAGCTTTTCAAGAACTTTGGAGTATACATCATGTGGTTTCTTATTCTGTATCCGTTTTTGGGCTTAGGCGCAATAAAAATAATGGATTTTATTCAAGATGAAATGTATGAATAAATGTTTCATTTAGTTGAAAAGTAATTATTCCTCCGACGCTGGTCAATAAAAGTGATATTATATTTTTTATATCAATTTTTTGTAATATATGTTGAAGAAGTATTTGCACACTGTTAGAGTCATTCAACATTATTCCCCCAATATGTCTCACAATCGAAAAATAGTTTACCACATATCGAAAGGAAATTCCAGATGTTAGGAGACAAAATACGACAAATTAGAATTAAAAAGCTACTATCCGAATCTGAGCTGGCCCGCAGAAGCGGACATGCCGTGTCCACCATCCACGGAATTGAAAACGGGGACAACAAAAATCCGGGATTCAAGCTGATCGGGGACATTGCAAAAGTCCTCGGTGTTTCATTGGATACGTTGTATCAGCAACTGGATCACCATTAAACTTTCCATGAAAATGGCCGCCCCATAACGGGGCGGCCACTGTCATTTCTGCTCAAACATCTTAAGGACTTCGTCGATTGGCTTTCCACTTTCCTGAATCTTTTGGTAGATCATTTCAACTTCGGATTTCTTTTTTTGCTCCAGCAAATCATTTTTCTTGACCCGCAGCGTGTCAATCCTATTTTGATGATTTCGAATCTGGACATCTATTTTTTCGATTTGCTCATTGAAAGTTTCCGGTGCCGACTTCCTTCTTCCTCGTGGCATTGCTGCACCTCCGTTTTTTCTAAGTATATCATAGTGAAAAAAGAAGTCAAT
>ENA-UOOI01002569-UOOI01002569.1-fermentation-metagenome-genome-assembly--contig:-NODE-2569-length-15478-cov-2.733774_pt1 | contig 15478 bp, 16 predicted proteins | sample MGYA00245779_ERZ724027 | MGnify/ENA primary metagenome ERZ724027 (study PRJEB28704, sample SAMN03018318) | fermentation metagenome | biome: anthropogenic terrestrial biome; feature: soil; material... | reverse complement strand
GCTGTCTAAGCACCTTCTATTAGAGGCCCCAATGCGCTTTACGCAGGACCAACGACCTTACCCAAAGCCTTCAGGGGATTTTCAGTGGTCTCGGACGGTTGCTTTGGCTTATTTTCTTAGCCATCGTAAGCCAGTCCATAGCAAAAGTGCGCTTAGTGCGACCAGCCCAATCATGAGGAGGCCGTTGTCTGAACCCCATCCAATTCGCATACAAAATAGGACTGCCAGAAAGAGAAAGATGGCTGCAACTATTAATGACCAGCCCAGCAGCTTCGGATTACGATTTGCTGCTATCAGAGGATGCGCTTTCCCTGCATAGTAGCCTGGGCTATATTGATGCTCCTGCCATTCATCTAGCTTCTCAAGGTAATCATCCTGTTTCTCCGCCAACTCCACTCCTCCCCCCATATTGCGTACATTGCCTTCCTTGGCCATTGTTCTTCCCTTAATGCATCAATACCTTCTTTAACTCCATATATCTACTGCTATTCATTAGCAGGCAAACTCTTTGTCTGCTGCTGGTTCAGCAAGAATACCAACATGATGGCAGCTACCAGGGAAAGACAGGCACCAAAAGCGAAAGGGGCAACGGCTCCAAAGGCGTTCCATAAGAACCCGGCAATAATGCTTGCTGGGAGTAACGCTATGCCTACAATAGTCCCATGCAGCCCCAACATAGTTCCCTTGAGTTCGGGAGGCGCTACTTCTGCAATCAGCGCTCTTTCTGCGCCCGCAACCATAGCAGCGTAGCAGCCGTAGACGATAAAGGCGATAACCAACATTGCTGCACTAGAAGCAAAGGCGAATGCGGTATAAACAGCAGCAAAAGTCGTATATGCAGACACCAGAACCTTTTTTCTTCCGATTTTGTCAGATAGTTTACCGAAGAATACGGATAGTAACGCCGCAGTCAAACTGTATATGAAATAAAGTAGCACTGCGCTGGTATCTGTAAAACCAATACTCTTGGCACGTAGTAACAGAAACGTGTTTGAAGAGTTGCCGAGAGTAAAAATAAAGGTGACCAACAGGTATAGTTTTAGGTTGTTATCTAGATCTTTAATGCGCGTCCAAAACGGTTCCCGGGGCTTACTCTCGCGCACCTGTTTTTGCTCTTTTACAAACAACAACGCTGCCAATCCGATAATTGCGGGCACAGCAGAAATAAGAAAAGCCCCTTTATAATTGAAGTTACCGTGGGCCTTAGTCAATAACAAGTAGGCAATTAGAATACCTAAGGACGAACCGGCCATGTCCAGCGCCTTATGAATGCCAAAAGCCTGGCCTATGCTGTTTTTATCGGCGCTCTCGCTCACCAGTGCGTCCCTGGGCGCGGTGCGGATGCCCTTGCCGACACGATCAATCACCCGTGCAACTAGAATGCCAGCCCATGAAGACGCTATGAGCAACGCTACCTTGTAAATAAGACCGGTGGCATAGCCTAAGAAAGCAACAGGTTTCTTATTCTGGTATTTGTCAGTGACGTAGCCACTGAACACCTTCAGCAGGCTGGCCACGCTCTCGGCAATGCCTTCAATTACACCTACCAAAGCGGGTGTGGCACCAAAAACTGAAGTGAGATACAGCGGTATTAGGGGATAAACCATTTCAGCGCTGATGTCAGAAAAGAAGCTGACAAGCCCGAGAAAAATGATATTCTGCATGTTATAGATCCTTCTTTCTGCAGCCATTTGCTTCACCATATTATATCACTCTACGACTCTTGGAAGAATCTATAGGCTGTGATCAGTTCCTGGCTATAGGGGTGCTTAGCTTGCGTATAGAAATCACGAAAAGGCATATGTTCTACTATTGCACCCGATTCTAGCACTGCAATCCTATCCCATTGATCATAGGCAAAATCAATATCATGCAAGATGACAATTAAGATTACGCCTTTCTCTTCCTTGATACGGTTTAGAAGATCAATGATGTCTTTGCTGCTCTCATAGTCCAACATCGACGTAGATTCATCGGCAATAATCACCTTGGGGATGGGTATTAACGCCCTGGCGATACAGATTTTCTGTCGCTGCCCGCCAGACAGCTCTCGCACTCGCCGCTGCAGGTAGGGAAGCAGATCGGCGTCAACGTAGCTCAGAGCCTCTTTGCCGGGCAGAAACGGCCAATGATGACGTCGGCAAATGCGCTCCGTTTCAGCAAACGCTTTCTCCACAGTAAAGGCTGGCTCCAAAACACTATAAGGGTCCTGAAAAATGTACTGAATGCTGGCGCAATCTTCAAACCGCCGTTGTCTAAAGCTTCCTGCCAAACTGAGCCCAGCAAACGACAGCGAGCCGTGGTCGGGCTTTTCCATGCCGGCAATAATCTTGGCTAGGGTCGTCTTGCCACTGCCGCTTTCCCCTACCAGTATCAAGCTTTCGCCGGCATTGACAGCCAGATTAATGCCCTGCAACAGGGGGTGGGTGCCATACGACTTATGGATATCCCTTAATTCAAGCATCTGTAATACCTCTAAAAGCTGATTATCTGATCGGCAGCTTTGCTTAGTAACTGTTGACTGTGCGACGCCATGATGATAGTGGTTTTCCCACGCAGGTCTGTAAGGAAACTAACTATGTCACGCAGAGTAATAACATCAAGCGCTGATGAAGGTTCATCCAGAATTAACAGTTCCGGTTGTTTTACTGCACAAAGGAAGAGTACGAAGCGCTGCTTCTGGCCACCAGACAGCATAGCAGGATAGTGATCTAGCAGTGTAACGGACAGCCTCAGCCGTTCCAGTAGTACCTCTATCTTTTCTTGATCGTATGATAAACCGTTGCCCTTGAGCGTTAACCGTAAATGCTGTCGCATAGTCAACTTCGGGTTCAAGGCATTCTGCGCAAACTGCGGGCAATAACTCAGTAGCCGATATCTCGCTTCGCCTAACATCCTGATATCCCTACCAACCAGAAGTGCTCGTTCACAAGAAAACTCTCCTCGAAAATCGCGGCCGACCAGTGCTTCCAACAAGCTAGTTTTGCCGCAACCGCTGGCACCAGATATACCCACGAATTCACCTGCTGCGATATGCATATCTGGATAACTTAGCGTCAGGTGAGAATATTGAATTCGCGCTCCTTCTAGCACTAACATGCTCAGACCTCCCCGGAAACCAATAGCGCCAAACTAACTACCAACCCTAATACCGCCACCAGCGGTGGCACTAAATACCAGAGGAACACTGCATCGTAATATAGATTCGGGTAATCCATCGCTGCCTTGATCAACTTGCCCCAAGTCTTGGCGAGGGGATCGCCAATGCCGAAATAGGCTAGGGTCGTTTCATACATGACTGCCTTGTTACACTGGAGGACAAAAAAGGAGCTCCAAATCGGTAATATGTCTAGGAATAGGGCCCGGGCAACGTCAAGGATGTTGCCTTTGAGGCTTAGTATATAAACAACTCGATTATTGCCCAGGCAATCCTGGAGCTTGGCCCGCATAATCTGATAGACTCTCACCCAGGAGAAAAACACGATGGCCAAGATCGTGTTTTTCAGGTTGGGCCTGGCAAATACCGCAATGAACATGATCACGATCAGTTCTGGCACCATCAAGAAGAGACTAGCGAAAAAATGTAGCGCGGTGTCTATTGCCCCACCGCAATAAGCGGAGATGAAGGCTAGTGCGGTGCCCAAAGTGGCAGAAAGGAAACCGGCTATTAGGGCGGTGAAAACAGTGAATCTGAAGCCATTCAGCAGCAAAGAAAAAATATCATGCCCCAGCTCGTCGGTGCCCAGCAAATGCTTGCTGCTGGGGGGCACCAAGGGAGGGTGACTGAAATCGCGAGCAGAATATGGCATGACGGCTGGCGCTAATAGCGCTATCGCAAGATAAGCGGCGAGGACCAGCAGACACAGTCTTTTGTAGGGCGGCAGCTTACCAATTTTAGCCCATAAGTCACTCATTGGGCTTTCTCCTGTAGTCAGTTCGCGTGTGTGTGTTCAATATGGACTCGAATATCGCGCTGATGCAGACCCCGTATAAACAAGAGACTAGTAAGATGCCCTGCATGAGAGGGTAGTCTCGGTAGCTCGTGGCTTGTTTTAGAAGCGTTCCCAGACCCGGGTAAGAGAAGACAGCTTCCACAAATAAGGAGCCAGTAACACACAGGATCGTTTGCATGCTCAACTTGCCGAGTATTTCCGGCAAGATGTTCTTGATGACGAACTGCTGCCGCACGTCGTCTTCGCTAATCCCCAGGTATTTGGCAAAGGAAACATACTGCTCTTTTCTTACTCGTAACGTGCTATTGTAGGAAAGTATAGCGGTGGAAGGAACCTCAGAGATGACTAACACGATGAGAGGCAGCAAAAGATGCTTAAGAACATCTAGGGCATAACCGGGGCTTGATGCCGTGATCCCTGGCGTGCAGGCCCCACTGGCGGGAAAGAGGCGCAGCTTGTAGCCGAACAGAACCTGTGCGAGTGCGGCCATCAGAAAAGTGGGCACCGCCTGCGTAGCCAGCAGGGGCAGCAAGAGAGTAGCGCCACGATCATTAGCCGCGAGCCCCATTCTTACCCCAATCCAGATGGCCAGCCCAGTGCTAATCAGTAGCCCAGGCAAAGACAAGAGCAGGGTCCACTTGAGGGCGCCAAAGATGCGCTCAGCAACCGGGGCCTTATAGTAAAATGAGTACCCCAAATCCAGTTTGCCTAGGTTTCTTAGGTATAGAATGAACTGCTGGGTGAAGGGCAGGTCAGGTGCATAGTAGGCTCCAAACTGCTGCAGCACAGAACTAGGCACGTCTTTTGCATAGTCACCTGCCATAAAGGAGAGTGGATTTCCGGGTATCAGCCGGGGCAACGCGAAGCTGATGAAAATGATGGCCAGCAAGTAGACAAAATATCTAGTGATGTTTCTCAAGGCCGGGCTAATAGCTACTCGCCTTGCCATTGGCCGGAGATGAGGCAAAGCTTGTTATAAATGAAAGGGATGCCACTGGCAATACCGTCAGCAGTAAAATAGAAGCCCTCAAAGACAGTGTTGTTGTATACCGCGGCGTTGACAGGAAAGTAGACAGCCAGGGTGGGTAATTCCTCGGCAACAATTTCCTGGCACTTAGCAATCAACTCTTTTCGGGCCACCTGATTCTGCTCCAGCAAGGATGCGGCAAACAGCCTATCAAAGCCTTCATTCTGCCACCTCTTACCCCCGGGAACTGATGCCCTAATAGCGCCGGCAGTATCAGTTGCCAGACAGGCCATATACTTGGGGTCCCCACCAAAAGTTCCGTGCTTGTCAAAGGCAATATCGAATTCCCCATCGCAGATACAGCCCTTAACCGTACTATCATCAGCTACCCTGGCCACGCACTCAATACCGATCGCCTGCAGATAGAAAACTAGCATTTCGCAAACCTTGACATCCTTGTCGCTGGCTAGGAGCTCATAGGATAGCTTCTGTCCCCTGTATTCGGCAACACCGTCACCATTAGTGTCAATAGCACCAACAGCGACCATGAGTTCCCGAGCCTTAGTAACGTCATAGTGATAGGCAATAATATTAGGATTGTACCAAGGGGAGTCGGGATGGACAAAGCCAGCCGTACCGACAATTGCAGATCCATTCACCGCCTTGTCGACGATTGACTGGCGATCGATAGCATAAGAAATGGCTTGACGAATTTCTTTTGCGGCAAGTGCTTCCTCTGCAAAATTGAGGTACAAGCGCGCCACTTGAATGCTTTGCCCCTCAATAAAGGTCATGTTTTCGGTGTCTTTTAAGGAGGCCGCGGTCACATACTTCATGCCAGCAGCCGCATCGATGTCCCCTGCCAGTAATGCTTCTTTTGCATTAGAACATGGAGCAAGGATGAGCTTATCAATCTGGACCTCTCCGTAATGATAGGCTGGATTCTTCACAAAGATGTACACGCTAGTATTTGGATCGTAGCTTTCTAGCATCAGTGGGCCTGTACCAATGAGGGCCTCTTTCGCAGTAAAAAAGGTGGGATCTGCAACATGTTCAAAGATATGTTCAGGCAGCATTGGTAGATTACCGGCAACGTCTGTAATGAAAGGGACATACGGCTTATTCAGTTCGACTTCCACAGTTAAGTCATCCACAACCCTGGCTTCCTTGACCATGGTAGTAGCTGTCCACTGGTAAGGATGCAAAGCAGTGTAATCAAAAGTAAACTTGACGTCCTGAGCTGTAAATGGAGTACCATCATGGAAGGTAACACCTTCGCGCAACCTGAAAGTGTAGGTCAACTGATCGTCAGAAACTGAGTAGTGGTCTGCTAACAAGTTCAGCTCACCTTGGTCATCTTTCCAAACTAGGGTATCGAACATGTAGCTCATAATTGCATACCCAGGACCATTACTAGCCGTGGTATACATGGCGGGGAAGCCGGTATTGCCGGCGATGTCCATTCTCAAGACGCGTTCCTCACTTGAATCCTTAACCTTTGAATAAGATACCAGGGCCAAAACCATACTCACAATTAGAACTAATAACAGCACACGAGAAAGTACTCTAGTCTTCATGCCCATCCTCCCTAGAGCTATTTGGGGGAGCTAGCGAGCGCATTTCATCCCAGAATATCAATATGCCATTATCAGCCTCTAAATCCCTGCAAACACCTACAGCCGTTTTACAAACCAACCTCCAGGTATTTGCTCACCCGTGCGCGGTACGGTAAATGTGCCTGGGCAGAATGCGAAGCCGAGTTGGAATTTCACAGCGTAGTTGGCTACCTTATCTAGCGATGACCAGCTACGCATTTGGTAACAATCTAGCTCACGACTGAGCTCAATAGCCGCCTGCTGAAGGGCGGTACCTAGCCCCAGCCGCCTAGAAACTTCTTCAACCTGGAAAGTTTGCACAAAGCTCTCCCATAGCTCCGTAGCACCTAGATGCATTGCAGTAGGAGGCTCCGACGGAACACAAAGAACGTTTCTCTTTAGCGAAATGTGCCCTACAACTTGCCCATTCATAATGGCGCCTAGGAAAAAGAGCTCCGGCTTAATACCATGCTCATCACTAACGTGGCGCAGATCACCAGTACGCTCCAAGTGGGCGCCCAGTTCTGGCCACATTGAGCAGCCCTGGGTGATTCTCATAACATTATCCACTAGCATAAGCACTCCTTTGGTTTACTGCTCTCACTATATGGAAAGCGACGCTATGGTTCTACGTAAAGAAATTTTCACTATGGTTCTAGGCTTTACGTATAAGGATGCATATGGAAAAGCCGGCCGGCATTACATTACTTAGTCGCAACAAATAAGAATTCCTTAGAATTCTCATCAGCAGGCTTGTCTTCCCAATCTCCGTATACAATGAAACTCTTAAACCCTGAACGCAAGACTTGGTCCGTAACATCGTCTAGAGATCTGAACCTCAGCAAGAATGTCTCTTCCGAGATAATCATATCGTTTGCTTCGATATATGCAGTACACGTGGCTAGCCCAGAGCTATAATCAAGAATTTGGTACCAAAAAAGCGCCGCAGTTCCATCGTCTAAGCAAATAGGAGTCAGGGTATGCTCTTTTGTCCACCTCTCCCACGCTCTTGCGTTCGGATTTCTACAATCGAATATTAACTGCCCTCCGTTATTAAGTGCATCGTATGAGTCCTGTAATGTTTTCAGCCACTCCTCATCGGTCACTATCTCCTGGGCGACATTGGCTGTCATGGATATTCTGTCGAACGCAAGCCCTCTCATCTGTTCAGAAGTGCCAATAATCCAAGTGATTTTGCCCTTCTCATCCTTTTTGTGCGCTTGGGCAATGGCCTCCGCATCTGGATCTATTCCCCATACATTCCTCCCTGCCTTAGTCATAAATACAGTCAGACGCCCAGTTCCGCAACCTAAGTCACAAATTGCCTTGGGATCCCCGGCAGTAATTTTCTCAATCCGAAACTCGTCGTCCTTGTCCCAAACATTAACCTGATCATAAATGGACATCTTCCCGTCCTCCTTGTTCGTCCAGCTCGAAGCCTGCGCGCCGGGACCTGGCTGCAGGGACGGTCACTTCAGCCAAGGTGACTGGTCTGAACCCCAAAAGGTATACAAAAGAGGGACACTAATATATGCTCAACAAAGGGGTGTCCTTATGGCCAAGAAGTATTCCGATGAATTCAAGTTAGCTGTTGTAGAGGATTATTACAACAGCCCTCATGGCGTTAGAGCCATTAGTCTGAAGTATAACCTCCCATCGAAGAACTACATCAACAACTGGGAGAAACAGCTTAAAAAGAAAGGCTTGCTACCGGTAGATGCAACTAAGCCAAACAAGAGCGCCGGCAGGTCAAAGGAAGCCGTCCTGCGCGCAGATACTAGGACCCCCCGGGAGAAGCAATACGAAGCTGAAATCCAACTTCTTAAAGCTCAGGTTGCTTACTACGAGCAGCTGGAACACCTGCAACCGTTTATTAAAAAAAAAGAGAAATAAAGTACAAAGCAATTCTTGCTTTGGAACTTGAGCATCCCGTATGGCTGTTATGCGAAATTGCTGGTGTAAGTCGGTCTGCTTACTACAGATACAAGAGAAAGCCCTTGAAAAGGGATACGCAAGTTGAAAAACTGGTCCTAGACATCTATCATAAATCTAACAAGCGAGCGGGCTATAGAACGATAAAGTACACCTTGAAAAACGAGTATAATCTGACCGTAAATCACAAAAAGGTTCAGAGGATTATGCGGGAAAACAACATACAGTCGATAGTAAGAAAGAAATTTAGGAAGGCTGGAGAGCGCGCAACTATTAAGGAAAATGTGCTAAACCGGGATTTTGAAGCATTTGGGCCGGGAGAGAAGTTCGTCACCGACATTACCTACATACCCACACAGCGGAAGATGGTGTACCTTTGTACGGTGATTGATCTATTCAATAACGAACCCGTGGCTTGGAAAGTAAGCGACACCCAAGACAAAAGCCTAAGTTTAGACACGATCAGAGTGTTATCTAAGAGGGTTTCTCTGCAAGGCAGCATCATCCATAGTGATCAAGGCGTGCAGTTTACGTGCAACGATTATGTTGATCTATTAAGGGAGTTAAAAGTCACGCAAAGCATGTCCAGGAAAGGAAACTGCTGGGACAACGCCAAGGCCGAGAGCTTTTTCAGTCACTTCAAATGCGAGACCATCCATTTAATGAAAAGAAGGCTCAGAGATCAGAATGATGTACAGCAAATAATTGAGGAATACATGCACTACTACATCAACCATCGACCGCAAAAATCTCTAGGGGGCATGCCCCCTAGAGCCTACAAAGAGACGCGGTTAAGTAGCCAAAAAACAGCTTAGTTAACCGTCCCCTCAGTGTACACCTCTAGGGGGTCACTCCAGACCGTCCCCACGGCTGGTCCGTTTTACGTATGAAACACGACCTCTTCCTGGGCTGAGAGTGGTCCCTGACCGTCCCCACTGCTGATCTTACAGGGCAAGGCTCCAAAAAGTTGCGGTAGAAAAAGGACGCAGACCAATACTGTAATAGAATTGTTGCGAGGAGCCAACTAACGCAACCTTTGCGCCCAAGGCACCAACTCGCCGAATCCCTTCCAAGACTGCAGCTTTTCCTAGTCCCATCCGGCGATAGGCTGGATCAGTTGCAACCGGCTCTATAACTGCGAAACCTGCTTTTGGTTCATACCACATGCCACAATAGGATGCGAAATTGCCGTCTGGGACCACCACCGCCACCTTCAAGCTCAAATCCACATGGGGACGCTTCATCTCTAGCTCTGCCCCTTGCTTTACTGCCTCAGAGAATAGAAACTCTCCCTCTCCGTTCAACTCGTGGTTAAACCCTTTCCACATTACACGCCTATATTGATATAAGTCATATGTCTCCTGCATGGAAGTCATATAAAAGCCCGTAGGCAAGCCAAAAGCCGTGGAGGATTTCTCCAGATAAAAGATCGCGTCGCTTTCCGTCTTCTCAGTGGCGATGAAGCCCAGCCCCGCAGCAATGTCCTGAAAAGCAAGGTCGCGATCTGAAATGACTACTCTAAAATTCCCTTCTTTTGCGAGGTTATCCGTTGCGTACAGCAACATCTCTCTTTTCAGAAACGAGTATTCGGGAAGAGTTAAACAGAAGGCATCTCCCAGCTGACAGTCAAAAGTTGCTACGCCTACAAGCTCCCCCTCCGCTTCCCATAAGCCAATTTTACGGACAGCAGATTTATCCAAGTAGCCATGTGTTGCCATCCAGTCCCAGCGGGCGTACGTAAATTCTGTATGTCCCAGCTTGACAAGAAAGTCTCTTACCTGATGATAATCCTCAGTAATTCCTGCCTGTTCGGTATAGTTTCGAAATCGTATCGACATAAAGCTTCATCCCTTTCCGGCTAGGCTCTAGATTTCAGCCCTAGTTCCCATACTTGACATCATAGCAATTGCCCACTCTACGACAATCCCGCGTTTGCTTAGGATGAAAGACCCATCTCGTCCACCGCGCTGCCACGAAGACGGAACGCTGCCATGATTTCTGCCTCATTGGCATAGCCACGGGGCGCTTTCGGCCTGCTGTCCGGCTTGTTGAATTTCACATAACCATATTTGTAGCCCACATCCCTAAATCCCATTCTGTTATAGAGGGTTTTGGCCGGGTTACCCTGTGTTGTGTCAATAGTGACTTTGTCTGCCTGCCGCTCGAGAATGATCTTGTTAATCCAATAGGAGAGTAATAAGGTACCATATCCTTGCGACTGTTTATCAGGACGCACTCCCAGCAGAGCGATATCGTTATCATGAATCTTGCAGACGGCTACGATCTCGTCCCGATCAAGCATGACGTATCTGTTCTTTGATCCTTTGGCAATATCTTTGCGTTCATAGGCGGAAGGCGGACTATACCATGGCATCAAACCAGCCTTCTGTCTCATCAGGTAAAAGCCAACGCCTACGATATTGTGGTACGCCCAATAATCTTCGTCCCGGTAATTGCGCACCACAATCCCTCTCTCCGCTAGGGCAGCGTCTGTGGTGGCGATAGAATTAATCGGTGTGTTATCTCGCTCCATCAAGAGCTCCACAAAGTAGCGGAAGTAGCCGTTTTTCTCCAGAAATGCTGCGATTCCTTCATCCGCATCAATCTGGCGTTCTGCGCGCTCATAAGGGCTACTAGTAAGCACGTGATCTAGAAACCGAAGTAGCTCTGTACCGATACCCCGGCGCCTGCTTGCTGGAGCAACGAATACGGTAGGCGTCACACTCAGGCTGTCAAATTCCTGCATGAACAGCGTGCCTATGACTGTGCCAGCGTCCTCAGCAATGTAGATGGAGGCTTGGTCAGATTCCAAGGCATCTCGGAAGCGTTTAAGAACCTCAGCTTCGCCCATTAGCAACTCTAACACTCTGGTCTGATCGCGAGTCCTGTCGAACTCTAAAATCTTCATACGGATCTCACCCCCTATCGCTATCAGCCGCTCCAACTTCATGAACGCCAGCCGAAGTGACCGTCCCCGCGGCTGGGGGTTAATCAATGGCTTTCAGTTTCTCGTTTGAAACCCAGCCAATGGTTCCATCCTTCTTAGCCAAGGTTTGCTTGCTTGACCTATCTACTATTGAGACTGTATCTCCCTGTGCAACTGGCAGAAAGAAATCTGTACAATCATAACAGCGCATTCCATCTGAGGCTTCAAACAGCCTATTGTTCTTGATCCAGAGCTCGTGCTGGGAAGATATATGTCGGCACAAGCTGAATTCCGGTTCCTGCCTAAGCACTTCCACCGCATTATCCATCCATGTGATATGAATAGTGTTAGAGTTTGCGGCCTGATCTGCCACAACTTCTGCCTTAACTAAATCATCAAGGGCGGTGAAGGTTATGTTGTCCTTATCATTGATGATTAGCGCATTCAGCTGGCCTTCTCCCTTAATCATGTTGCCGCCATCAATACAGATGATTCTTTGCTGCTCACTGATAATAGGGTTACAGCAGCCCTTTTCCTTCCCGTAATTGGCCGTTGGCCAGTGCCCGACTACGACATACCTGGAGAAAGCCAGACCCTGCTCTAGAAAAGCGTCCGTCTTCATCACTGTGCGCGCCTTCTGTTCGCTCAAATTGTCCGACGTAAGACCCGCATGGGCAAACACGAAATCCCCCATGTCAATAATATGTGGCAGCTCTTCCAACCAATCAAGCTCAGCACTGTAATTCTGCCCTATCTGTTCTTTGATGTACTTGATGTCCGATCGTTCATTGACCTCAATCGACAACTCCCGGCACATTTCATTCAAGATACTCTTTTGCCGCAATAGCATATATCTCAGCAGGTTTTCGTCATCCACTGTATACTTAATGTCTTCCCACAGTGTATCGCAATTTCCACTCAGCACATAGACCTCGTTTTTGCTGGCCAGCTCCATTATGTATCTCAATGTTGCCAGACTCTGCGGTCCTTTCTCGGTGATGTCACCCACTAGAACCAGGATATCGTCCTTGGTATAACCTGTCTGGGCCAATAGCCGCTGAAAAAGACTCAGGTTTCCATGTATATCACTTATGGCTATAATCCTCTTGTCTTTTGCGCGCACAACCTCTTTTACTCTGGCTTTCATCAGAATCAACCTCCGGCAATCACAATATAATTCTCCGAAACAAATCTTAGCGCGCACATTAGTTCGCCATGGCGGCACATTTTTCCTGCAAGGGATGTGGCCTAAATAGAAAAGGCCGGGTGTAACCCAGGCCTTCTACCACCGTAGTTGAACTCATGGGAAGCGCTGTGTTAGTAGAGCTAGCCGATCAGTTTGATTGGAATGAATACCTCCATCTGTGCCCAGCCCTGCGCCTCAATTACTTCTGCGGGCGTGATGATGTGCCCCATAGAATAGTGATTTGGGCGCTCGTCGAGTGCAAAAATACCGCTCTCTTCGATGTATTTGATGGCCTCACTGTACAATCGGTCGTGTTCCTCGTCATCACCGTCTCTGTATGCATAGGTCAGGTAATAGCCGCCCTCAAACTCGACAATGTCATAGCCGCCATCTTCTATGTCATCACTGAGGGCCAACCACCATACGAAACCCTGGCCTTCCTTATCGTAGAGCAAGAAGTCCCGCGGCGTGAAACTATCTCTCGGTGATGGCTTTATGGCTGAGAAGTAGGCATTAAATTTGCCCAGCACGCCCTCAGGAGAAAAATCGAAGTCTTGGTCCACTCCCGAGGCAGCCGCTCTGAAAGGCGGCAACGATACGATTCTAAATCCCATAAACACTCCCCTTTTCGTAAGTTTTTCTTATTACGCGGTCGCGCCCTAGCATAGTCTTGCTTTTGGAGCCATCGCCTCCTCAGACAGAGCGCCATCCATGGCTTCGCCCCCATAGTTGTCAGGGGTGAACAGTATCGCATTATCTAAGCACTAAGTTCAAGCCAACTGTTTTGCTACCTATTGTGCATCACTACTTAATATAAGGCTTATGTCACAGACAAATTACAGCAGCGTACCACATCTGCCGGCTGAATTGCACCGCCTATCCAATCTGGATTTGTTATCATAGGCCAGCATATATTCCTCGTACTCTGCTTCACAAAAAGAGGTGCCCTGTTCTTCTCTAGCCTCTTCATAGGACAGACCCTGTCTTTCTTTGAAGACCGCACACGGATACTGGCTACAGGCGCTACAATTGTCAACCTTGTTCTGCAGTACGCAGGCCCTAACTGGACAGTTATTATCGATGCGTTTGGCATCTGCCTTCGTGCTGCGGCACCCTTCACAGTATATATTCTCTGGAGAAAAATTGAGGTTGTAGTATTTCTTCCATAGAGCTGAAAGGTGTTCCCTTTCATCGTTCCTCTTAATGTTTGGAGCAAATGCTTTACACATATCACAGACGTAACCACACATCGTGATGTTTCTATTAGGCTTCCTCTTGATAACCAGCAGTCTAACAATGTCTGAGAACAGGCGAGAGTCTGTGGCTTTTATGTACATCCATTTACCATCGTGATACGTTGTGGCCTCATCATAGATGGCCTGCATCTCTAGGGAAAAGTTCACTCTTTCCTCCTCGAACTTTTCTCTCTCTGCCTTCCCTAAGATAATCAGCACTACTAGCTCTTTTTCTTTCGCATAGAGCGTACAGAGTGTCTTCCCGCTTTTGCGGAACTTATGTTCATAGGCACCATATTTGCCACCATCATCCCAAATAGTATCCATCTTATAGTTATCCGAGATGAAATGGCACACCGTTTTCCACATCTCATAGCTGTCCTTACCCAATAAGGTCAGGATTTCATGCTGAGTTGGCTTCACTTCTAACATGTCAGATCCCCTCCCTCCGTTCTTTTGCGGAATCCTCAGGGACGCTACTACGTCCCTTGCTACGTAATAGCCCAGAAACACCTGCCAAGGTCACTGTTAGGCTGTGTGAAAAGAGCAAATCGAACAAGCGAAGGCATGCTTGTCTGAACCGCGGCTGGCCCAACAATACCCGCGGACTCCTTTCGGTCACAGGGGACTTCTTCAGCATTTTCTGACCGGTCTTCTGACTCATTCAAGATGCATAGGCGCTAGGCCCGATAAATCATGTTCGGCTCGACCTTTGGCTGATGTAATCTTCACCCCACTGGTGCATAAGGCGACAGATCAGGTCGCCTGTACTGTAGAGCTTCTTACTGCTTGTATCGCCATACCGCTGTGCAAGTTCTCTGACGGAAATGGTGCGGTTGGCAGTCATGCCCGGCGTCATTTCGTCCCTATACGCCTTCAGGATCTTAGCAACCCCATCGGTTTTCAGATTGCCGAGCCGCCACCACTCAGTCGGTTCGGCGATATTCGGATAGACGTCGAAATCGGCGTTTACGGCAAGACAAGCAATGTCCGTACTCATACGTGGCGGGTTATCGTCCTGCAGAAGAAGGTCAAGCAACCTATATTCTGGTTCGCCGAGTAATCCAATACCTTCGCGACTGATGCCAAGGAGCTGCTTCGGTATGTGCTCAATGTCGTTTTCCTCTAGCCGAATGCCATCGATCTCATATCCACTACCCTCAGGAGACATGCCGCCGATGAAAACTTCGAATTTCTGCCCGATTGTCCCACATCGCTCATGCAGCTTCATGTCGTCAATCAGCTTAGTAAACTCGTCAAGTTCGCCTAAGTTACGTTTTGACAGAAATAGCTGCCAACGGGGAGCGATGCCCGCCTCCAGACAGCGGTCAGTTGCGAGAATCTGATCCCTAAATCCGCCTTTACGTCGCATAAACCAGTCCGTATTGTCCTCCATGCCGAAGAAGGTAATCTGGCAGACTTTCGGCGGAAGTGTCGCCGCCCATTTCGCGTAAGCCTCATCCCGCGCCAGCCGCCAGGTGGACAGGAGTTCAAACCTCTGTGCCCGGCCAGGCGAAGATAGCTTCTGCTCCAGTTCCCACAACTCGCGGTAGTCGTCGCGGTAATCTGGCTCGCGCCACCAAGTAAAGAACCCTAGCTCTGCAATACCCCTACCAATGTCATCACGCCAACCTTTGAACGCCTTGGCAATGTCCTCGAAATCCTGGATAGTCGTATTACCGTT
>ENA-UOOI01002567-UOOI01002567.1-fermentation-metagenome-genome-assembly--contig:-NODE-2567-length-15486-cov-2.643575_pt1 | contig 15486 bp, 12 predicted proteins | sample MGYA00245779_ERZ724027 | MGnify/ENA primary metagenome ERZ724027 (study PRJEB28704, sample SAMN03018318) | fermentation metagenome | biome: anthropogenic terrestrial biome; feature: soil; material... | reverse complement strand
TATTGCGGCAAACCCAAACTCTGCTGCACTGAAACAGTATGGCTTTGACAACCCGACTGCCGTTGCGCAGTATACAGTAAATAAAAAGAACTATAAGCTTATAATCGGCGCAAAAGATGGTTCGTCAAAATATTATGCGATGCTCGACAAAGTACCGGTTGTTTATGCTGTTACAACAGACAGCATAAACGGCCTGGTTTCCCAGAGCTTGTTTGCCCTGCGGAATAAATCAATTTTCCTGCCAAACATCAAGAATGTTAAGAGAGTCACTATTTTTTCCGGTACGGACAAGACCGAGATTGATGTGGCCCGTACGGAAAAAGTTTCTTCTGCTATCTCTTCCGGCAGTGGAAAGGAATATGACTATAAGGTTTCAGTTGGAGGCAAACAACTTGACTACGATACGAATTACCGCAATGCTTACGAGACACTGATTGCGCTTTCCGTTTATGCCCAGGCAGATCAGCAGCCTTCCAGCAGCAAGCCTACCATTGAGGTCCGCTACGAATATTTTGACAAGGCAGGCACTGATGCAGTTGAGCTTTATGAGGGCACAAACCGTTCCTATACGGCTGTGTCAGATGGCAAGGTTTATGGCCTCTGCACTAAAACAGATGTGGATAAAGCATTGCAGGCCATAAAAGATTTTGCAGCAGGAAAGTCTGTTGCAGATCCTTTTTAACAGCAGCTATATCAAATAGGAAAACCGTAAAATCTCCGGAAAAGCGCCAGACTAGAGTCTCCGGAGCAAAAAAATGGCCCGGAAAATAATTCCGGGCCATTTTCATAGGCAATTTGGCAGGAAAGCGGTCTTATTTTCTCAGTAATTTTCCGCTTTCCGCTCGAAAAATGCCTGAGGATGCTTGCAAGCCGGGCAAATAGCCGGTGCCTGTTTCCCAACGTAAACATATCCGCAGTTGCGGCAAACCCAGACAGTATCTTTATCACACTGAAAAACGAGGTTGTCCTGAACATTTTTAAGGAGCTTTGCATAGCGTTCTTCGTGTGATTTTTCTACCGTCGCAATGCGGCGCATGGTGTCGGCGATATCTTTAAACCCTTCTGCATCGGCAGTTTCTGCCATGTGTTTATACATATCGGTCCACTCATAGTGTTCCCCTTCGGCAGCCGCCTTCAGGTTTTCAGCCGTTGTGCCAAGTTTTCCGCCGCAAAGGTATTTGAACCAGAGCTTTGCATGTTCTTTTTCATTGTCTGCGGTTGTCTCAAAAATAGAGGCAATCTGTTCATACCCTTCTTTTTTTGCCTGTGAAGCGTAGAACGTATAACGATTGCGTGCCTTAGATTCACCCGCAAATGCTTCCCAAAGATTTGCTTCTGTTTTGCTGCCTTTGAATTCCATAAATATATCTCCTCCTGTTATTATTTTCTGTTCCCAGTATTTTCTTTCCTGACCTGATTATAACAGGGGTATAGAAAAAAGTCAATAATAAATAACAATTATTATTATTAATTTTTTTGAACCTAGAAAAACAGAAATCCCCCGCACAAAGCAAGCCCTGTGCAGGGGGAAAATAAAACCTGTAGTGATGATTAGACATTAAAACGGAAAAGCACCACGTCTCCATCTTTCATTACATAATCCTTGCCTTCGGAGCGGTAAAGGCCCTTTTCTTTCGCCACAGCAACCGAGCCGCATTCTTTCAGATCGTCAAATGCAACAATTTCTGCACGGATAAAACCGCGCTCAAAATCTGAGTGAATTTTGCCGGCAGCCTGCGGCGCTTTTGTCCCGTTTTTAATTGTCCAGGCACGTACTTCCGGTTCACCAGCCGTCAGAAAACTGATAAGGCCGAGCAGGGAGTAGCAGGCGCGGATCAAACGGTCAAGGCCGGATTCTTCGAGGCCGATATCTGCAAGGAAAAGTTTTTTCTCTTCCGGGGAAAGGTCTGCAATTTCCGCTTCCGTCTCGGCGCAGATGGGCAGCACACCGGCGCCTTCGGCTTTGGCAATCTGCTTCACCGGAAGGAAATACTTGTTGTTTTCGACTCCAGCCTTAAAATCCTTATCGCTCATATTGGCTGCGTAAATGACCGGCTTATTGCTTAGGAGAGAAACCGAGGAAAGAAGCTCTGCCTCATCCTTGGTACAATCCACGGAGCGTGCGGATTTGCCTTCATTCAGCGCTGTCTTAACACGTTTAAAGAAATCAAGCTCCAACTGGTATTTTTTGTCCGCCTTTATCATTTTCTGTGTTTTTTCAATACGGCGGTTGAGCACTTCCAGGTCTGAGAGAATCAGCTCAAGGTTAACCGTTTCAATGTCACGCTTTGGGTCAATGCTGCCTTCAACGTGAACGATATTGCTGTCCTCAAAGCAGCGGACAACATGGACGATGGCGTCACATTCACGGATATTCGCAAGAAATTTGTTGCCCAACCCTTCACCCTTGGAAGCCCCACGCACGAGGCCTGCAATATCGACAAATTCGATTGTTGCAGGTGTATACTTTAGAGGATGGTACAGGGTGGCAAGCCAGTCAAGGCGCTTATCCGGAACGGCAACGGTGCCGACATTCGGTTCAATGGTACAAAACGGGTAATTCGCCGCCTGTGCACCGGCATTCGTAATCGCGTTGAACAGTGTGCTCTTGCCCACATTTGGAAGCCCCACGATTCCAAGTTTCATTTCCTTAGATCCTTCTTTATTAAATTGATTTCAGCTTTACCAGAATAGAATCATATGGAAATATTATATATGGTTTTGTGGTTTTCCGCAACCCGGCAGATAGGATGTATTTTGAAAAAGCAGAATAGTTTTCAACGTTTTCAGCAGATTGTGTTGAAAGCTTTCCAGCTTTTCCGCTTGTTTTCCCGGGCGGAGACTTCCCTGTTACTCTCATTTTTTCCAGTGCCCGCGGGAACCTGTCACCATATGGTTTCCAGCGGATCGCATAATCATGTTTTCCTTCTCCCATTTTACCCGGTAAGAAAGACAGAAGACAAGTATTCTAACTTCAATGCACAAGCAAACTTTCTTTGCGGGCTTTTTCCGAAGAAAAGGAAAAACGGTCGGCCTTTCTGTTTACAGGGAAGCAGTATTCCCATCAAGGTAATTGCGGAGAGGCTTGCACCGGTAAATCAGCAGACCTACCCCAAGGCAGATTGCAAAATCTGGCAGCAGGAACAAGCCGTTATAGGCAATCGAATAAAGAAATGGGTGAGCGGCCCAATCCTTTGGCACAACGGAAAGATATGCCGTAACGCCGGCTATTACATGCCAGACGAAACGCAGGCCAACCGCTGTAGAAAATCCGCAGACAAACTGCCTGAGACCTTTGCCGTAAATGCCTGCGAGGCCGAGCATGGTAAATGCAAACAGATAATCAAAAATAAACGATGCTGCCACAGCAATCGGCGTAAGGCCCCAGGAAAAAACAGCGCCAATGTCAAGCATCATCTGAATGATACTGTAGGCAAAACCGACGCCAATCCCCCACTTTGGACCGTACTTATAACTAATTAGCAGAATGGGCAGCATACTGCAAAGTGTCACGGAGCCGCCGAGCGGCATCTGCCAGAGCTTTACCATGCTCAGGGCCGTTGCAAGCCCAAGCATGACGGCGCTTTCCACAAGGCGCAGCGTTTTTGGGCTGACCTCGTTCCTTTTGGATACTTTTCCTGGATTTTCCATAGTTGAGCCCTCCATCAGTAAAATTTACCGAAAGGCCCTGTTCCTGGAGTCCACTCCGCGAAAGCACGAGGCGACTTTTACATAGAAAAAACGCCTCGTGGAATGCCACGGAGCGTTTTGATACCGTTTTGGAAATTTCCTACGCTGGCATTATCCAGATCAGGTAGTAGGGTTTAGCACGTCGTTCCGTGCCCTCTCAGCCGGGAATACCCAGCACCCCATTATTCGGTTTACTCTTATCATAACGCGTTCTTCAGCCGTTGTCAATCAGCATCGGCCGCAGTTCAGCAGGCAGGCGGACAAATTTTTCCGCGCCTTCTTTCCGCATTTCCGCTTCGCTGCCGAAACCGTACAGGACACCAATAAAAGACGTCCCCGCAAGGCGGGCACCTTGCGCGTCAAAACAGGTATCCCCAATCATAATGGCCTGTGCAGGGGAACATTCGGCAGCCTTAACAGCGGGAAGAATAATGGTATCCTTTGTCCGGCTGCGCTCGCTCTCATCTGCTGCGGAAACGAAATCAAAATAAGGCATCAGCCCAAAATGATTCAGCACGTCTTTTGTCATGGAGGCCGGTTTGGAGGTTGCCACAGCGAGAAATGCACCAGCCCTGCGGAGGGCGGTAAGCAGTTTCGGGATGCCGGGATAGACGGAAGCGTTAAAAATATTGCCACCTCGGTAAATCAGGCGGTAGCGGCGAATGGCATCGGCCGTTTCTTCCTCGTTCATGCCGCAGAATGTCCGAAAACTGGTGGAAAGCGGCGGCCCAATAAATTTTCGGAGGCCGGATTCCGAAAGTGCAGGCTTGTCCATCCCGGCAAGTGTCTTGCGGACCGAATCCATGATTCCAGGACCGGAATTTGTCAGTGTACCGTCAAGATCAAACAGGATGGCACGGTATGCCGGCGTAACCTGCATCATGGTGATTCCCTTTGTTTGTTTTGTTTCCGCCATTCGGTTCCCTCCGTTTTTTGAATTTGCATCTATTATAGCATACCCCTGCTTTGTATGCTATAATAAATCCATTAGTGCGCCTGCTGTGCGGGAGCTTTCAGGGGGAATGCAGAGGAATGACGGGATATCATTCTGCCAGCATCAGGAAAGACGGTAGAATCTGGTTTCTGGACGAGCTGCGCGGCTTTGCCGTATTTTGTATGGTCTGTTACCATGCGTTTTATACAGAAGGCTACCTGTTCGGCGGGGAAGCGGGTGTCTACTTTTTTAGCTTTTTTATGGTGGCCGAACCATATTTTGCCGGACTTTTCATGTTTATCTCAGGCATTGCATGCAACCTTTCCCACTCAAACCTTGTACGCGGGCTGAAACTTTTCGCTTTTGCAATGGGTGTCACGCTTGTAACATGGCTGGTTGTACCGAATGACCGGATTATCTTTGGCGTGCTTCATTTCCTTGCAACCTGTATGGTGCTGACGGGCCTAGTGAAGCCGGCGCTTGACCGAGAGCCATTTTCATGGTGGCCAGTTCTTGCCTGTGCTGCGATGTTTCTGCTGACACGTCATGTCCAGGATGGCCTGCTCGGCCCAGGGTACCCGTTTGCAGTGCGCCTTCCGGAGGGGCTTTATGCGGAAAACTGGTTTGCACCGCTCGGGTTCCATAACGATAAATTTGTCAGCGCTGACTATTTTCCAATGCTGCCCTGGATCTTTGTTTATACGGCAGGAGTATGGGTCGGCAAGCTGGCAAAGGCGGGGAAATTTCCGGCTTTCATGTACCGCTCCTCAGTGCCGCAACTCTCTTGGGTTGGGCGCCATGCACTTGCAATTTACCTGTTTCACCAGCCAGTTATTTACGCCTGCGGCCTGCTGGCTCGGTGGCTTTATTCTATTGCCGGGTAAAATTCCAACGCCTGTCGGAAATTCGGGAAAATCCCGCAAAAAGATTGTCCTTTGCATGGAAATCCAGTATAATGACGGTAGCCATTCAATACACATGAAAGGGATAAAACGGGTGCGGCTGCACACCTCCGAATTATGGAAAGGGGAAATCAACCATGTGGGACAGAGTCGTCCTGAAGGAAAACGCAAAAATGGCGCTTTCCGGTGACAAGTACTGGAGAGCATTTGCCGTCTGCCTGATTAACAGTCTGATTGTTAATATGTTTAGCCTTTCTGAATCTTTCAGCACAAAAGGGATCGATCTGTTGTCACCGAAATCAGTTTTTGAAAATGTGGTGTCATTCCACTGGTACACGATTCCGGCAATTCTGCTTTTTATTTTTATAGGGCTTCCACTTATTGTCGGTGTGTCACGCTTTTTCCTTGCAAACCGCTTTGGCCAGACGGACATCGGCATCATGTTTACCGGTTTTACCGACAGCTACAGCAGCACAATTACCGGGATGCTGACGACAGCGCTGATTGTTTTTCTTTGTTCCCTGGCGCTCATTATCCCCGGCATCGTCGAAGGCCTTAAATATACCATGGTTCCGTTTATCCTCGCAGATAATCCGACCATGCCGGGAGACCGCGCAAGGCAAATCAGCAGTATGATGACAAACGGTGAAAAAGGCGAAATTTTTGTGCTGTACCTTTCCTTTTTCGGCTGGTTCCTTCTGGCGGGCATTGTGCTCAGCCTTTTTTCCTGGCTCCTATGGCCGATTGCCAGCCTTGCATCCATTGCTGCGAGCGCAATGATTTTCGCTTACCAAAAAGCAACATTTACGGAACTGTATATTTTCATGCGTGACCGCATCATCCGCTGCGGCGCTGTTTCCCCAGCTGAGTTTGGCAAGATTGCATAATTTTTCTTTTCCCAAAGGAGACAAAAGCACCCTGCGCATTTTCAGCGCAGGGTGCTTTTACTTATGGCAAATACTTTATCCTTTTTATTCGCCGAACATTTCCTTAAGTTTATCAAAAAAATTATGGCGCTTCTGATAATTTTTATCTTCCCCAATTCCCTCGAATTCCTGCAAAAGCTCTTTCTGCTTTGCGGAAAGGTTCTTCGGGACCTCGACCGTCATGCGGACGTACTGATCTCCGCGTCCGTGGCCGCCGAGCTTTGGGATTCCCTTGCCGCGCAGCTTGAATACATCGTCGGGTTGAGTTCCCGGATGAACCATATAACTTACTTTGCCGTCAATCGTCGGCACAACGACTTCTGCACCAAGCGCAGCCTGGGCAAATGTAATGGGCATTTCGCACCAGACATCATTTCCACGGCTCTCAAAAAGCGGATGCGGGCGCCCGCTCACAAGGACGTGCAGGTCGCCGCTTGGCCCGCCGTTTGTCCCGGCGTTGCCCTTGCCGCTGACGTTCAGCACCTGGCTGTCGGCGATGCCTGCGGGAATATTGATTTCAATATTGCATGAACGGCGAACCCTGCCGGAACCGCCGCAGTCTGGACAAGGGCTGTCGACTACCTTGCCGGAGCCGCCGCATTTGTCGCAGGTACGGGTTGTCTGAACCAGGCCAAACGGCGTACGCTGGCTGATACGGACTTGCCCTGTCCCGCCGCACTGCGGGCAGGTTCGCACGGCACCATTCCGTGCGCCGGTGCCATGGCAGGTTCCGCAGAGATCCACCTGCTCGTACCGGATTGTGCGGACGCAGCCTTTTGCAGCTTCTTCAAAGCTGATGGTGACGGAAGTTTCACTGTCACTGCCACGGCGCGGCATATTACTGGAGGTGTGGTGGACACTGGTGCCGCCCATTCCCCCAAAGCCGCCGAACCCAAAGTCATTAAATACGCTGTTAAAAATATCGTCAATATTAATATTGCCGGTGAACGGACTGCCGCCAGCTCCACCGCCGAAATTGGGGTCAACGCCTGCCTGGCCGAACTGGTCGTAGCGCGCACGCTTTTCCTTATTGGACAGGACTTCATACGCCTCGTTGACTTCCTTAAACTTCGCCTCCGCTTCCTTGTCACCCGGGTGAAGGTCCGGATGGTACTTCTTTGCAAGCTCACGGTATGCTTTTTTAATTTCTCCGTCGGTGGCGTTCCTTGGTACGCCCATTACCTCATAGTAGTCTTTGCTTTCAGCCAAGCACAATCACCCCCGAAAATCACACGCGCAGGGCAGTCGTTTTTGGCTGCCCTGCGGTGCCTGGCCTCATTTGAGAGGCCTTAGCGAAAACTTAATTTTTAGATGCTCCGGATTTCTGCCTCCAGTTCCACCAATGCAGATTCATCCGGTTTTACTTTTTGTCTTTATCGTCAACGTCGTGATACTCGGCATTATAGACGGTGTTGCCGTTAGCATCGGTTGACGAACCGGTATTCCGACTGTTCTGCTGTGGATTCGCCTGCTGGGACGGCCCCTGCGGCTGCTGTGGTTGCTGTGGTTGCTGTGGCTGCTGTGGCTGCTGTGGTGCAGCATTCTTGTAGAGTTTTTCGCTCACGGCATACATAGCTTTCTTCAGATCTTCTGTCTTAGACTTGATGTCGTCAGCATTGTCGCCTTTCATCGCTTCGCGGACAGCGGCAGTCTTTGCGTTAAGGTCAGTCTTGTCGCTGTCGGAAATCTTGCTGCCGCTGTCCTTAATAAGCTTTTCGACACTGTAGCAGAGATTTTCAGACTCATTTTTCTGGTCAACCGCTTCGCGGCGCTTCTTGTCTTCCGCCTCGAACTTTGAGGCTTCCTTTACAGCCTTATCAATATCTTCCTTGCTCATGTTGGAGCTGGAGGAAATTGTAATCTTCTGCTGTTTGCCGGTGCCGAGGTCCTTTGCGGACACATTTACAATGCCGTTTGCATCAATATCGAAAGATACTTCAATCTGCGGGATTCCGCGCGGCGCCGGGGCAATGCCGTCCAGCTTGAAAATGCCGAGCTGCTTATTGTCGCGTGCAAATTCACGTTCGCCCTGTAGAACATTGATTTCAACGGAGGTCTGGCCATCTGCCGCAGTTGAGAAGATCTGGCTCTTCTTGGTCGGGATGGTGGTGTTGCGGTCGATAATCTTTGTCATAACGCCGCCGAGGGTTTCAACGCCGAGTGAAAGCGGTGTGACATCGAGAAGCAGGAGGCCCTGCACCTCGCCGCCGAGCACGCCGGCCTGAAGCGAGGCGCCAATGGCGACACACTCATCCGGGTTGATGCCCTTAAAGGGTTCCTTGCCAGACAGTTTCTTGACAAGCTCCTGCGCACAGGGCATGCGCGAAGAACCGCCGACCATGAGAATTTTGCTGATATCATTGAAAGAGAGCCCTGCATCCGAAAGGGCCTGTTTGACCGGGCTTTCTGTTTTTTCAATCAGGTCTGCGGTCAGCTCCTCAAACTTTGCGCGGCTCAGAGTCATGTCAAGGTGCTTCGGGCCGTTTGCATCTGCCGTGATGAACGGCAGGTTAATCTGCGTGGAAGTCTGGCTGGAGAGCTCAATCTTTGCCTTTTCGGCAGCTTCCTTTAAACGCTGCAAAGCCATTTTGTCGCCCGAAAGGTCAATGCCGTTTTCCTTCTTAAACTCGGAAATCATCCAGTCCATGATGCGCTTGTCAAAGTCGTCGCCGCCAAGGCGGTTATTTCCGGCCGTGGCAAGAACTTCCTGCACGCCGTCGCCCATTTCAATGATGGAGACATCAAATGTACCGCCGCCGAGGTCATAGACCATGATTTTCTGCTCGCCGCCTTTATCAATGCCATAGGCAAGTGCAGAAGCAGTCGGTTCGTTGATAATGCGCTTTACATCAAGACCGGCAATTTTTCCAGCATCCTTTGTAGCCTGGCGCTGGCTGTCTGTAAAGTAAGCCGGTACCGTGATAACCGCAGAATTGACTGACTCACCGAGATAGGCTTGCGCGTCTTCCTTCAGCTTTTGAAGGATCATGGCGGAAATTTCCTGCGGCGTGTAACTCTTACCGTCGATAGTTACTTTGTAATTGGAGCCCATTTCACGTTTAATGGATGAGATGGTACGATCCGGATTTGTAATGGCCTGACGTTTTGCCGCCTGGCCGACGAGGCGTTCACCATTCTTTGTAAATGCGACGACGGACGGTGTAGTGCGCGCGCCTTCGCTGTTCGGGATGACAACAGGCTTGCCGCCTTCAATAACTGCTACGCACGAATTTGTGGTGCCAAGGTCAATACCGATTGTTTTCGACATATTCAATTCCTCCAGTAAATTCAATTTAATCTATATTTAATTTAACAGGATAAAAATAAGAAAAGCAGAAAAAAGAAATCTATAAAAAAGTGGTGAAAAGATGGGCCTGAGCCTTCATTTTCCCCGGAGAAAAAGCCACTGAAATTTTCTCCGAACATCTGTTGTACCCGGAAGGTGAAATCAGTTGGCCGTCTGAACGATTGCGTGGCGGACGACTTTGCCATTCAAAACGTAACCCTTCCGGAGAACCTTGACAACAACATTTTCGCCGTACTTTTTATCTTCTACATGAGAAACAGCATTGTGAAGCAAAGGATCAAACTGCTTGCCTTCAGCTTCCATTTCAGAAACACCGAGCTTTTTTAAGGTATCCTGCATCTGTTTCTGTGTCATTTCAACTCCCTTGCGCAGGTCTTCGGCGGAGCAGTTCTCCTGTGCAAGCGCACGCTCAAGGTTATCTTCCACTCCCAGGATTTCCTTTACGGCATCTGCCGTGGCATCGCTGTAAGCGGACTGTTTTTCGCGGGCTGACCGCTTCCGGAAGTTGTCATATTCTGCAGCTGTCCGCAGGAAAACATCTTTCTGCTTTGCAAGGGCCGTTTCCGTCTCTTCAAGCTTTTTCTTTGTTTCATCCAGCTCCCTTTTCAGCGCCTCACCGGCAGAATCCTTCTTGGGTGAGTTCCCTGCCTCTGCCGTTTCCGGCTGGGATGCGCCCTGCTTTCCTGCTTCCGGTGCAGGTTCAGACTCCGAGACAGGCCTCGCTTCTGTTTCCGGCGGTGCTGCCTGTTTTTCTTTTTCCCCGTTTTTATTTTCCTGTTCCAAAGAAAAGAACCTCCTTTTCAGTCCTGATCCATCAGTTCGGTCAATAACCTGCCAACCGAACCGGAAAGGTATTCCATATTGGAGATAATCTTACTGTAATTCATCCGTGTCGGACCAATAATTGCGATGGCACCGGCCCTTTTCCCGGCGACACTGTACCGGGAAACGACAATGCTGGAGTCCGCAAGCTCCGGGCGTTTCGCTTCCCGCCCAATGAACACCTGCAAGGCGCCTTCCTGCTGGGAAAGCAACCGGCACAGCTCAGCCGGACGCGAAAGGAACTCAATAATATTGCGGATTTCGTTTTGACCGAGCTCGGGGTAATAAAGCAGATTTACTTCGCCGTTAAGGCAGACTTCACTGCACATGGACTCGCGCGCTGCTTCCGCAACAGCGCCAAGTGCGCTGCTCATCATAATTGCCATATCGCCGAGAGACGCGGCTAAAGACTGCATGTACGCAGGCGTGATATCCACTACGGGCACCCCCACCAGCTTTTCATTCAGCAGGCGGAAGAATACCCGCAGTATCTCCGGCGAAAGGTCAAAGTCACAGTGGAACACGTGGCTTTTCATTGTCCCGGCCGAAATCATCAGCAGAACCATTGCAGTGCGCCGGCTTGTCTGAACGAGCTGCACCCCGCGCACGACACCGTTTTTCCCGCTCGGCACAGTAGAAACCGCCGCATACCTTGTTAACGAGGCAAGCACGCGCGCCACACCGTCGAGGAGCTTTTCCGGGTCATAGGCTGCCGGGAGGATCATGCTGTCCAGATACCGTTTCTCCTCTTTTGAAATCGGCTTGCGCTTCATGAGTGAGTCGATGTAAACACGGTATCCTTTCTGGGAAGGAACACGCCCGGCCGATGTATGCGGCTGCTCCAGAAGGCCCAGAGTGCTAAGCTCGCTCATCTCATTGCGCACAGTTGCAGAGGAAACGCGGAAATCAAGGGTTTTGCAGAGCAGTTTCGAGCCAACCGGCACACCATCGGCGATATAAGTTTCTACGACCGCCGCTAAAATCTTTTGCTGCCGTTCGCTCAGTTCCAACCCTGGTCCCTTCTTTCCGATTGTGTTAGCACTCGGCATATCGGAGTGCTAACACTGCTTATAGAGTACCATTACTTTGCCCGATTGTCAATATCTTATTTGTAAATTTTTTGTGATTCAAAGAAGATGTATTTTGGAGAAAATCCAGGGAATGCCTTGAAAGTCCTTGCTTAGTCTCTTGTTAGGAGATAGGTTTGTAGGAGTTTTTCTTGCCCTTTGATAGCGAGCTTTAAAGGTTCTCGCTCAGCCTCTTTTGAGTATTAGACTTGTGGAGGACTCTCCGGTCTTTTAAGAGGCTGGGGATGGAAAAAGGACTTCTGCCGTCAAGGCATTAGAGACAAGAAACCCCCGCGGTGTAAACCGGAACCCGCCGGGGAAACACTGTATCAGTCCGGCAGGTTCGTACCGCTCTGCGGCGCGGCTGATTTTTTCCGGAACCGCATAGCCAAAGCGTGCACGGCAGACACGGTCAGTTAAGCCCTCCGCAAGACGGAGCCGCAACATCGAAAATTCGTCGAAATCCCCCCCTGTGCCGTCCTGAACCGGCCCGTCCCCTGCAAGGTATCCCCGCAGGCTGGACGCATAATGGAACCGCCTGCCGCTGAGGAACGAATGTGCTGACGGCCCGAGTCCGAGATATTCTTCACAGTGCCAGTACTTGAGATTATGACGGCTTTCAAAGCCGGGCTTCGCAAAATTGGAGATTTCATACTGCCGGTATCCGTGGGCCGCAAGCAGCCGGACAGCCTCAAGATAAAGTGCCGCAGATGTATCCTCATCCGGCAGGCGCAACGACGCGCGTTCTTTCCAATATAAAGTGTGCGGCTCCACTTTCAGCAGATAGGCTGAAACGTGCTGCACACCGCATGAAGCGCAAAACTCTATGGAATGCCTGAGGCTTTCTTCCGTCTGCCCCTGAACCGCAAGCATCAGGTCAAGCGAAATGCTGCCAATCCCTGCATTCCGTGCAGCTTCCACGGCCCGTGCCGCATCATCCGCCGTATGGCGCCTCCCCAGCAGACGAAGCTCATCCCCATCAGCGGACTGCAACCCCAGTGATACACGGTTTACGCCCGCTGCCGCAGCTTCCCGAAAAAACTCTGCAAGCCCGCTTCCAGGGTTTGCCTCTACAGCGATTTCTGCACCTTCCAACCCGAAGTATTTCCGCGCTGCCTCAACAATCCGTGCTGTCCGCCTGCCGCCGAGCAGGCTCGGTGTTCCGCCGCCAAGATACAAAGAATCCGCTTTCCGTGCTGTTTGCTCCGAAGAGGATTTTAAATTATTTATAATACATTCCGTATAATCATCCATCATAGAACTGTTCCCGCGGAGCGAAAAAAAATCGCAGTACGGGCATTTGCCGTCGCAGAACGGCACATGGATATAAAGCCCAATACTTTTTCCGGAGGAACATTCCGGCTGGCCTGCCATACCGCAGGCCTCCTTTCTCCCCGCCCTGCGGCGGAGTGCAAAAATGGCCCCCGCTTCCTTTGCAGGGGCCGGAGAATCATTCGTCCAGTTTCAGGATACTCAGGAATGCTTCCTTTGGCACTTCCACCGTGCCAATGCGGCGCATCCGCTTTTTGCCCTCCTTCTGCTTTTCGAGGAGCTTCTTTTTGCGCGAAATATCGCCGCCGTAGCACTTGGCGAGCACATCCTTGCGCAGGGCCTTCACGGTTTCACGGGCAATCACACGCCCGCCTACGCACGCCTGAATCGGAATCTCGAAAAGCTGGCGCGGGATTTTATCCCTCAACTTTTCCACCATCCTGCGGGCACGCGGATAAGCTTCATCTGCAAAAATGATGAACGAAAGCGCATCCACAGGCTCACCATTCAGCAGGATATCAAGCTTCACAAGATTGCTTTTGCGGTAACCGGAGAGCGTGTAGTCAAGCGAAGCATAGCCGCGCGTACGGCTCTTGAGCGCGTCGAAGAAGTCATAGATTATTTCGTTGAGCGGCAACTCATAATGCAGGTCCACGCGGTCAGTATCAAGGTAATTCATGTCGAGGAATGTCCCGCGGCGCTCCTGGCAAAGATCCATTACATTGCCGACATAGTTTTTCGGCGTGTAGATATGCGTGTCCGTAAAAGGCTCATGCGCCTCGGCAATCTGCGAAGGATCAGGATAATTTGTCGGGTTGTCAATCATCTTAACCGTGCCGTCGGTCAACTTCAGACGATAGACAACACTCGGAGCGGTTGTGACAAGGTCGAGCGAATATTCCCGCTCAAGGCGTTCCTGAACAACATCCAGATGCAGCAGGCCGAGGAAGCCGCAGCGGAAACCAAAGCCGAGTGCTGCGGAAGTCTCCGGCTCAAAGCTGAGCGCTGCGTCGTTAAGCTGAAGCTTTTCCAGCGCGTCGCGCAAATCAGGATATTTTGCGCCGTCTGCCGGGTAAATGCCACAGAAGACCATCGGCTGGGCGGGGCGGTAGCCGGGAAGCGGTTCCTTTGCGGGATTTGACGCTAGGGTAATGGTATCGCCGACACGCGCTTCTCGCACTGCCTTGATGGAAGCGGAAATCACACCGACGTCACCCGCATGAAGGCAGGGGGCAGGCTCGTATGACGTTGCGCGCATGTAACCACAGTCCACAACGGTGAATTTACCGCCCGCAGACATCATGCGGATTTCATCGCCGGGCTTCACAGTGCCGTTGAACACACGAACGTGCGCCACCGCGCCTTTATAGGAATCATAGTAGGAGTCAAAAATCAGTGCCTTGAGTGGCGCATTTTCGTCGCCCTTCGGTGCCGGTATTTTCTCGACAATCTGCTCCATAACCTGGTCAATATTGATGCCGAGCTTTGCGGAAATACAGGGTGCATCATCTGAAGGAATGCCAATGACGTCCTCAATTTCCCGGCGGACTTTTTCAGGCTGGGCGCTCGGCAGGTCAATTTTATTGATGACGGGGACAATTTCAAGCCCTGCGTCTACGGCAAGATAAGTATTGGCAAGTGTCTGTGCCTCAATGCCCTGTGACGCATCTACGACAAGCACTGCCCCTTCGCATGCGGCAAGCGAGCGCGAGACTTCGTAGTTAAAATCCACATGGCCGGGCGTGTCAATCAGGTTAAAGATATAATCCTGCCCGTTCTTCGCATGGTACAGCAGCGTAACAGCGTGAGCTTTAATCGTGATACCGCGCTCACGCTCCAGGTCCATGTTATCGAGAATCTGGTTCTCCATTTCGCGGAGCGGGACAGAATCCGTCTGCTCCAGGATACGGTCGGCGAGTGTGCTTTTCCCATGGTCAATATGGGCAATAATGCAGAAATTCCGGATATTTTCACGTGGAATTTTCATAATGACACCTTGGATTCCAGACGAGCCCTTCCACAGGGCCTGTCAATAACGGTTAATATGATGATAGTACTTATCACTGAGCAGGTGTTTGCTGCGGTGTTTACTGCGGCGCTTCCCACGGTGATAGCGGCTGCGGCCGGAGCCGCGCGGCGGAAAGCGGTTGCTCAGAACGACAATCAGAATAACGACAATACCAAGGACAATACATGCCCATGCAAGAATGCCGTACAGGTTCATCTTTTTGGAAAGGACGCGGTTTTCCGTAGCGGAAGCGAGCGGATCCACTTCGCTGATGTTCCCTACGGACGGCAGGAGCACACCGCTCGAGGAGGAAGCTTCTGAAACAACCTCTGACGACGACAGCAACTGTGACGCAAGGTCGGTGAAAAAGTTGCCCGAAGCCGGTTTTGTCTGTGTCTTTACCACGCGCTGTGCTTCCTTTGCGGCGGCATCATCCGCGGCTTTTTTTGAAGCAGCTTCTTCGGCGGCTTTTTTTGAAGCAGCTTCTTCGGCGGCCTTTTTTGAAGCAGCTTCTTCGGCAGCTTTTTTTGAAGCAGCTTCTTCGGCGGCCTTTTTTGA
>ENA-UOOI01002566-UOOI01002566.1-fermentation-metagenome-genome-assembly--contig:-NODE-2566-length-15486-cov-2.875381_pt1 | contig 15486 bp, 14 predicted proteins | sample MGYA00245779_ERZ724027 | MGnify/ENA primary metagenome ERZ724027 (study PRJEB28704, sample SAMN03018318) | fermentation metagenome | biome: anthropogenic terrestrial biome; feature: soil; material... | reverse complement strand
TGGGGAGCACCACCTATGACCGAACCTCAGCGGTGTACTATGCAATAGGTATTATTCTTATTATTTCAATAGCCGCATTGGTACTGGGCGGAATGAAACGCGTTACCAAATTTACGGATATCTGCGTTCCGGTCATGGCTGTTGTATATTGCGGAATTGTTCTTACTTTGATTGTCGTTAATTATCGTGCGATTCCATATTTCTTCTCCGCAGTAATCGGAGGGGCATTTTCGCCGGAAGCGATCTTTGGGGGACTTTTTGGTGTGGCTCTCCAGCAGGGAATAAAAAGAGGGTTAATGGCCAATGAAGCCGGTCAGGGAACCATTACTATGGCGGCTTCTGCTGCAAGCAACAAGCATCCAGTCGATCAGGGTCTGGTGCAGTCCATGGGGGTATTCTTTGATACCTTTATCATTTGTTCTATGGCAGGCTTTGTCGTAGTTATGGCACATGTTTGGACGGGAGATGCCGGCGTTGCATGGGATGCGATCAAGGATGATAAGCTGGGGGTATACATGCTTTCAGCCCAGACTCTTGCCCCGGGAATTGCAATGGATGCAGTAGTAAAAGTCATTTTATCTATCTGTTATGCTCTGTTTGCTTTTACCACTTTGATCGGGATGATTGTTTTTGCGGAGATCAGTGCCAATGTGATTTCTAAGGACAAAAAGTTTATCATGGCAATCCGAATGTTGGGCTCTTTGTTCTTTGTTCCATTTGGTGTGGTGACCGTACTGGCCAATTTACAATTAGGGAATATATGGTATTTGGCAGATTTAATGAATATATTCCTCGTATTTGTCAATGTTCCAATTATATTAAAGGGAAGCAAATATGTATTCAAGGCTCTGGAGCATTACAATAGAACGGACGGAAAAGAAGGATTTGTTTCTAAGAGGGACATCGGACTGGAGACTGCTTATTGGACGGAAGAGGCAGAACAGGCAAGAGAGCAGTTCAGCAGTAAACAGGAGGAGTCCCAGAAATCAATCGGATGACAAATAAATAGATTGGTTTTTAATCGGATTCACAAAACTATGCCGGTGCATTTGCACCGGCTCTTTTAGATTTCGGTAAGATGCTTCCAATAACGAACCGGCATAAGATTTTTCTGGCATCGGGGATTTGTACGCTCTTTGATGGCAATCGTCCGAAAATATTTTTTCCAAAGAGCCCGATACTCTTCTTCCTTTGCGGACAAGCGTGGAAGATTTTCCTCCGTGAAAGCGGTAATATACCACTCGCCTTCTTGGGCTACCAGTGCTTTGCTCCGTCGTTTGTCATAAATGATAAAGGGCTCCCTTTTATATCGGTCCGTAAAGTGTCCCGCAAGAAACTCCAGAATATCGTGATCCGGTTCTAAAACGGCATAAAGGACTTCGCCCTCCAGTACGGAAAATCGGAGCAAGCCAAGCAGCCTGTGGATTTCGGAGGTGACTTTTTTTTCAGTTTTTTCTACCGGAGAGACGTAGGGATTGCCGTGGAGAAGACTGATCTTCGACCCTTCCTTAAAACCCAGACGGATATAATTTAAGAGCAGCATTTCCCGTTGGTCTGCGGCAGACCGAAAGACTCGGTATATTCGCTGTAAATCATAGGAAGATATTTTCTTTTCGATGGCATCATACACTTTAGCAGCCTTTTCAACATCCGTATTTATTTCAAGGAATGAATGTAATATACTGGGCTGATACTGATCCGAAGTAAAAATTCCTGATGCCTTTTCTTCATAATAGTGACAGTAAACGCATGTTAAAAAACCTTCAAAGCTGCTGTCATATAAGTAATCCACCATTTGTTTCTAAGCTCCTTTGCAATGATACAGAATCTTGTGGCGTGGCCGGCAGATGGAAGGATTCAGGAGAAAACATTGAAATCTGAATTTCATCGTTTATTGGCAATAAGCGACTTTTTATTCCATCCGCTTTCAAAATCTTCCCTTTTATATACTCCGGTATTAAATCCTTTCCGCCGTAGTACTTTCCTGAACAGGTCAGGAAAAACCGGGCGCGTTTCAAAACTACGCCCATTTTTTTCAGATCCTCGTACTTTACGGCACACACTTTTCGCTGCCGGATTATGCGCAGTGCAGAAGTCGTGCCCACTCCGGGAATCCGTAAGAGCTCTTCCATGGATGCTTTGTTCACCTCAATGGGGAAATAATGAATATTTCTCAAAGCCCATGTAATCTTTGGATCCAATTCTAAGTCTAAATTGGGTTCTGCATCGGTAAACATTTCATCTGCGGAAAATCCATAAAACCGCAACAGCCAATCTGCCTGATAGAGCCGGTGTTCCCGCACCAACGGAGGCGCCGTAAAAACAGAGGGAAGGAGCGGTGAATTCCGCACGGGAACATACGCACTAAAATATACACGTTTCATCTTAAAAGAACGATAGAGGCTTTCCGAAGTTTTAACGATCTGCCGGTCTGTTTCGGTTCCCGCCCCGATGATCATCTGTGTTGTCTGGCCGGCGGGAGCAAACCGTTCTTTATATTTATAGCGGGGTTCTTTTATCAGAGAGTGGCCTTCTTTTGGGATGCTGATCTGGTACAGACTGCCATCGCCCATGTCAGCATCGGCGCCCTCCGTCTGAATAAGCTCTTTGCCCATCGGCTGGAGATCGTGCAGCGGATTATTTATATTTTTCCCTTTAAACATAGTACCGGGGCCTTTTAAAGCTTTCTGCTCAATCAAAGTAGTGGTGATTTGCTTCATGGGAGAAAAAATAGCGTTGACCTTCTTCTGCGGAGCAAGTCTTTGGAGGCTTTCCCCGGTGGGAAGTTCAATATTCACGCTTAACCTGTCCGCAACCATACCGATGGCATGAATGAGTTCCTGAGATACGCCGGGAATGATCTTGGCATGGATATAACCGGCAAAACCATATTCATACCGCAACAGGGAAAGGCATTGTAATATTCTTTCAGCAGTATAATCGGGAGAATGTTCTACGGCTGAACTTAAGAATAAGCCTTCTATATAGTTTCTTCTGTAAAACTCCATGGTCAAATCGGCCAGCTCCGAGGGTTCAAAGGAAGCCCTTTCTATATCGGCGCTCCTGCGGTTCACACAGTATTCACAGTCATAAACACATTTATTTGTAAAGAGTATTTTAAGCAATGAAATACACCGGCCGTCAGCAGACCAGGAATGACAGATGCCCGCACAGGCGGCATTTGCCATTCGCCCTGCATTTTTTCTTTCTACGCCGCTGGTAGAACAGGACACATCGTATTTTGCACTGTCCGCTAAAATTTGAAGCTTATCCATCAAGGAACGATCCATAGATTTCCTCCTATTTAAAATAATAATTTTTACAATTAAGAACTTTTGTTCTATTATACCATCAAAAGAACTTATGTTCAAATAATAAATTTTGACAATTTTGCAGAATATAATATAATGAATTGAAATGTTTATACGGTGTGGCAAAAGGAGGAAACGATGCAAAACGGGAAGACAGCACTGGTGCTGGGGGGCGGCGGCTCGAAAGGTGCTTATGAAATCGGTGTATGGCAGGCATTAAATGAGCTGGGAATCCAAATTGATATGGTTACAGGCACATCCATCGGTGCGGTCAACGGAGCATTGGTTGCACAGAACGACTTTGAAACCGCTAAAAAAATCTGGAGTGAAATAGAAGAAGGCACCATAACCGAGTTCACGGAAAAAGAATAACTGAAAAGGATTTTAGAGCAAAATCTGCAAGAGGAGCAAATTCGCTCCAGCCGAACAGAATATGGCATTGTAACAGTAGAATTTCCTGTATTTAAGGCCCATTGTGTTTTTATAGAGGAAATCCCTGAAGGGAAGCTGGTGGATTACATTTTAGCAAGCACGGCTTGCTTTCCCTTTATAAGTCCCCATGAGATTGATGATAAAAAATTTATAGACGGTGGTTATTTTGATAATATTCCGGTAGCCATGGCGTTGAAAAGGGGAGCGGAGAATGTTATAGCAGTGGATTTATCCGCAGCAGGTATTATAAAAAAAGATACCTTAAAGGAAAGCGATTCCTTAAAAAAGATTTCATGTAAATGGTCTTTGGGCAGTTTTTTTGCCTTTAATCCCGAAAACACAAAGAGAATCATTCGATTGGGTTATTTGGATGCTATGAAAAGCTTTAATGTGTTTTCCGGAGAAAAATACACATTTATTAAGGGAGAATTTGCAAAGAGCGGGCTGGAGGAAGCGGATGCGGCTGCGGCCGTTTTCGGATTGGATCCGACCCTGATTTACAGCAAGGAAATTCTCGATAACCATTTGAGGGAAGCAGCAAATGAGGACGGAACAAAAGACTGGAAAGACGAGTTAAAAATAAAAGTAAAAAAGATCATGACCAATAGTCCGGCAAGCTTAGTTGAAGAAGAAATTCTGGCCAAAAGGTATATAGAAAAGAACAAATTGTTGTGGTAAACTACAAGTATATGGAAAAGTAAAGAGAAGCAGATAGTTCAAATGGATATAAAGGAAAGGTGATAATCTATGAGGAAAACAAAAATAATTTGCACGCTTGGTCCTTCAACTATGGACGATGAAATATTGAGACAACTGATGCTGGAGGGCATGAATGCGGCAAGGCTGAACTTCTCTCACGGGGATCACAAACAACACGCGGAGACCTTGCACAGAATCAGACAGATGCGGGATGAACTGGGCCTCCCCATTGCTGCTATTCTGGATACCAAGGGGCCGGAAATCCGAATATGCAAATTCGAGCAGGATAAAATTATTTTAGAGCGTGGACAAAAATTTACACTGACCACCAGAGACATGATTGGAAATCAGGATATGGTAAGCATTACATATCAGGATTTGCCGAAGGACATACATGCCGGAATGAAAATCCTCATAGATGATGGGCTTATAGAGCTTCAGGTTCTGGAGGTCGGGGAAACAGATATTGTCTGTGAGGTAGAGAACGGCGGTCCGGTATCTAACAATAAAGGTGTCAATGTGCCGAATTCTAACCTTTCTATGCCATTTATAAGCCCGAGAGATTACGATGATATCTTATTTGGGATTGAGCAGAATGTGGACTATATTGCGGCTTCTTTTGTCAGAACAGCTGAAGATGTACTGGCTATTCGGAAGATCTTAAAAGAGCAGAATTGCAATACCATACAGATCATCGCTAAAATTGAAAATATGCAGGGCGTTGAAAATATTGATAAAATTATTGAAGTCTCGGATGGGGTCATGGTTGCAAGAGGAGATATGGGAGTTGAAATCCCGCTGGAGGATGTTCCGGTTCTCCAAAAAATTATTAGTAAGAAGTGCATTTCAGCAGGTAAAATTGTTATAACGGCTACGCAAATGCTGGATTCCATGATGAAAAATCCAAGGCCAACAAGAGCAGAAGCTACAGACGTTGCCAATGCGATCTATGATGGGACAAGCGCCATCATGCTTTCCGGTGAAACCGCAGCAGGTGCCTATCCCGTAGAGTCCTTGCAGACCATGGTTCGGATTGCAGAGCGTGCAGAAGAGGATATCAATTATAAGAGCCGATTTGCGCAAAATCGAGACATTATAAAACCGGATGTGACCACAGCTATTTCACATGCCACCTGTACGACTTCCATGGATCTCAATGCTGCGGCTATTATTACAGTAACCGCCTCCGGCAGAACGGCACATATGATTTCCAGGTATCGGCCGGATTGTCCTGTCATAGGATGCACCAGCAATGCCTGCGTCTGGAGACAGCTGAATCTGGCATGGGGCGTTACACCGCTTATCATCCCGGAATATCAAAATACCCGTGACTTGTTTAACTCTGCGGTAGCCGCCGCAAGTAAAGCCGGCTATGTAAAAACCGGTGAAATCGTCGTTCTGACCGCAGGCGTTCCGATTGGAATAACAGGAACGACCAACATCTTAAAGGTTCAGATCGCGGGGGTATATCACTAATAAAAAAACCTTTCCCGTAAAAAGGAAAGGTTTTTTGGTTCTTATGTTTGCCGGCTTACTGCGGCTTCTTTTTATTGTTGTGTATTTTTTCCTGTTTGGAGCGTTCTACCAATCTGCCCATAATAAAGGCAATGATGCCGACGCCGATTCCTGTCTGAACACAGAATAACAGGCTCTCAATTTCTCCCGGAAGTTCACCGTGAATGGCCGTTTCCAGAACGGGCGTGAACCAAGGGGTATATTCTGTTCCTGTTATTTCAGAAATGGCAACGCTGCCCGCATCGTCAGAACCGCCGAATTCAGCGCCTTTCAATGCAAATAATGGAACAATAGCTATTAACAGTGCAATGATCAATAAAATGATAACCTTTGATTTCGTTTTCATTATTTTGTGTCACCTCCAACTTCAAATCTTAAATCGGCTAATTCCGGTTTTGCATAGGTTTCAAGACCCATGATAATAATGACGGTAAGAATTCCTTCAATAATGGCAAGCGGAAGCTGAGTCGGAGCGAAAACCGCAAGGAATTTAACAACAGAAGCCATATATCCTCCGGTAGGGGAAGGATAGGCTATCGCCAGCTCTAAACTGGTAACGCAATATGTAAATATGTCACCAATGGACGCGGCAAGAAAAATGCCAACATATTTATTTACATGTAATTTTTTGCACAGAATGTAAATTCCGTAGGAAAGAAATGGTCCTGCGATCGCCATGGAGAAGGTATTGGCTCCTAATGTAGTTAATCCTCCATGTGCAAGCAGAATAGCCTGAAAAATCAATACGATAATACCTAAAATGCTGACAGCACTAGGACCAAGCAGAATAGCTCCCAGACCTGTACCTGTCATATGTGAACAGCTGCCTGTCACAGAAGGAATTTTTAACGAGGAAATTACAAAAACAAAGGCTGCAGCCATAGCAATCATGGTAATATTTCTGCGGCTTTGAGCAAGGGTTTTCTTAATGGACAGAAAGCCGGCTACCAAAAATGGAATACAGATCACGCCCCAGACAATACACATACTAGGCGGAAGATATCCCTCCATAATGTGCATTGCGCTTACTGTTGGAGTAATACCGAAAAACAAAGCGACAGCAGTAACGCTTACAATCAGTTTTTTTTCTTTCATACTCATTTTCATATTTACTCTCCTTTTCTATTATATTTTTTGAATTACTTCCTGTAGTTCCTGAAATGTCTTTGGATAAACCTGTTCATCTTTGAGCAGTGCGTGCTCGACCAGCAAGTCATAGACCTTCATTAGCATGGGCTGTTTTAAATTAGCCTGCTTTAAGATTTCGATCTCTTGAAAAATTTCAAATGGCGTACCGTCGGCAATAATCTTTCCCTCATTAAAAACAAGAACCCTCTCCGCCCATCGATAGACGAAGTCCACATCATGTGTAGAAATGAGCATAGTTTTTCCCTCCGAAGAAAGTTTTCCTAAGACCTCTTCCAGCATTTCCGCATTTAGCGGATCAAGCCCTGCCGTAGGCTCATCAAATATGATGATTTCTGATTTCATAGCAATAATATCAGCAATGCTGACCCGTTTCTTTTCCCCTCCGCTTAAATAGTGAGGCGGCCGATCCTTAAATTCAAGAATGTTCATATAACGCAAGGCTTCCTCTACACGCTCTAAAACCTCTTCTTTTTTCAGCTTTAGATTCATCGGGCCAAATCCGACCTCTGCCAAAACAGTAGAAGCAATAATCTGATTATCTGCGTCCTGAAAGACGATACCGATATTTTTCCGTAATTCCTTCAGATTCTTTTTGGTTATTAAAGTTCCTCTGTAATAAATGTCGCCTTCATCCGGCGTAAGAACTCCGTTGGTATTCAGAAAAAAGGTAGACTTTCCGGCACCGTTGGAGCCGATAACAGCAATTTTTTCACCCTCATAAATATCCACACTGATGTCGTGCAGAGCGGTTTTTCCGTTTCCGTAGCAATACTGTAAGTTCTGAATTTGTAAAATCGGGTTTTTCATAAAGATCCTTTCTATTTTGTGATGTACCATAAAGCTAACAGAAAAAATATGAATATAGCTGCTATAACAACTTGTTTTGCTTTTATATTCTGGGTTTCTTCCAGAACCATAAATTGTCCGTCATAACATCTGGCTTCCATGGCATCATAATAGGCGTTGGATTTTTTCATGGAAACGATCAACATATTGCTTGCAACTTTTCCAAATGTACTCCAAGAAGTTTTTAGATCGCAGAAGCCCAAACGGGAATCTGCGGAATTTCTGATATTGATGTTGACATCAATCAGAATAAATATATAACGATAAGTCATCAGCATCAACTCTGTAAAGAGCTGGGGCACATATGTCTTCTGTAACACGCAGATGATTTCTGAGGATGGAGTCGATAAAGCCATCATCTCCATTGCGCTGATTGCACCGAAAACCTTTAAAATTAAAAAGCACATCATCTTTAAACTCTTTTCGGAAGTAATAATATAAAAGAATCCCAGATGTAAATTGTATTGACCGATCGGTTGCGTGGAAAAGTCAATACCGACCATAATTGTGCCAAGAAGAATAAAGGTAATGGGAATCGTCAGCACGGATACATATGCGTGAACTGGAAGTCGGCCCTTTATTACCGTTAGATATGCCATGGCTATCATGACGGCGATGGACACATATGGATTGTTTAGCGCTATGCATAAAATTAATGTCAAAGCAGAAAACGATACCTTGAAGGTCGGATTCCAACGCCTTATCCCGGAATTATACGCGTAAAAATCAATACTGGAGCCTTCTCCGTGTTTGTGTCCGATTTTATGGTGTTTATGATGCTTTCTGTTCGTAGGAACGATATGTTCTTCCATTTTTCTTATCCTCGACTATATTTCTAGAAATTTATAGGGCATGCCCTGTACGCATCTTTCAAATAAAAAAGACTGCAGCTTTCGCTACAGCCCGTTTTCCTGTAAAACACAATAAAGATATAAACCGATCTCCCTTCGGATTACATGGAATTTTATGCAGGTCTTCTGGCTTACGGATCAACGTCATCTTCCGATCTTCCCAAAGCTCATGCTTCAGTGATCTTCCTTTTTGGAACAGGTTCTGACTCCCCGATTACAGCGGCGGGACCGCGCAGGATTATGACCTGCTTCCCTCTTAGCCGTCAAACGCATTTGACGGAACATAAAATAACTATTTAGTTGCATCTTGATATTATCACCTCCGGTATTTAATGTCAAGGGTGCGAAGCGTTTTATTGGGATTCTTGCAGAAAATTGCGGGAATAAGGCCTTGACAAAAATAAAGGGTGGTTGACAAAAGAAGGAAACGTGATATAGTTTTCGTATCCCCTATAGGGGGATACAGAAACAACAAGAAAGACCGATAGAAAGATAAATATATTGCGATAAGGGAGGACAAAACAAAAAATGAAAAGCTGGATAATAGAAGAAGACAAGCGTAATTTAATATGGGTTATCCTATCGGGAGCAGCACTGCTCGGCAGTCTATTTCACTGGCAGGAAGGAGCCTTACCCTTTGACCCGGCGTGGGCAGCCATTGTCTTATGCGGGATTCCCATCCTTGTTGGGGCAATCAAGGGCTTGGTGGTGGATCACGACATAAAGGCCGATGTTCTTGTTTCCATTGCACTCGTAGCTTCCGTATTTATAGGGGAATATTTTGCTGCCGGAGAGGTCGCTTTCATCATGGCCATAGGGACTCTGCTGGAGAACGGAACATCTAAAAGAGCCAACCAAAGTATAGAAAATCTGATGAAACTTACTCCGCGAACCGCCCGGGTGATTCGAAAGGGCAGGGAAGAGATAATCCCGGCGGAGCAGGTAAAGGTTGACGATATATTAGTAGTGCTGGCGGGGGAAGCCATTGCAGCAGACGGTGTTATTTTATCGGGGCAGACCTCTATTGACCAGTCGGTCATGACGGGCGAATCTCTGCCGGTAGATAAAACAGCCGGAGATCCGGTGACCAGCGGGACAGTCAACCAGTACGGCACCTTTACCATGAGGGCCACTCAAGTTGGTGAGGACAGCTCCCTTCAACGGATGATCAAACTGGTGAAAGAGGCCGGTGCCAACAAGGCTCCTATCATAAGCCTGGCGGACAGATGGGCCACCTGGATGGTGTGGGCTGCATTGGGCGCGGCAGTCATCACAGGGCTTGTTACCGGGGAATGGATTCGTGCGGTCACCGTTTTGGTCGTATTTTGTCCGTGCGCATTTATATTAGCTACACCTACGGCGATTATGGCCGGTATCGGCAATGCCGCAGCGTATGGTATCATCATTCGTTCGGGTGACGCATTGGAACGCTTTGCCAAAGTAAAACACATGGCTTTTGATAAGACCGGAACGCTTACTTACGGCAAACTAAAGGTGATTGCACTGAAAAGCTTTAACGACAGCCTTTCTGAAGAGAAGGTGCTATATTATGCAGCCACCGCAGAGCAGCGCTCGGAGCACCCTATAGGAAAATCTATTTGTGCTCATTATCGAGCGTTACGTGAGCAGGATCTTATAAAAAAATCTGAGAAGAAAGTAATGCTGGAGCCGCAGGACTTTATCTTACTGGCCGGGCAGGGAGTGAGAGCACAGATTGACGGGCAGGAAATACTGATAGGGAAACCAGACTTATTTCAGCAGGAACAAATTTTTATATCGAAGGAAATAGAAGATATATCGGAGGATTATTTGAAGAAAGGTGCAACGGTGGTCTACATAGGAATAAACCGGCACATGGCTGGTCTTATCGCCCTGTCCGATACGGTACGGGAGGATGCGGAGAGGATGATCTCCAAATTGAAAAGCCTTCACATAGAACCCCTGCTCCTCACCGGAGACAATTCGGACGCTGCTCAGGATATCTCAGAAAAGGTAGCCATTTCAAAGGTCAAAGCGAATTTGCTTCCGGAAGATAAGATGAAAGAGCTTAAAAGGTATACGGATGAAAACAAGCCTGTCTGCATGGTCGGGGATGGAATCAACGATGCGTTAGCCTTGAAATCCGCTTATGCCGGAGTCGCAATGGGGGGGATCGGGAGCAGTATCGCGGTGGAGGCTGCCGATGCGGTACTGGTCGGTGACGATATCCAGAGAATCCCATATTTGATCAGACTTTCGCAGAAAACTATGAGGAAAATTAAGGTAAATATTGTATTCTCTATGTGTCTGAATCTGCTCGCCGTCATCCTGTCAGCAATGGGCATACTAAATCCTGTTCTGGGGGCTTTGGTTCACAATGCGGGTTCTGTGGCGGTGGTAATCAACTCTGCATTGCTCTTAACGTCAAAGGATGAATAAGCCTATGAAGTGCCGGTTCATGGACGAATCCCTGCTTGTGTGGTACAATGATTTCAAGGATCGAGGTGCGGTGCTGCCGCAATGAATTGAACGTTAAAAGAAGATAGGGGTATTTTGTTATGACCGTATATTTGGATCGTTTCCACTTTCCCGATAACGTGAGCGAGGAAATTTTTTTATCAAATGAGGAGAGACTGAAAGCAACGTGTTACTCTTCCGTATATCCGTTCACTTTATTTTTTGAAAAAGGATTGGAAGAACTGAAATTTGAGCCTGTTACATTTTTATACGGCGGAAATGGTTCCGGAAAGACAACGATTCTGAACATCATTGCGGAGAAAATGAAAATTCAGAGGGGAACGTATTTTAATAAAAGCGACTTTTTTGATGATTATGTAGGACTTTGTGAGCAACACACCATAAACAGTTCGTTTTCTATTTGGAGAAACAGCAGGATTATTACAAGCGATGACGTATTCGATTATATGCTAGCTGTCCGATGTGTAAATGAGAAAATTGATATCAAAAGAGAAAATTTATTTGATGAGTATATGGAAACCAAATATTCCTCATTTCAAATGAGATCGCTGGATGATTATGAACAGTTAAAGAAAAATAATGATGTAAAAAAACACACCTTTTCAAAATATGTAAAAAGGAATTTAATGGGAAATATCCGGGAGCAGTCTAACGGAGAAAGTGCTTTTTGGTTTTTTACCGAGAATATCAAAGAAAACGCATTGTATTTGTTGGATGAGCCGGAAAATAGTCTTGCTGTGGAGCTGCAAGTAAAGCTTTTGAAGTTTATAGAGGATTCGGCAAGATTTTTTGGCTGTCAGTTCATCATTGCTACGCATTCTCCCTTTTTATTATCCATGAAAGAATCCCAAATCTATGATTTAGATGAAACACCTATAGCAGGAAAGAAATGGACAGAACTGGAGAATGTAAGAAGTTACTTTAACTTTTTTAAGGAGCATGAAGAGGAGTTCAAATAATAATGGGCATAGCTGATGTTGCAGCTATGCCTGTTTTTGGGTTATATGAAAATCCTTCTTTAAATCCCGCAGACCTCTCCGAGAACCTTTCCGATGGCATCATAGATGACCAGATTCGCCTTATGGTCATATTGTGTTTTTGATTTGTTGATCAGGATCAGATTGTTTCCTCTAAAGTAGTTGATCAGTCCTGCGGCAGGGTATACCACTAGGGACGTGCCGCCGACGATCAGGGTATCGGCCTTAGAAATGGCGTCGACGGCCCCTTGGATCACCTCGTCGTTCAAGCATTCTTCATAAAGAACCACATCCGGTTTGACAATCCCGCCGCATTTTTTGCAAGTGGGAACCAGTGTCTTTAATCCTTCCTTTTCTTTGCAGTTTTCTGGCTTCAAGATGTAGTCCAGATCGTAAAATTCTCCGCATCGCATACAGTTATTTCGCAGCACAGAGCCGTGCAATTCAAAAACCCTTTTACTGCCGGCCAGTTGGTGAAGCCCATCTATATTTTGGGTTACGACAGCCTTCAACTTGCCTTCCGCTTCCAGTTTGGCGAGAGCCAGATGGGCTTTGTTGGGTTTTGCCTCTTTATAAATCAGGTTATTTTTATAATAGTCATAAAAGGTTTCTAAGTTGTTTTGAAAAAAGCTATGAGAAAGCATTGTTTCGGGGGATTTTCCATATTTGTTCATGGCCCGATAAAGCCCGCTCTCAGAACGAAAGTCTGGGATGTTACTTTCCGTGGACACACCTGCTCCCCCGAAGAAAACAATATTGCTGCTGTCTTGAATGATAGTTGATAGTTGTTCTATTTCTTTACTCATGAAATCATCTCCATACTTTATATATTAATTCTATTATGACATAAAGAAGCCAAAAGTAAAATATATTATTCGGAGTAAGGATAGGAGGGAGGAGCTATATGGAATATCCATATCGAAATTTAGTATTATCCGGAGGAGGAATCTTAGGCATTGCTTATATTGGTATGCTGGACTATCTCTATCGAATTGAGCTTATAAAGGACATAAAGCGCATAGCGGGATCATCGGCAGGAGCCATCGCTGCCTGCATCACATCCTTCGATCTTCCGTTCGAAGAAATGCGAGCCATTACAGAGTCTCTGGATTATAGCAAAATCCCATTGAACAGCAATTCTACGGAATCTTTTTATTTCACAAAATCAGAAAAGGTGCAATTAGATAAAATATTTGAAAATGCCGAATGTGTTTACAGGCTGGTCAAGAAATACGGCTGGTATTCCTCCGGTTATTTTTATGATTGGATACGGGATCAGATTCATGCGCAGTTTGATCCCCGGAAGAAAAAGCCGCCATATACTTTTGAGGATTTTAGAAATCCCGCGATTCATAAAAACGAGCACGAATTTAAGGAGCTTTATATCGTCGGAACAGATGTTGCGGCAAATGGATCTATTGTTTTTTCGGCAAAGGATACGCCATATTTTGAAGTAGCGGAAGCTGTTCGGATCTCCATGTCCGTGCCTCTTTTCTTTGAAGCAGTCAAAACAGACCAACCCATAGGAGATGACCGTAAGCAGCCTAGAATCTACGCTGACGGAGGAATCATGTATCGGTATCCCATTACCTTATTTGATAAGGAATGCCCTGAGAATCAAACCGTGGGCGCCCTGCTCACCGGAAAAAATCAAGATCAGGACAGAGAAATTAACAATTTATTGGATTATATCCGTAATCTGATTTCATGTGCGGAGGCTGTTCAGACAGAATTCTCCTATAGCGATCCTGAAAACATGAAACGCACCATTCAGATTTTAACAGGCAAAATTTCTTCTTTGAATTTTGATATTAAAAAAGGAGATGCCGCCTATACCTATTTATACGAACAGGGCTATAAGGCAGCAGAAAAATATTTCAGTGCCGTATTTAGTTCGTGGCCAGTTTTTGTTTTCGCATAGAGAGCTGCCGCACTGCGGCAGCTCTCTTAACATAGATTTAACCTGATTTTACACATTCTTTACTTCATTCGGCCTGTTGATTTAACATGGTGAATATACTATGTGAATGTAGACAAAATAAAAGGAAAACGGTAAAGGAGCGAATAAAATGAAAAATGGATTCAAAAGGTTTTTAGCCTTTGCGGCAGTAACGGCCCTTATTGCAGGAAGTCTGGCAGGATGCGGAAGCAAGGACGGTGCAGACGGTTCGGATAAGTCAAAGACAAGTCAGGACATTTCTGTCATATCAAGAGAAGAGGGTTCCGGAACGAGAGGTGCGTTTATTGAGTTGTTCGGCATCGAAGAGAAAAACTGGGGCAGGAGAAAAAGTGGACAAAACAACGGAAGAAGCCAACATTACCAACAGCACGTCTGTCATGATGACAAGTGTGGCAGGAGATACGTACGCAATCGGATATGTCTCTCTCGGTTCCCTCAACGATACGGTCAAGGCTCTTAAAATTGACGGTGTGGCACCGAGCAAGGAAGCCATCAAGGATAGCACCTATAAGATTGCAAGACCGTTCAATATAGCTACAAAGGGAGAGGTAAGCAAGGTTACACAGGATTTTATAAACTACATTATGAGTGCGGACGGCCAGAAGGTGGTTGAAGACAACGGATATATTTCCGTCGGGGAAGCACCGGATTTCTCCGGGACTATGCCGAAAGGAAAAATCGTTATTGCAGGTTCTTCCTCTGTAACACCGGTCATGGAAAAGTTAAAAGAAGCCTATCTGGCAGTAAACCCTAACGCTTCTATTGAAATCCAGCAGAGCGATTCCACCACAGGAATGACCTCCGCAATCGACGGAATTTGTGATATTGGTATGGCTTCCAGAGAACTGAAAGAGGAAGAGACCAGCGGAGGTTTAAAAGCTACGGTCATTGCAATGGACGGCATAGCAGTAATCGTAAACAAGAACTTAGAAGTAGATGAATTGACATCTGATCAGGTAAAGTCCATCTTTACGGGAAAAATCTCAAGCTGGTCGGATATTATCAAATAAGAGGACAGCAATCGTATGAATACATTTAAAGAACTGTTTATGAAATGCGTATTTCTTGCAGCTGCCTGCACTTCGGTGCTGGCAGTTGCATTGATATGCATCTTTCTGTTCGCAAACGGCATACCGGCTATAAAAGAAATAGGTATTTTTGATTTTATTTTAGGGCGGACATGGCGGCCCTCCAACGATGTATACGGCATTTTCCCGATGATACTGGGAAGTATCTATGTAACAGCAGGGGCTATTTTACTGGGTGTTCCCATAGGCCTGCTGACAGCA
>ENA-UOOI01002565-UOOI01002565.1-fermentation-metagenome-genome-assembly--contig:-NODE-2565-length-15489-cov-4.366593_pt1 | contig 15489 bp, 7 predicted proteins | sample MGYA00245779_ERZ724027 | MGnify/ENA primary metagenome ERZ724027 (study PRJEB28704, sample SAMN03018318) | fermentation metagenome | biome: anthropogenic terrestrial biome; feature: soil; material... | reverse complement strand
TGTCAGGATGTAAAAACAATCTTTGTTTGAAGGGAGCTTTATTATTAATGATAAATATCAAGCATATTCATAAAAAGCATGGGGTGATCTTTAACTGGTTTCTTTCATACATGATTATATTGATTATACCTACATTAATAATAGGTATATCGAACATTGCAACAATTAATATTGTGGAAGAAGAAATAAATAAATCGGATTTATTTATATTAAAAAGGGTACAGAATAATATAGACAATCTTCTCTATAACGCCCAACAGTTAAGTAATGAAATCTGTTTTAATGATAATATACAGAAGATATTAACATATAATAAATCTTCTAATATCAATTATTATATAATCCATAAGGCTGTAGAAGATCTAAGATCATATAAGGATTCAACAGATTTGATCAATAACTACTATATTTATTTTAAAGATATAGACATAGTCATATCGCCGGACGGGAGCACTGATGAAAAGACATTCTATAAATCCTACTATGAAGATAGCAAGAAGTTTTCATACAATACGTGGCATGAAACGAACAGGGGATATTATGCCCAAAGATACGTGTTACTTAAAAATTCAAATAATGATTATATGACTTTTCTGTATGGACGTTCGCTTCCCTTGTTGGAAAAATCTTCACCGATGGCCAGCATATTTGTAATGTTGGATGATTCTATGTTTGCACGACAAATAGACAATGCAAATATAATCGGCAATGATATTATATTTGTAACTGATAAAAATGACAATGTCATATATTCCTCAAATAAAAACGCCGATCTTAAAAGTTTTGGGCTAAAGACTTCAGATAAACCCAACGGCTTATTCCGCAAGAAAATAAATGGACATAGTTTTGTCGTTTCGTATATTAATTCACGATATTTTGGGTTCAGATATATAATTGCCGTTCCATATGCCGACTTTTGGCAAAAAGCCCAATATGTAAAGAAATATGCTTTAATCAGTTTCCTGCTGTGTCTGTCAATAGGAGGCATTGTAACCGCTTTATTAATTATAAAAAATTATAATCCTATTAGGAAACTGGTAAAAAGTTTGGAACCGCTATCTTCATCTACTTATGCGTCCAGCAGTGATGAGTATTCTTTTATAAAAAATGCATTATCCAGTATCTCAAATAATAAGCAAGATATAGAGAAAAAACTTGAAAGCCAGAACAAGGTCCTCAAATGCGAATTAATTAGAAACATTTTGAAAGGCAGATTTGAAAATGAATATATTATAAATGAATACTTATCCATATGTGGTATCAATTTTGATACTCAATATTTTCTGGTAATTTTATTGTATATTAATGATGCAAAGAAAGATGATTTAAAAGGCTGCAGTAAATTAAACTTAAGAGATAAAATAAAAAAAGTGCTGGAGGGCCGATATAATGTATACTTTACAGAAGATGACAATATGAATATATGCTTAATCAACTTTAAAGAAGAACCGGCGGATGGCTCCGTTAAGGACATAGTCGATGAAATAAGCAAAATACAGGGATATATAGCCGGTAATTATAAAATAAATTTTTCATTGTCTGCAGGCAATATTCATGATGGGATTTATGGCATCAGCAAATCATATAATGAGTCCGCAGAGGCTATGGATTATAAAATGGTGATGGGGATTGAAGGAAGTCTTTGCTATTCCGATATTCAAAAATTGCCCGAAAACAATATAAAATGTTCTTTTAAAAAAGAATTAAATCTTATTAATCAGATGATAGAATCCGGAAATATTGAAAGTGCGCTGGATGAATTATTCAATAGTTTATTTATGAACAGGCATTTTTCGCTGGAAATGAGCAAATGCTTTAAAATGAATATAATGAGCACATTGACAAAAATAGTAAACGATATGAATAATATTGAAAGCAGGAAATATGTAAATTTGATATCAAATATTGAACAGATAATGGAATGTGAAAGCAAAGACGAGATAAAGCAAAAGATAATATACATTATAGATTCTGTTAGAAAGTATGTAAATTGCAAAAAAGATAGGCATAAAAAATCCGATCTGCAAAATAAGATAATTAAATATATTGCAAAAAATTACAATGATCCGGATTTAAACGTATCGGCAGTGGCTGAACATTTGGGTATGCACCCTGTGTATATTTCCCAGGCATTCAAGGAGCAAAGCGGCCAGAGCATACTTGATTATATACATAAAATAAGAATTGAAAAAGCAAAAGAGATTTTAAAATGTCCGGAGAATACCATCGAAAAGGCGGCTAATGATGTGGGTTATGCAAACGTCAGAACATTTATCAGGGTATTTAAAAAATATGAAGGTATCAATCCGGGATTATATAAGGATATTATGAGAGATAAATGATGGATCAAAGGAAGGTTGGCGTGGAGAGCATATTAAAATACGGAAAATTTAAATAAATACTTGATAGTTGTGATTGACATTAAAAGGATTTGCAAAGTTAGTGTAGAATATACAAAATGTACCTTATATAATCGCAAAGAAGATGAAATTATGTGTGATACGATGGTAGCTTTAGGTAATTGTACAAAAGACGGTTCAGTAATATTTGCCAAAAACAGTGACAGACAGCCTAATGAGCCCCATATAATCGTAAGAGTACCGCGCTCAAAACATGCCCTTGGAGAAAAAGTAAAATGTACATATATTGAAATCGAACAAGTAGAAGAAACATATGAAGTACTGCTGCTCAAACCGTCATGGATTTGGGGATGTGAAATGGGCTGCAATGAATTCGGACTCAATATAGGAAATGAAGCGGTTTTTACGAAAGAAAAGGAAGGAAAAGACAGTCTGACCGGCATGGATATGATAAGAATTGCCCTTGAGAGGTGCAAAACTTCTGATGAGGCACTTGATATGATAATTTATCTTTTAGGCAAATATGGGCAGGGTGGAAATTGCGGATACGAAAAAAAGTTTACATATCACAACTCGTTTCTTATTGCAGATAAAAAATCTGCATGGGTAATAGAAACTGCCGGAAAATATTGGGCAGCCGAAAAAGTTACGGGTGTAAGGAATATATCCAATTGCCTGACCATAGGAAATAAATTTGACAAGTGTCACCCTGATCTAATAAAGCATGCCGTGGATAAGGGCTGGTGCAAAGATGAAAGGGATTTTAACTTTGCAAAGTGCTACAGCAACCGGGTTATTACCAAATTCAGCGGTTCAAAGAGCAGGTTCAGTACGGCCAGAGATATGCTAAACAGGGAAAAGGGCAGCATAACGGTGGATATAATGAAACGGATGCTTAGAAGCCATGAAGGCGCCATGGATGGCAGGCAATTCAGCAGAGGTTCTTTAAAAAGTATCTGCATGCACGGCGGATTGCCGATAGGGGACCATACGACGGGGAGTTATATAGCATCTCTTAACGATAGACTCTGCACATACTGGATAACGGGAGCTTCTACCCCGTGTATTTCAATATTTAAACCTTTCTGGATGATAGACGGCGAACATATGTCATTTAAAGAAAATGAGAAAGAAAAAGCAATAGAATATTGGAGGAAAAGAGAAAAGCTCCACAGGCTATTTATAGAAAACAGAATTTCTGATGTCGATTCATATTATACCGGAAGAGATAATCTGGAGAATAGTTTTTCAAAAATGGCAAATATGATTGAGGCTGAAAATTTAAATTCTACAAGATGTATGGAGATAATGGACTATGCCATGAAAAAGGAGGAAGAGTTTATAGATCTGTTTATAAATAGATACCGTAAGAATACGCCTCATATAAAGGGCAGCCCTTATTTTAAATTTTATTGGAGGAAGCAAATAAATAGTTTTTTAAAAGGCATGTGAACAGATGAACCGGGCACTAATAATACATTATTGCAAAGATAAATAAGGAGGAAAAGAATAATGCTTGACGCTGTAAAACGCAATCGATACTATTTTGGACTTGGGACTGTAGGCAGGGATATGCTTTATTCAATGGTAAGCATGTATCTTATGGTATATCTTACAGAGATACTTGATCTTCCTGATTCAACGATGTGGTGGATGACGGGGGCGTTTACGATTTTGCGTATATTCGATGCCGTGAATGATCCTTTCATGGGTTTTTTGGTAGATAATACGAATACCCGATTTGGCAAATTTAAGCCGTGGATAGCAATAGGCGGCTTGCTTGGCGGCATTTTGACGGTGTTGTTCTTTACAGACTTAGGGTTTACAGGTGCGGGTTACGTAATTTCGTTCGTAATTATATATCTGTTATGGGATTTTGTGTATGGTGCCAATGATATTGCATACTGGTCCATGCTCCCGTCATTGACCATAGACCAGAGGGAACGTGAAAAAACCGGTTCGTTTGCACGAATATGTGCCAATGTCGGAATGTATGCTGTAGTAGTCGGCATACTCCCGATAACAAACGCTCTCGGCGGCGACAAAAGCGCGTGGTTTATTTTTGCAGTGGCTGTTGTAGCCATAATGTGGGCATTTTTATGTTTTACACTCTTTGGAGTAAGAGAGGACCGTGCATTGTACAAAAAAGAAAAAAGGACATCTATAAAAGAGATGTTCTCAGTACTTTTTAAAAATGACCAGCTTATATATGTCGCAATTTCCATGGGTCTGTTCATGATAGGGTACTGTACCACTACAAGCTTTGGCGTATATTTCTTCAAGTATGCTTTTAAGGACGAGAACATGTATCCTGTATTTGCAGGTATTTTAGGGATATCTCAACTTCTGGCGCTGTCCGTATTTCCTGTGTTTCCTAAAATGTACAGCCGCAAACAGATATATGCTTTTTCGACAGTCATGGTAATACTCGGATATATAGTATTCTTCGTATCTCCTATGAATATGCTGTTCATCGGTATTGCGGGTGTACTGCTCTTTGTAGGCCAAGCCTTTATAGAAATGCTGATGCTGATGTTTCTCGCTGACAGCGTAGAGTACGGGCAGTGGAAACTTGGCCACCGCAACGAGAGCATTACTTTTTCAGTACAGCCTTTTATCAACAAGATAGGCGGAGCAATTGCCAGCGGTATCGTAGGAATTACGCTTATTATTTCAGGTATCAACTCGGCAGCTACTTCAAACGATGTTACATCAGCGGGCCTTACCATTATGAAAACATCGATGCTGATTCTGCCGCTTATATTTATTGTGGGCGGGTATATTATATACCGCTCTAAATTCAAAATTGACGAGGAAATGTTTAAAAAAATCATATCGGACCTTACAAAACGCGGCGATTTAAATATAGGGAGTGAGAAAAATGTTGACAATAGATAATCGCATCAAAGATGTCTATGCCAATCCTGTCGGCCATGATATAATTCAAGAAATACTCCTCCAAATGGGGCATGGCGATATTATCATCAAAAATCCCATTATCGGCAATATTAAGCTCAAAGCTCTGCCAAAACTTTCCATGGGACATGTGGATAAAAGTCTTCTTGATACGCTTCTTGAACTTGTGAACAGTGAAACTGATGTGCCAAAAAGCGATGACGGTCCTGTTGCTCATGCATGGTGGAAGGAAGCAGTATTTTATCAGGTTTATCCCCGCAGTTTTAAAGACAGCAATAATGACGGCATAGGGGATCTGGGCGGCATATTGGAAAAGCTTGACTATATAAAAGGCCTTGGAGTGGATGCCATATGGCTCTCTCCAATTTATGATTCGCCTAATGATGACAATGGTTACGACATACGCGATTACCGTAAAATCATGACCGAGTTTGGAGACATGGAGGATTTTGATGAACTGATTGAGGGCATCCATTCACGTGGTATGAAGCTTATAATGGATCTTGTTGTAAACCATACCTCGGATGAGCATGAGTGGTTCAAAAAAGCAGTCCGGGAGCCCAACTCCAAATACGGCAACTATTACATATTTCGTGACAAGCCGAACAACTGGACTTCGTTATTTGGAGGAAGTGCCTGGAGATATTTTAAGGAGCGCCATCAATATGCCTTGCACCTATTTTCTAAAAAACAGATGGATCTCAACTGGGAAAATCCTGATGTCCGTAATGAAATTATAGATATGGTGCGCTGGTGGCTCCAAAAGGGTGTGGATGGTTTCCGCATGGATGTCATAAATTTCATCTCAAAGCGGCATGGCCTGCCCGACGGCAATGAAAAAATCGGTGCGCTCATGGGATTTTACGGTGCCGAGCATTATTTTTACGGCCCGCACCTTCATCAATACTTGCGTGAGATAAAAAGCAAGGCGCTGGCTCCCTTTAATGCCTTTTCGGTTGGTGAAACGCCGGGTATCGGCATGGAAATGAGCAAACTTTTGACATCCGATTACCGCCGCGAACTGGATATGGTTTTCTCGTTTGACCACCTTGAAACACCCGGGCATACACGCTTTGACGATTACAGATATGATCTCAATTACTATAAAAAGTACATTATCAACTGGATGCAAAACTACGGCAGCCACTGCCAGATGTCCCTCTTTTATGAAAACCATGACAATCCCCGCAGAATATCAAAAGTCGATACAGATCCGCGTTTTAGGATTGTGCTGGCAAAACTGCTGGCAGCAATGCAGTTGACCCTTAGGGGAACGCCATTTATATATCAGGGTCAGGAACTCGGCATGGTAAACAAGCATTTTACTTCCATTGATCAATTACGCGATGTGGAGAGCAAAAATCTGTATAATGAGCTGTGCAAAAAAATGAGCAAAGAGGATGCTTTCAAAAAGGTATTGGCCGGCGCCCGTGACCATGCACGTACTCCTATGCAATGGACTGACGATAAATATGCAGGCTTTTCCGATGTTGAACCGTGGATAGGTACGGATAGCGATTGCAAAATCTGCAATGCAAAGGCACAGGTCTCCGACGATAACTCAGTGCTGAACTTTTACCGCAATCTCATAAGCTTAAGAAGGGAACATAATGCACTTATATATGGGGACATTAAAATCACCAACAAGAAGCAAAGGGATTTGTTTACCTACTATCGCATAGGTCAGGATGAAACATTTTATATAGAGTGCAATCTCAGCAGAGAAGAAAAAAAGCGTAAAGGCAAACTGCCAAATGCCATCCTTTTGATTTCAAATTATCCGGAAGTTTCAAATATAAAATTCAGGCCTTATGAAGCAGATGTCTGGATGCTGAATAATCCACGTTAATAGAATGTTTTTGAATTTATATTTGATAACTTCAAAAGATACAAGTATAGTCAAAGAGGTGCAATAGGATGAAAAAAATTATAAGCAGCTATCTTAGGTACTTGGGTAAAAAATATGGCAAGTCCAGGGTTTTTATAAGATTTATTCTTTCCTACATCATAATATTGATTATACCTTTATGCTTAATAGGTCTATTTTCTTCCCGAAGATTAGTACAAGAACTTTATAAGGAAACCAAAAACTCCACTATGGCAAATTTATCTCAAGTAATGGACACTCTCGATATGCGCCTCAAGGCATTGGATTATACTACCGTTCAGTTATCACAGAATAAAAGCATAATACCGATGCTCTATAATAAAGACATAAATAGCTTATCCGAATATCAGTTTTATAAAATTATAAGCGAACTGAAAAATTACAGGGCAACTAACGGATTTATAGATAATATATTTATATATTTTAGGAACTCAGATGTAATTATAAGTGCTGACGGCAAGTACAGGATGTCTGCGTTTTTCTCCCGGGTTTACCATTATAAGAATCTATTTGAGTCGGATTTTAGGTATATACTGGATAACTCCGTTCAACCTATTGTAAGGCCTATGGAAATGGTGGAAGTTGGAGGTTCTGCAAAACCATTGATCACATTTATAAGGCCTATTCCGATGTCAGATACTATTTACAATGCCACGCTATTGATTACCTTAGATGCTGATGCGATAGATAAAACCTCCCATAATGTATTAGGCAATTCTGATGGCGAGGTTTATATATTTGACGAAAAAAATAATATGATTTACGGATTGGGGAGCAATGCTGACATATTAAAAGATGCTCAAATAAAGAGTCTAATAAGATCAGGCGATAAAGCCATATACGAAAACAAGTTAAATGGTAAAAAGCAGTTGGTAACTTATTTGAAGTCTCCCCATACAGGCTGGTCATATATGACGGTTATACATTCGGATCAGATTTTGAAAAAGGCAAATTTAAATAGATTATGGGCGTCGATTATGATATTTTTATCCATAGCCATCGGAATCGCCTTGTCTTACTATTTTTCTTATGGTAATTATTATCCACTAAAGGAAATTGTTGAAAAGTTATCCAATTACTCAAAACCCCAGGGAAATGAGGATGCGCCATGCGAAAATGAGTTCAGTGCCATAAACGACGTTTTAACAAATGTTATTGCTAAAAACAAAAATTTGGAAATCCGTCTGAATGAACAGATGCCGATAATGCGCTCTAATGTGTTAACAAGGCTTTTAAAAGGGGAATTTACTGAGCAAGATGAGGCCTCAAAAATGATGGACTTTATTGGGATTGAAGCTTTAAAGGGTCCTTTTGCGGTTATGATACTTAGCATAGATGATTATGAGGAATTTATAGAACAAAAATCTGTTGCTGATCGTGAGGCGTATAAATTCTCAATAGTCAATGTGGTGGAAGAGTTGTGCTTGAAGGCAGGGATAAGTGGCTATGCGGCAAATTTTTCAGATGAAAGGATAAGCTTCATTATAGATTTTAAAGGGAACGTTAGCAATTGTGCCAATAAATTGATCTCAACGGGCAAGATGGCAAAGAGTTTTTTTGATGGAAAGTTCAATTTTAATTTAACTATTGGTATTGGCAAGACATACGCGTCATTGATAGATATATCCAAATCTTATATAGAGGCTAAGACAGCCATAGACTATAAGCTGGTTAAGGGGAAAAATACTGTAATCATGTTTGAAGAAATAGCATCTGCAAAAAATGAGAGATATTTTTATTCCCTTCAAAATGAAAAAATGATTTTTAATTATATAAAGGAAGGTAACTTTGAAGGCATACGGGAAATATTAAATAGTATTATAGAAAATGTCAATGCAAAACCGGTCAATATCAATACAGCAAGGCTCATATATTATCAAGTCGTCAGCACTGCCATGAATGCATTGGCTGAGCTTAGCCCGGAGGATTACAATGAAATCATGCGCCATGGGGAAGAAATGCCGGATTTGCTTAAGTGCGATACCCTGGAGGAGGTTTGTGGCGAAACCATGGCATATTATAAAATAATATGTGGGCGCATAAAAACTACGGAGAAAAGCAAGAGTTCTGAGTTTGGAGAAAGCGTGATTCGATATATTTATAATAATTATACGGACAGCAATATTTCGCTAAATTATCTTGCGGATAAATTTTCTGTAACGCCGGCTTACTTGAGCAGGTTTTTTAAAAGTTATACTCAATGCAACTTCCTCGATTACCTTCATCAATTAAGGTTAAAGAAGGTCAAGGGAATGCTTAGAAGCACTGATAAGAGTATTGCGGAGATAGCAAGCATATGTGGGTATTTAGATAGCCATAGTTTGATAAGGAGTTTTAAAAAATATGAGGGAATGACTCCGGGGCAGTTCAGGGAGATTAACAGGAATTCTTAAATCCAACAGCTCGCAAAAAGTTCAATATGTAATTTTCAAGTAAATAACACCGGTAATTCGTAAAAGGATTACCGGTGTTATATTTTTGCAAATTGTTTGATTTTTATATATTATATGTATATTTTGCATTTACAAAAATTGTACATGAGCAAAAAAATGACATGGATATTTCCAAAATAGCGGGTTAACTAAGTCAGAATCTTGTTTATTGATTAAAAAATCAGACATTTACATTGCGCTGTTCCGGACTGTAATATATAGTCGCGGTTGGGAAAATTTAAACCATTTCTAATATATCTCTATGGATTAATGGCAAATAGAAGGTGATGCGGGAAAAGCGGCCGGGATGCAATATTTCGGCGTTGAGCTTGAATTTATTATACGGGGAGGAAGAATATTTATGGTTCAAAAAAATATGGCTGTGGGTAAAAGCCTGATTACACCAGTTCCAAAAGATAATAAACTGAAGAAGATAAAAAAGGGCCTGTACAAGAGCAGGTATCTGTATATTATGATAGCGCCTGTGGTTGCCTATTATATTATTTTTCATTACGTTCCCATGTATGGAGCCCAGATTGCATTTAAAGACTTTAATCCATTTGAAGGCATATGGAAAAGCCCATGGGTTGGATTCAAATATTTTATTCAATTCTTTAAGTCAGTATATTTCTGGCGTCTGATAAGAAATACCCTGGGCATCAATATTTATGGAATTATAGTGGACTTCCCGATGCCTATCATACTTGCTCTTATGATCAATGAAGTGCGCAACAGGATTTTCAAAAAAAGTGTTCAAACTATCGTATATCTGCCGCATTTTATATCCACAGTTGTTTTGGTAGGTATGCTGGTGAGCTTTTTATCGCCGAGAAGCGGGTTTATAAATGGGATAATAAAGGATTTTGGGGGACAGCCAATACATTTTTTGTCCGAGCCGGGCTGGTTTAAGAGCATTTATGTATGGTCAGGTGTCTGGCAGAATGCCGGATGGGGATCAATTATTTATTTGGCGGCCCTGACGGGAATCGATCCATCTTTATACGAAGCGGCAATAATTGATGGCTCCAGCCGCTGGCAGAGGCTTATCTATATAACCATACCGTCCTTGATACCTACCATAATAATTATGCTTATCCTGAGGATGGGCGGGCTTCTTAATGTAGGTTTTGAAAAAATAATGCTGATGTATAATCCCGTCACTTATGAAACTGCTGATGTTATATCCACTTATGTATACAGGCGGGGTATTTTGGGAGCAGAATATAGCTTTTCTACTGCAGTAGGTTTGTTCAATTCGGTAGTCAACTTTATTATACTGGTAAGCTTCAATGCTCTCAGCCGCAAGATAAGCGAAACAAGTCTCTGGTGAGTCTGAAATAGGGAGGAATAATATGTCAAGGATACGATCTGATAAGGAAGATATTGTTTTTGAAATAATAACAGTTTTTTTCTTAACAATAATTACAATAGCTGTATTATATCCCATAATTTTAGTCGTGAGTTCGTCTTTTAGCAGTCCTCTTGCAGTTATATCAAATCAGGTAAAGTTATTGCCTGTCGGATTTACTCTTAAAATGTACCAGATGGTATTTAAACATCCCGAAATATGGGGAAGTTACTTAAATACAGTTATTTATACCGTCTTAGGTACAACGATCAATATTTTATTCACTGCTTTAGGCGCTTATCCCCTATCGAGAAAAGATATGTTTGGAAGGAACATATTTACGGGGTTATTCGTGTTCACCATGTTTTTTGGCGGTGGAATGATTCCTTCATTCCTTTTGATCAAGAATTTAGGTCTTTATGATAAAATATGGGCTTTAGTCCTGCCGGGAGCCGTAAGCACCTGGAATCTGATTATCATGAGAACATTTTTTCAAAACTCCATACCGTTGGAGCTTCAGGAATCTGCATTCATTGACGGTGCCAGCGATATAACCGTATTTTTCAAGATAATTATTCCGCTGTCAACCCCGATAATTGCTGTTATGGTGCTGTTCTATGGTGTGGGACACTGGAATGATTGGTTTTCAGCGCTGCTTTACATCTCAAAGAGGGCAAAATATCCTCTGCAGATCATATTGAGGGAGATCCTGATACAGAGTTCAACTCAGGATATGTCGGGAGGATCCCTAAGCGATCAGGAAATGATCGGCGAAGGAATAAAATATGCGACCATGGTGGTTGCCACATTGCCCATATTATGCCTATATCCATTCCTGCAAAGGTACTTTGTAAAAGGCGTTATGGTGGGAGCTATTAAAGGGTAAAGCGCCCTTTGATATAAAAAAATTATTAGAGGAGGAAATCATCATGAAGAAATATTGGAAGGTATTAATTGCGATGCTACTATCTATTGCGATCCTGAGCACTTTGCTTGCAGGATGCAATAAGTCTAACCAGCAAACGAGCCAAACGGCCGATAATGGAAAGAAAATAACTCTAAAAATTCTTAAGTCAAAAGCTGCCCACGAGGTGCCCCATGAACAGATGGATGTATTTAAAAAATTGGAAAAAGATACTAACATCCATGTTCAGTGGGATAATCCACCTGATGAAAATTTTAACGAAAGATATAATCTGGTCATGGCTTCGGGAGAATTGCCGGATGTAATTATTGGCATGCCGTCCGGTGATGTGTTAAAATATGCTCAGATGGGCGTTATAATTCCATTGAGCGATCAAATCGACAAAAATGCTCCTAATTTAAAAAGCTGGATGGAGAAGAGGCCGGAAATAAAGAAAGCGATAACTTTTACTGACGAAAAAGTATATTATTTTCCTATGTTTGATGAAACCCCTGCAGGAAACAGTCCGCTTGTGGTACGAGAGGACTGGCTAAAGAAGTTCAATATGAAATCCCCTGTAACCACGGAAGATTGGTATAATTACTGGAAAGCGGTCAAGGAAAAAGATCCAAATGAGAATGGCAAAGCAGACGAGATACCATTTAGCGGCAATGGCATAGGTGTCGCCCGTTCGTTGGTTACCGGCTGGGACGTACTGGATGGCTTTTATAGCGAGCCGGACGATGGTGAAAAGATTCACTATGGCCCTATCGAAAATAAATATAAAGAGGCTATTACCTGGATAGCAAAGTTATATAAAGAAGGCTTAATCGACAAGGAAATAGCCACCAATGACGAGAAGGCTTTTCAAGGGAAGGTGGGTCAAAATCTGGTAGGTTCATTCAGAGGTGCACTTGGTGGAACCATTATGGCATTCAATGCAACCATGCCTAAGCAGATACCGGGGTTCAAGGTAATGGGGACAGCCCCCATAAAAGGCCCTAACGGCCATCAGGTTCATGCCAGCTTGGATCAGTCTCCACGTACAGTTATTGGTGCGGTTATAACAAAAGCGGACAAGAATGTTGATGAAACTGTAAAGTGGATAGATTACTTTTACAGCAGGGAAGGTTCAGTTTTGATAAACATGGGAATAGAAGGGAAAGATTATACAAATAAAAATGGGACTTTAACATTTACAGACTATGTTCTAAAGAATCCCGATGGATTATCGCCAAAGCAAGCATGCGGTACGTTCAGCATCGGACAAAGTATCGGTCCCTATGTTCTTATAAAGGAACAGCCTGAAGCTTTGGATGACGCTGCCGTTAAGGAAACAAAGAAGAAATTCATCATTCCATATATGGACATATCTAAAAAATATGTGCTGCCTAACCTTTCCTTTGAGGCTGCGGATGACGAAACCAGGAGAGCGGTAATGGCCGATGTTCAAACCTATGTGGATGAAACGATCATTAAATTCATCCTCGGCCAGGAACCGATAGGGAATTGGGATAAATATGTTGAAAAGGTAAAAGGAATGAAAATTGATAATGTAATAAAAATTTATCAAAAAGCTTTTGATAGTTATAATAGCAGATAATACAGATTTGGGGCATACCTTTAGTTGGTTATGCCCCAATTATTGAAAATGGGGGTATGAATTCATGGATAGTTATAATCTTGAGAAACTGAAACATTCCCATGACCTTCGCTTATCCAACTGGGGCCCATATACAAAAAAGTATATGGGAATATCTCATATACCTGATGAGAAGGCGGGGCTGAGGTTTGACCTTAGCGTTTTCCCGGGGTTGTACAGAAGGAAGGTCGATGTCCCAAATGTAATGTGGGAATCAGGCTATTATCCATGGGAAGCTTCACCGGATTTAAGCTATTTTTCCCATCGCCATGAACTGGAGTGGAAGGACAAGGTTTACTGTGATATTTCCTTTTCTGCCATGGATGAAAATCGCAGGCTGATTCGGTGTGAATGCGTCAACTCTACAGAGCAGGAGCAGTGCCTGGTTCTTCATTATATGGCATCCATGAACTTTCCCACGGTTAAGCCTTACGATCCCAAGGTACTTAGGCCCTGTATCGTAGAACTTCCCGAAAGATCGCAGTGGATTGATGCTCTGGATTATGAGGATTTAAAGTTTGCGACAGAGCGTCCTACAGATAATTTAGGAACTGATGGTTTTTGGAGGGGGGAGCTGAGGGACACCGGTTTTACTAATGGAAAAGGTTTAGGGTCAGGCTTTGGAGAAGAAATTAACGACAAGGTTTACTATAGATTTAATATAGAAAACTCAATATCCGATGGAATTCTAATAATAAGGTACCGTTTTAAGGGCAGCAAGAGCGCCTGTTTTAAGGTTGACGGCATTATCGATGGAAATATTGAGTTTTTACATACGGATGACTTTGGGTTAAAGACTATTAAAGTTGGCCGGATATCTAAGGGTTGGCATATTTTGAACCTTACATCTTTGGGAAACTCTTCAATAGAACTTGATGGCTTTAGTATAGTCCCATCCGATAAGGTTAAGGACGTAAAGTTTTCTGTCAAGGAGTGGAACTATTGTCCCGATATTATTCCCGGACCTTGCGAAAATAGCATTATATTAAAATATAAGGATGTAGACAACTATTATGGAATCGTATGGAGTCATGATAATTACGAAATAAGGGAGTTTTACTGCGATGAACTGGATAGATATCTTAGATTTAATACGCACAATCATACTGCGAAGAAGTTTAAGCTTAATGATCAAGGACATTATACAAATATATTTATGAGACCTATCGAGGTAGGAAAAAACTCTGAAAGAATTATATATGGAATGGTATGTTATGGCTCCAGGATCAAGGTCGAAGAATATATAAATAATTATCTGGAAAAGAAGTCGGGTTTGGAGAGCATATTTAACACGGAAAAGTCAAAAGTGGTAAAATATGATGTTATTAAAAACGGTGAAAAGTATGTATTCAGCCAAAAGCGCATGGCGGCTACTACTTTGACCAATGTAGTCTATCCAGTCTATACATGCAAATCCTATATAAAACATAATACTCCTGGAAGATGGTGGGATTGCCTTTATACATGGGATTCGGGTTTTATAGGGATTGGGCTTATGGAACTCGATATAAACAGGGCTATAGATTGCTTAAATGCTTATTTGACAGAACCGGGTGATGATCAGGCGGCCTTTATACATCATGGAAGTCCTGTTCCGGTACAGATTTATCTGTTTCTTGAACTTTGGAACAGAACTCAATCCATGGGTTTGCTCGAATATTTCTATCCCAGGCTTAGACAGTACCATAGGTTTTTGAGCGGAAGACTTGGAAGCTCGACTACAAGGCAATTAAAATCCAATCTTATCAAGACATGGGATTATTTCTATAACTCAGGTGGATGGGACGATTATCCGCCACAGGTATATGTGCACAAAAACAGGCTTGAGAAGTATGTAGCGCCAGTTTCCAATACCGCCCACTGCATACGCACTGCCAAGATCCTTAAGATGGCCGCATATGCTTTGGGAAAAGTTGAAGATATAAAAGAATACGAAGAAGATGAGAAATTATTTAGTGAAGCTATACAGAAATACTGCTATGATGAGGATACGGGATAC
>ENA-UOOI01002563-UOOI01002563.1-fermentation-metagenome-genome-assembly--contig:-NODE-2563-length-15491-cov-90.870951_pt1 | contig 15491 bp, 11 predicted proteins | sample MGYA00245779_ERZ724027 | MGnify/ENA primary metagenome ERZ724027 (study PRJEB28704, sample SAMN03018318) | fermentation metagenome | biome: anthropogenic terrestrial biome; feature: soil... | reverse complement strand
ATAATATAAATGAGAACGAAAACATAATAGGATTTCCTAAAAAAAGTATATATTTTCACTTAGATGATGACGCACTTAATATGATGAAATATATACTGGAACTAGAATATTGTCCAGAAAAATCATATCTCGAAAAATTATTTCCTAATATAGATGTGTCTAATTTTATTTTTCAATTAAAAGATATGGGGTTATTAAGTATAATAGACAATGTTGAAAAAAATCATATTGAAAATTATAACGCAAACTATAAAAACAGAAAAATAATTATAAATTTCATTTACTCTATAAGTTGTCTTCTCGGTATATTTAATTTAATACATCTTATATCTAGATTTAAAGAAATAATGATTTTAGACATAAATTATTATGGAAGTGCTATAAATTTATTTATATTGATTTTTATTGCAAATATGGTATTAGGTCTTATTCACGAATTTGGTCATAGTATTTCAGCAAAATTAAGTAATGTAAAATCCGAAATTAAAATATCACAACGTTTTATTATCTTTCTAGTATACGAATGCAAGATGGATGGAATCTGGTTATTAGATAATAAAAAACGTATATTTCCAATTTTAGGCGGAATGTTAATTGATAATGTCGTTATTTTTATATTAAGTATACTTAATTCTTTTTTTTCGTCTAATATTTTCAATGTATTGCTATTTTTACAGTATACCAAGCTGATGTATGAACTTATTATTCCTTTTAAGACTGATCTATACTACTTACTTACCTTTTGTTTAAATAATAAATCTAATAAGGAAAAATTATTACACTTTTTTAATTTTATAGGATATATTATCCTTATACCATTAATATTTATTTATTTATATCAAGTATATAATATATATCTATATATAATTAATAATAAGTCTAGAATATTAGAAAATGTAATTGTTGTTCTTATTATACTACTTCCTATTGTTATATATATTAAAGAGAGGTTGACTCAACATGAATAAATATATAATATTTGGTCCTTTAGGCTGGCATAAAAATATATGGGATCGAATATTCGATGAAAATTATTGTGTTATACATTTTGAATTTCCTTATGCTAATAATATCAAATCATATGAAGAGCTGAAAGAAGCAATTTTAAAAAAAATCAATCTCATTGATGGTAAATGCAAAATTATTACAAGTTCATATGGTACGAGCATATTTCTTAGTATGCTAGCAGATATCCACGTAAAAATAGAAAGCATTGTAATTATCGATGGTATAGAAGACAGCTTTCCAGATATAAAAGAAATAAAAAATATATGTGATAATAGAGTTTATGTTTTTAAAGATATAATTACATTTTTGAACCAATATTTAGATGAAAATGAAATGAAACAACCGTATTTAATTGAAGTCGTCAAGTCTTTGGTTAAAATAAATGATGAATTTAACATTGAACATTACTTAGATAATAATACATTATTTCAATATTTAGAATTTTTAGTAGGAGATGACATTCATAATAAAATCAGTAACAACTTTGCAAACTTAGATATTCCAACTATATTATTTACAACAAATAATATTAAAATTAATAGAAGTAATATTCAAATCATTAAAATCGATGAGGATGATCATCTGCTTATGTTAACTAAACCATCCATGCTAAAAAAATATATAATTTCATGATATACCGTGGTGTTAGTACATAAATGGATGCCAAATTTATTATAGGTTAGTACACTGGCAATCGGAATCACCTGTACTGATTTATCGAAAAAACACATGCTCTGAACATCGGAAAGCATACACTAATTGATTGGAATATTCATTTTATTCCACAGTCAAGATGTTGGTCAACTTTACTAGTACGATGATAGCCACAGTGCATATTTTGGTCAATTGAACCCCTTTCTCGCGTCTGCGGTGTAAGCGGTTCACAGGATTCGTTGAGAACCTATGTGAGACAGGCCTCTATATAGGTATGTTCCTGAAAAAGGTTTTCCCTCTGATGGTAATCCTCGGGTAACCTCAATAACCACAGAATATTTTTTTGCCGATTGACACTCCAAATTATCAATGCTATACTTTTTACCATATTAATATACATGATTTTAAGTGGTTCGTACTCCTTTTCTATAGGATAGAATTTTCTGCGGCTTCATAGGAGCAGATCGGATACGGACATAATAGGGAAACAGGTTTCAATCCTGTACGGTCTCGCCGCTGTAATTGGGGAGCTCCCTTCGACAGGGCAATTGCCTTGCTCATGAATCACTGGACAAACTCAAATTCCGCAGGAACGGTAAAATGAGTTTCTCTGGGAAGATTTCGAAGGTAGTGATGATCCATAAGTCAGAAGACCTGCTTAAAATCGGTGCCAGGGTTCCACGAGGTTTGGACAAGGGTATCCAAAATAGTCTGTGCGCAGATTTATTTTGCTGACCTTTTTCCACTTTTGGAGAAAGGTTTTTTTATTGCCGTAAAATTCTCTGGTTGAATTCTCTGGAAATAATACAAGAATATAGGAGGAAAAAAGGATGGAAAAAAGCAAAAAATATTCAAAAACGATCCTCGCAGTAGTTATTTTTGCAGCTATCGTAATCGTACTCGGATTGGTTTATAACAAGTTCAAACCGCAAACCAAGGAAGGCTCGAAAGAAATTTCCGTAACGATTGTTGTTCCGGAGGAAGAACCGAAAGAGGTAACCATTAAAACAGATGCCGAGTATCTTCGCCAGGCTCTGGATGAAAAGAAGCTTATTGAAGGCTCCGATAGCACTTATGGTTACTATATAACCGGTGTGGATGGCCGTACCGCCGACAGCGCCAAGGAAGAATGGTGGTGTATCACAAAAGGCGGCGAAGATGTAAATACCGGGATCGATGCTACTCCGATTGCGGACGGAGATAAGTTTGAATTAACTCTTATGATTGGATATTAAGGCGGCAAAATATTGTTTCCTATTACTTAAGTTGTTCCTTACTTTGTGCAATTTGGAATTATTTCAAGATTGGAGTTACCAAGGAAGATGAAGATAAAGGATATTGTATTGATTGGAATGATGAGCGCAATGATGTTTGCCATCCAGGTAGCCATGGCGATTCTTCCGCTGCCTAATGCCGAGCTGATCTCACTATTTGTGATTGTTTTTGCACTCGTATTTGGCTATAAAGCACTTTTTATCATCTATATCTTTGTCTTGCTGGAGGGTATTTTCTACGGTTTTCACATATGGTGGATCAATTATCTCTATGTATGGACGGTGCTGTTTTTCGTGGCAAGGCTTTTTCGCAGAAAACGCTCCTCTCTTTTCTGGGCAGTGATCTCCGGAGCCTTTGGACTTAGCTTCGGAGCGCTCTGCTCCATCCCTTACTTTCTAACCGGAGGTATCCCTTCCGGAGCCGCGTACTGGGTCAGCGGAATTCCGTTTGATATTATTCACGGTATCAGCAATTTTATTGTTGGATTGGTAGCAATACGTCCTATTTATAATTTAGTAGACATGCTGTACAATAAGGCAAAATGTTAGCAATAACTGCCGGCCTTTGTACAACATGTCTTTTTAATTGTACTTCTGTGCTTTATAGAAGGATTATTTATCCTTCTCCCAGAAGTTCTCCAGCATCAGCTTTTCCATCAATTCTGCAAACAGTGTGTTCGCCCATGCAAACCAAGATCTTGTATATTCCTCCGGCTTGCTCGGGTCAAAGGATTCATGCATATAATTACAGCCTGCATGAGTTTTTGCTATCATATTCAGGCAGGACAGGATCTCTTCGCGGTCGGTCGAGGTCATTGCCTGCATAGTCAGACCAATATGCCATACATAGCCGTGGGGCGTGTGCGGACTTCCCACACCCTTTGCCAAATCCCCTTCAAAGTAATATGGATTATCCTTAGACAGGATGAATCTTCTGGTATTCTCATAGAGCGGATGGGAAGCTTTCTGATATCCCAGATAAGGAATTGCAAGCAGACTCGGCGAGTTTGCATCATCCATCAGGACATGATGTCCCGCACCGTCCGCCTCATAGGCATAGATTTTTCCATGAACCGGATGCTCTACTATCCCATATTCCTCGATTCCCTTCTCGATTTCCGCAGCAAGGCTGCAAAATTCCTTCCCAAGCTCTGCATCCTGATATACTTCCCTGCAGATTTCCTCTGCGTAATGAAGTGCCACCACTGCCATCATATTGGATGGAATCAGGTAGCCATAGATGCAGCGGTCATCGGAAGGGCGGAAGCCGGACCAGGTCATGCCGGTCGGTTTTACCGGGTTTCCTTTACCGTCGCAGGGAAGGGTATCCGTCTCCACGCAGTCAAACCGGTGAAAATGGTAGGAGGACCGCTCATGGTCCTGCTCCGTACGGAAAACCTCTTTGATATTCATAAGCATGCGATAGAAGGTTTGATCAAATACATCTGTCTCACCGGATTCCTTCCAGTATTGGTAAGCAAGGTACAGCGGTGCGCATAGCGAATCCACCTCATATTTTCGTTCCCAGACATGATCATTTTGCTCTGTCTCATCCTTATACATATAGCCTTTTTTATCCGCCTTCTCTTTGAACGCATTGGCATAGGGATCCATGCATACCAGCTCCGCCTGCTTATTGATCACTCCCTTGATAATCTCCTTCAGGTAAGCATCCTCCCTGACATATTTTACGTAGGGATGCAGCTGTGCCGAGGAATCTCTGAGCCACATGGCCGGAATATCTCCGGTGATTACAAAATAACTCCCGTCCTCAAGCTTCTTAACGGTAGTTTCTATTGTATTCAGGAAGCATTGCTTCACGAGAGGCGCAAGCTCCGGATATGCCTTCTTATAAAAATCCTCCAGTTCATCCGCCTTTTTTATAAGAATATCAGGTATTTTCTTCAACATAATGGTATCTCCCATCTTTCGTTAATCTAGTTCTATTAATGTAGTCTCATATGTATATCATATCGTATTATGTGTATATTGTCAGCACATTTATACACAATTTAAATTCAAATATATCGTTACTGTTCACACCCCCAATAAAGTCTATCCTATGATTTCGACAAATGATATCCGATAAGGAGTATTTGTATTCGTCGGTACTTTGGCTCCGTATTTTGGAGCCTTATGTACCGCTACGTAATACAACTAAGCGAAAGCGTCTCCGATTCGGATACATTTGTCGAAATCATAACATAGTATACATGATGGGGTGTGAACAGTAACAATATATCCTATCCATTCCACGCCTAAGGAGTGGGCTTTTCGCATTTTCTTGTAAGGTAAACCTTCGATTAATATCTTTTTTCCATTAAAAATCTTCAATTAGTCCAGTTTCTATAAGACACTTTCCATCCATGTCTATTTTATAAGTCTTCACTTCAAATCCATTCAATAACACTTTTTCCTGAATTTCTCCATCCAATATTCTGATATTGGCTTCTGCTCTTTTTCCGGTACTTTCATAGAGTCGAAGAATATATCCTTCAAAATTTTCAGCCTTCTTTACTGCGGATACAATTACCCGGGGATTGTCTATTGTTATAAACTGTCCTGACCTATTTCCCTCTTCTAACGGACAATAAGAGAAGCCATACGGTTCTTCATTAAATGCCACTGCTTCTCTATCTATTGTGTTGTCAATTTCAGAAACAGGACCACCGCATATACGGAAACGGTAAAACCGTTCGCCCTGTTCCATCCTTGGAGCCCATTGTTCTTCCTGCAGCGCCTTTCCCATAATAAAATCAGCTGAAGTATATCCCGCACTACGAAGCAGCGTAATCCCCAGTTCTTGCTCTGTATAACTGGCTCCATAAGTGCCGTTATTAATAACTGCTAATGCTTTGTTAGAGACATTGTCTTTTACCATAATCCATTTCTGGGATACTGTTTCTTTCCCTTTCTTAAGCATTTCTCTTCCAAACATAATCTGTCCGTAAAAAGCTTCAAAAGACTCCGGCGTTTTTAAGATGGCTTTTAAGTAATTTTCTTTTTCCATGAAATGAACGCCGATTTCAATATCAAATGAGCTGCCTTCTTTTGGCATCTGATATCTTATATACGCTTTACTATTATGTAAACCAAAAGCAGCTTCCACTGTTGTACGTACTTCACCATCCTCTATAATTCTTACGGCAGGAATTACTTTTTCGCTCAGCCCGCAATATTCCGCCGTTTCATGAGGCGTAAGAAGTTGAAAGTTTTTCTTGCTGAAAGAATCCTTTTTCCCAAATCCCCATGGATTATGAGTATCGTCATAGCAAACCAGCTGCAGGCTTTCTTTGTCCAAATACGGTACGCCGTTTACGGAATATTCCTTCAACAAGCCGGTCGCTGTATCAATCGCAATCCTCATGACACCGTTATCAAAAATGTACTCTGGTTTAGATACTATTTCAGGAAACACAGGTCGATTTGGCCTTGGTTCAAAATAAACATCCATACGATTCATGGATCCAGCTTTTAAGGTAGCCTGCACCACTACCTTCTTTCTCCAATCCAAATTAAAATTGCTAGATTCCTTTTCTGCTTGTGTTGGTATTTGCTTCCCCTGAAACATTACTTTTGGGTACATAAAGTTAGTAGTCCAATTCTGTGTTGGAAGCCCAGTCTCACAGCAAAATACACCGGTAATATCATAAGGATGTGGATTATAAAAGAAAATAACAGAGCTGCCGTCTTTCACTTTCTTTTCCCCACGTGCCAGAGCAAGGGCTGCAAAATGCTTTACCCTGCTTGTCAGCTCTAAGCCATAATCAAGCAGCCGCAAGGTATCTTCTTCTACCAAGGGACTGCCAGATCCCGGCAGCGCATCATGAAATTCACTAAAAATCAACGACTCCATTGCATCTTTAATCTCTTTTTCAGGATATTTCCTACCGCATTCCAGTGCCGCTGCAGCCGCCATTTTTTCTGCAGAATATAGCTCATTCTCTAATTCTCGGTGCTTTTGTTTAACCCTTATCTGAGATGTATAGCACCCTTCTGCTACCGGATTCAAGCCTTCTTCTAATCTCGGGAACTTGTCATTCGCCGCTAATAACTCCTTGAAATAGGCTTCCGGTGTTGAATGAATAAGTGTATATTCTTTACTATTCTCCGCAAATTTTTTTAGATCTTTTAAATCTTTTCTGGAAGGGCCGCCTCCATGATCTCCTACTCCCCATAGGAATAATGTTACTTTCTCATTTTCTTTATCGGGTAGAAATTTCTTTAATTCTTTTAAAGCCTCTCCCCACACAGAATTATAATTTTCATCAGAGCGGTGAACTAAAATGGCAGAACCGTCCAGACCCACCCATTCAAAATCCTGCTCGATAAAATGAAATCCATTTTTACCCGGTCTGCATACTATATAGGAATCGTAGCCTGCCTTTTTTAATATCTGTACAAGCCCTCTTGAATGCCCAAAGGAATCAAAATTAACTGCTGTGGAAGGTAATATCTTGAAATATTCTCCAAAGAATCTTCTGCCTTTTTCAATATTTCGAACAATAGATTCTCCAGATGGCATATTGCAATCCGGCTGAAGATACCATCCTCCCATAATACTCCAGCGTCCTTCCTCTACGGCTTTTTGCAGCTTTTTGAAAAGCTCCGGACTGTTATCTTTCACCCATTCATATAAAAGCGCTTCGTTATGATTGAATACAAAGCCTTCAAAATCCTCCGTCATTTCTTCTGCAGTTTTGAATGTTGAAAGAGCTTCCGAGCACCCTTCCTGCCATCTCCACAGCCACACAGGGTCAAGATGCGCGTTTGCAATTAAATGTATGTTTTTCATCCTGTTTTTCACACCTTTTCAAGCTAAAAGAGCACTCGGCAGCCGGTTTTATCTCGCCGCCGAGTGTTTGCTCACCTTAAGAATTATTTTTTAGTTACTTTCAATAATGGCATTAATTTGTTTTTCAATATCCTGCAGTTTTGTTACCGGATCTTTACTCTTACCATCAAGTATGTTGTTGTATGTTGGATCCCAAACCTTTCCGGCATCAGAGGACCAATCAGCCGCATATCTAACACCGTTTTTTGTCTTTGTTTCCATCATAGTCTTAACGGCTTCCGCTACTTCAGGATGTCCCTTTTCATCCATAACATCATAAAAAACAGAAGCAGAGGCAGAATGTGCACAAGGTGCTACAGGAGTAACCTCTAATACCGTTTTATACATATCACTGGACATGAACTTTATCAGTTCCCATGTTTCTTCCGGATGTGCCAGATTCTTAGGAGACATCCAGCCTACGGTATCATAAATTGTAGTTCTATCATTTGCTCCCTGAGGAGTCGGTGCATAACCCCAATTTAAATCAGGACAATTCCTGAGCAGAGAATCAACTTCCCATTGTCCATAATATAATAAAGCCATTTCGCCGGCTTCAAACATAGAGTTCAAGTTTGTAGCTTCATAAGTACGTTTCGGAAGTGTTCCATTTGCTATTAATCCTTGAATTTTTGTTACCTGATCAATGAACTTATCATCAACTGTAACTTTCTCCGTTCCAACCAGCTTATCCATAAATGGAGCTCCACCATAAGATGTACTAATATTGGCAATACCAAAGGCTGAAGTATCAAAGCCATATAGACCATATTTCTCTTCTGTTGGTTTCTTCAGCTTTTCTGCCATTACCCACAAATCATCCCAAGTCCAATCTGCTGTAGGTTCGTTTACGCCGGCATCTGCCAATATGTCTTTGTTATAAAAAACGCCGTACACATTAACCAAGCTAGGGAAGCCATAGGTTTTCCCGTCAAGCTGCCATCCATTCATAGTTCCTTCATACAGAGATTTTACAAAATCAGGTTCAGCCGCTACTTTATCAGTCCAATCTGTCAGTAATTTTTTCTGATAGAAAGAAGCTGCCATATCATAACCGCCCTGGAATACATCCGGAGCTTCCCCTGCTGTAATCATACCTGCCATCTGCTGCCCATAGTCAGAATAAGAACCTTTTACGATTTCAACTTTAATATTAGGATGTTCCACGGAAAACACATTATCAAAAGCATCCTGCATAGCAGCATTCATCTCATCGCTCTCCCAGTCTACTACTTTCAAAGTAACTGTTTCCCCTTCAGATGTTTTGCCCTTGTCAGAAGTACCGCTGGCATTTGTTGCATTCCCGTTTCCTTTACAGCCTGTTAACGCGGCAACTGTCATAGCTGCACATAATCCCAGTGCAATTATTTTTTTCAAATTATCTTTTTTCATATTGACCTCCCTATTTTCTTTTATTTTCAACCGGCAATAAATGCCTATTGAGTTCTTTGTAATCTTTTTTACTTTATTCCGGAATTGTTCATCGAACCGAGCCCTTCCATAAAATAATTCTGGCCAAAGAAGAACATAATCAATATCGGCAGCATATACATAATGTCGGCAGCCATAAATAAGTTCCACTGAGTCCCATATGTACTACTGGTCATTCTTCCTACTCCTAACGCCAATGTCCATTTTTCCGGCTTGCTGATTATGTATAGAAGTGGAGTCATATAATCATTCCATGCTCCTTGAAATGCCTGTATTGCAATCACCGTAATTAACGGTTTTGACATAGGGGCAATAATACGAGTCAGAATCTGCAGTCTGCTTGCACCGTCAATTCTGGCTGCATCGTCATAGGATTTTGGTATAGTGGTCATAAACTGCCTTGCCAGAAAAGTTTGGAAAGGAGCACCTAAAAACGCAGGAATAATCATGGGCCACCATGTCCCATAGGCCCCAAGAGTGACCCACAAGCGGAATACCGGAATAACCGTTACCATTCCCGGAATCATCATAGAGCCTACTATCAGGTAAAACCACAGCTTTTTCCCCTTAAATTTCAATCTGGCAAGGGCATATCCCACGCTCATGCAACTGCATATTTGTCCAATAGTGACAACAACCGAAATAAACAACGAGTTCAAAAACTCTCTTCCAAAATTTATTTTCTTTAATCCTTTGGTAAAATTATCCCAATGAAATTCACTCGGTATCCACTGAGGCGGCACTCTAAATACAGCCGCATTATCCTTTAAAGCCGTCGTGAGCATCCACAGCAGAGGAAGCAACATTGGTATACAAAATATCAATATCAGCACATACCGAACACCTATATAGATTCTCTTTTTTTGTTTCTTTCCCATTTCAGACATCTCCCTCTAATCATTTTCGTAATATACAAATGATTCTGATTTTTTGAATATCAACGTTGTAAATGCCAGAATAATCAGGAAGAGTATCCATGACTCAGCACAGGCACGCCCATATTTTTGATTAGTAAATGCATTAACATAAATATCATAGCTGATAAAATTCGATGCGAAATTAGGTCCCCCTCCTGTCATAATCTGAGCCTCGGCAAAGGATTGCATGCATCCAATCAAGCCCGTAATCAGCTGTAAGAAAACCACTGGTGTAATCATTGGGAAGGTAACATATCTAAATTGCTCCCACCCCGTTGCGCCATCGAGAGATGCTGCTTCAAATACATCAGCAGGGACAGACTGCAGACCACTTAAGAAAATTATCATCATGCCGCCTACTCCCCACCACTTAATCATGCTTAAAGAAAACAGCACTACTTTTTCGTCGGTAAGCCATCCAACCGGTGCAATTCCCAGCTGTCCTAGAATTCCATTTAATAATCCCACATCAGATTTGAAAATGAACTGCCATAAAATAATAGCTGCAACACCCGGCACAATAGTAGGCAGATAATAAATTACACGAAATAACTTAATTCCCGGTAACTTTTTATTTAACAGTAACGCAAGTGCAAGACCCAGAATTAATGTAACCGGAACATTAATCAACGCATACATAAATGTTGCCTTAAGAGATTTCAAAAATACCGGATCCACAAATAACAGATACTTAAAATTTTTTATACCCTTAAAGACAGGTGCATTAATACCGTCCCAGTCGCAAAAGGCACAGTATAGAGAATAAATCATCGGATATGCACACAATACGGGAAATCCTATTAGCGTAGGAAGCATAAACATATATGCCTGGAATCCTTCTTTTTTCCAATAAGGTTTCCTTTTTCTTTTCACATTACTTTTCTCCTCCAACCTTAACCAGCTCCTTTATTATATTGTTTCATCAATTGGTATGTACATATTATATATACTATTTAATAGTATGTCAATACACTTTGCATAAATTGTTTTAATTATAATTATCTATTTTAATGCTTATATACCTAGCAATATATATTTACTTGTTATAATTGTGTCAATTGTTCTATATTTCCAATACTATTGCGTATGTAAAAATATGTATTTCTAACATAACATATCATTTAATATATTTTATGTTTTTTATCTGTTTCATATATGATTTCATCGCGATAAATTTATTTTTTATCATTTTTATAGTATTGATAATCATATATACTCCGCAAAAAAGTGTAAAAACGTAAAAAATAGTGTGCAGGTCTAGGTTCTAGACAGCACACTATTTTTCAAAATTTAAGAAAAGAATGTATATATGAGTGTTTATATGATGGATTAATATTTCTTTAAGGATTTTCCTGTTCAATGATCTGATACGGAACCAGAATTGTTTTATTACTTTTATCGCCATTCATTACTTCTATTAAAGTATTTACTGCAAGTTGACCAATTTTCTCCTCATCTTGTTTTACATGGGTAAATGTACACTGATCAATAATTGTATCCACGCAGTCAAAACAAACAATTGAATACTTTTTTTCCAAACCCTTCTCAAGAAGACACTTGTGCAGCATAAGCGCTATTCCGTATTCTGCCGCCAGAAAAGCTTCTATTTCAGGATACTTTTTTATATGACAGAATAATTTTTCCATATCCTCTTCTAATAATTCATCGAAATGCTTGCTGGGTAGGGTAGCTCTTAAGTCCGTAATCCAATTGCTGTTATCTGTAATAATTCCGGCTTCATTCATAGCTGACATAAATCCTTTTTGCCGATCTTTTAACGTGGATGTTTCATCAGCATCAGGCCTCACGAAACAAATTCTACGGTATCCTTTGTCTAAAAGGTATTTTGTCAATTCTCTCGCAGCTGCTATGTTATCCGTACCAACATGAGATACCGGAATCTTTTTCATCTGCCGATCCACTGTTACAACTGGGAAATGCTCTACAACCATTTGTAATATTTTCGGGTTATAGTTTTCGTTCTGGGAGCACATAATAATCATTCCTTCCACCCCCAGCTTTAAAAAATCTTCAATTGCTCTCGACTCATTTTCAATAGATCCATCACTGCAGCGTAACGCCATTGTAACTTTTTTTCTACGACATTCTCTTTCAATGCTATTTAACAACAACGTACCAAAACCAGTACCGAAGCCTTCTAAAATAACACCAATTAGGTTTATCTTCTCGGAAACCATATCAGTGCTATGATTTTTCTCAATTACTGCTTCTTCTTTGTCCGGTTCAATTACAAAAGAGCCCTTTCCGGCCATTCGTACAATTTTTCCCTCTTCCGCCAGCATCTCCAACGCCTTTTTACTGGTAATTCTACTAACGCCATATTTCTCTGCCAGTTCCTTTTCAGACGGTATCCTCTCACCGGGTTTATACTTTCCATTCGTAATCGCATTGAATATATCCATATAAATTTGTTCATAAAGCGGCGACTGTTTCATTTCCTATTTTGAAGCTCCTTTCTTTATTTCAATTTTTCCCACATATATTGAAAAAAATATATTTTCATTCTAATCTGGAATTTTAATAAATAGACTCTTACGAATCAATTAAGCATTTATGTACAGCATATCATTTATATATCATTATATCATTCTATATAAAATTAACAACCATAATTTTAAGTAGAGAGGACCGGAAGGCCAGAACGAGTTACTGTTCATACCCGCCATGTATACCATGCTATGATTTCGACAAATGTATCCGATTCGGAGACGCTTTCGCTTCAAATACTCCTTATCGGATATCATTTGTCGAAATCATATGATAGACTTTGCCCGGGCGTGAATAGTAACCAGAACGAATCTGTAACGGAATATGGTCTGCGGTTAAATAAAACAGAGATATTGAACTTCGGTATTCAATATCTCTACATTTATATATCATTTAATGCTATGTCAACTATCCGGGAATTGTTACCGCAGAAACTTTCTGCAGAAAATAATGACACAATTTATCTAATTGTGTCTGCATATCGCCTTTTTCTAGCAGCGATAGATCAAATACATTGCCGCTTTCTTTATCTGTAGTAAGCGGATCCTTATCGATCGGATTCGTTCGCGCAGAATCATCGGATAGTTGACCTTTTATCTCCTTATAGAGAACTAAATTAAAGGCATTAAAATCTAATGCATTCTTTTCTAGTGTAGGAAATTCTCCATTATCCGACCAAATCGCGGTCACCATCCTAGCATTTTGAGAAAATGCATCCCAATTTTCATCCTTCAATCCGGGTTGATAATTTTTCCACCGATCTCTATAACTTTCACGTTCCTTTTCAGGAATAGATTGGATAACAGATTTACTACCCCATAATTTTAAGTGTTCCGATTCCGTATATTTTCTCTCCGGCAGTTCGTCATCAAGCACTTGAAACAAACTATACAGATGAATATCCGGGACCATCTTACCATATGCTTTCTGCATTTTTTTCAATACCTGATTCATATCCGCACTATCCGGATAGGTTGCTCTCACAGCACAAAGTATTGGTTTCCCATTTTTCAAGTCAATAAAATTAAATATTATTTTAGATGTCTTCTCACCGAATAATTCATAGCCATCGATAATAAATGTCGAACCCTCGTCATAGTAACTCGTATTCTTTTCCGTTATCCCATATGCATTTAAGGTTTCCTCCATGCTCATACCCCATTTTGTCTTTGGAAATTCCAGATAATCGGAATCCTCTTTTCTACTGCATGAGCAAAGTAATATAGAAGCAATAAATATAATAAATACAGCCTTTTTCATCGCTAATCCTTTCACTTGATTATAATGCTGCTTAAATCTACCTTTACTATTGTTTTACCTCTCTATACATTTAATGTCAATAGTATCTGTGTTTTTCTCCCATTAAGCTTTCTTTATCACCCGAACAGGTTTCTTTGGCATGTCATGCAGTCTCTCGCCAAATGGATAGTTTAGCCCTAAAAATTTAAAACCTCTGATTATTATAGATATACAATCAGAGGTTTTAATAACGAGTTACTTTTTCTATTACTGATCGGATAGTTGACTTTTTATCTCATTATAGACAACCAAATTAAAGGCATTAAAATCTAATATATTCTTTTCGTTTGAAGGAGAGCCATCATCCGTCCAAACTACCGTCACCATCTTGGCATTCTGAGAAAATGCATCCCAATTTTCATCTTTCAATCCGGGTTGATAATTTTTCCACCGGTCTCTAAAATTTTCACGTTCCTTTTCAGGAATAAATTGGATAATAGATTTATTAGCCCATAATTTCAAGTGTTCCGATTCTGTATATTCTCTCTCTGGCAGTTCGTCACCAAGTGTCTGAAACAAACTATATATATGAACCACCGGAATCGTCCTACCATATGCTTTCTGCATTTTTTTCAATACCTGATTCATATCTGCATTATCCGGATAGATTGCTCTTACAGCACAAAGTATTGGTTTTCCATTTTTCAAGTCAATAAAATTAAATATTATTTTAGATGTCTTCTCACCGAATAATTCATAGCCATCGATAATAAATGTCGAACCCTCGTCATAGTAACTCGTATTCTTTTCCGTTATCCCATATGCATTTAAGGTTTCCTCCATGCTCATACCCCATTTTGTCTTTGGAAATTCCAGATAATCAGAATCCTCTTTTCTACTGCATGAGCAAAGCAATATAGAGGCTATAAATATAATAAATGCAATCTTTTTCATTTCTACTCCTTTCACTTATCTTAATTCCAGATTATTGCGAAACTTCAATATTGTAGCTATTGTAGCTATTGTGTATACAGAAGGTGTGTGTTTCGGAGCGGAAGTAAAGTGATGTACCCTCGCTTAGGCTCTGCTTATATCTTGCCTCTCTATACATATAATGTCAATAGCAGAAGTACAGCTGGCACAGGTTTTTTGACCATGTCGTGCAGCAGATTGGCAAATACTGATTTTGCAGATGAAAAAGGAGCTGCGCGCCGGTGGTTTTAAACCGCTGGTACGACAGCTCCTTTTAATCAATTTCGTAACAATATAGCTTATTTCTTTATATACTTATTTCATAAAAAACAGAATCTATATAACAGAAAAAGGTACACTGTAAACCCTAATATTGATTATATTCTTCTTACGTTTGTTGCCTGAGGACCCTTAGCTCCCTGAACTACTTCAAATTCAACTTCTTGGCCTTCCTCTAAAGATTTGAAACCGTCCATGTTAAGACCTGTGTAATGTACGAATACATCGTTGCCTGATTCATCAGAGATAAATCCAAAACCTTTTTGGTTATTAAACCACTTAACTGTACCTTTGTTCATGTATAATTCCTCCAAAAAATAATAAATTAGTTGTCGACCTATTCAACAACATAGCTATCATAGCATTCTTTCTGTA
>ENA-UOOI01002562-UOOI01002562.1-fermentation-metagenome-genome-assembly--contig:-NODE-2562-length-15502-cov-6.969638_pt1 | contig 15502 bp, 10 predicted proteins | sample MGYA00245779_ERZ724027 | MGnify/ENA primary metagenome ERZ724027 (study PRJEB28704, sample SAMN03018318) | fermentation metagenome | biome: anthropogenic terrestrial biome; feature: soil; material... | reverse complement strand
AGGTATAAAGATACGCACGTGCTACGTACTTGTCAAGGCATACCTTAGCTGTATGAAGCATTTTCACACAAAACTACATTCTTTAACTTTTTTAATTAACTGTGTACAACAATTTCATTTTCTTGAAGGCCTACTGCTACTTACTGATTTTCTCTATAACAGTTGAGGTATACAAACGATATAGCGTGATCCACAAAATGATCGAAAGGGATTCATATGGCAGATGACCGTTGGCGGATGGGATTTCATATCACTCCTCGCTCAGGAATGATTGCTCCTCCGCTGTCAATTACCCAAGATAAGGGTCAGTATCATCTTTTCTACCAGTGGATCGCTGCACAATCGTCAGCAGATGATCACCATCAACTTCACCTCAGTTCTCCTAACCTCATCTATTGGCACTTTGAAGACGAGAATATTGAGGGGAAAACCCAACCTCCTGCGCCAACTTCTCTTACACAATCAGCTGCCCATCTAATCCATCCAGATAAACAGGCAGCTGCACTATCCTTTGCAAAGGGGCCTGCCCTCGCAGAGATGAGGGAGGCAGATCATGGATTTGACTTCTCTGAGCCCTTCGGATCCACGGATGAAAAGGGGCGTTTCATCGCGCTCGCATTGATGAATGATCTAAATGCGCCTTACTCAACTGCGCCAAGCGGCCTCGATTGGACGAATTGCCTCACGGTACCTCGTGAGCTCACGCGAAATGACAAAGGCAAGCTTCTTCAATATCCCGTAACGGAACTCGAAGCACTCAGAATGCATACCAACCGGATAGATCCCCTCACCGGCTCACTTTTCCCCGCGCACCGCGCAGATATTATCTTCTCCAACATCGAGAGCACTTCGGATGTGGAGATTGACCTTGACGAAGGCTGCAAGGTCATCTTTACAAATGGCATACTCTCTCTTCAGTTCACGGACATGCGCATCGGCGCGGGACGCAATGCGTGCGAAGCCACCATCGGCATGCTCCATGATCTGCGCCTGTTGATTGACTGCTCCTCGATTGAGATCTTCGCAAATAAAGGTGAGGCGGTGCTCAGCTCGCGCTGGTTCCCCCGGTCTGAGTCGTTTCTCGCGCGCTGCCATGTAAACTGCGAGAAATCTGCCGCATGGACAATGGATGATGTGCTTTATCTCACATACGAATGATCACTCATCTGCCTCGCAAAGAGAGAAGGAGCCATGCTCGCACGCATCGCAAGCCTAGGCCTTGGCTATGTTTTTGGCAGCTTTCTTACTGCCGAGGTCGTCGCACGGCGCTTAGCACATAAAAGCTCTTTCGATATGGGCGTCGGCAACCCTGGCATGGCCAATATCGGCCATGAGCTAGGCCAAGGCGCAGCTGTTGTCGTGCTTGCCGGAGACATCACCAAGACTCTCGCGGCATGGCTGATAGCGCGCGCTCTTTTCCCAGCCGAAGCTGACGCAGCTGGTGTATGGTCAGGGTTAGGAGCCACCCTCGGACACAACTATCCGGCTTGGCATGGCTTCCGTGGTGGCAAGGGAGTGACAACGACTTGCTCCGCAATCATATTGGCCAATCCTATCCTCGGCGGCGCTGCCTCTTTGGTCGGTGTGGCAACAGTTGTACTTAGTGGCTACCTCTGCGTTGGCGCAGTCACAATCACGGGAGCCTATCTGTCGCTCATCTGCCTTTTTGACCGTTCGACCGATAGGGTCGCCCTCTCCTCTGCCCTCCTTGCACTCATGATAGTCGCCCACCAGGACGCAATCAGAGGCATCAGGACGGGGAACACACCTCGTGCCGCAATTGCCGACAAACTTCGGGCTGCTGTGCGCAAGCGTAATAACTAGCACATAAACGCAGGCATCTCACTTTTTTTCGACGCCTGTGCTATGTCAATCAAAGCTTGAGCGACGGCATCATCTGCTGATGCACCAATAGTCCATCCTGCTGCTGCAAGAACCTCGGGGCAGGCGTTGGCCACGGCCACGGAATTGGGATATGAGGCGATCATCTCTAGGTCATTGCGAGAATCCCCAAACGTCGCAACCTCCTCCGCCCGCACGCCAAGCTCACGGCGGAGCACCTCGATGCCCTTGTGTTTGTTCCATCCATGGGGAAGGATGTCAAAAAGTCCCGGCCCAGCCATGGGATACACAAAGTCCAGCTCAGGGCAGAGCCTCTCTACTTCTTGACGGATCCGTTCGGTATAGCTCCTATCGTCGCTATCCACACGTACGTTTGCCTTCACCCAGGCATGGTCTGGCACATGCGGCACCACCCGATCGATCCCATGGGAGATACCTCGGTGAGCATGCAGCATCTCAATCGTGATACCCACGGCCAAGGTATGTCCTGGCTCATAGAGCGTGAGCACAGCACCAGGATAGGTCGAGACACACTCGGCCACCTGCTCAAGCGCTTCCGTCGACAGCAACATCTCAAAGACAAGTTCACCGTCAAGGAAGACTTGCTGACCATTAACCAAGACCCCTGTCGCATAGCAAGCAGCATCGCCACAAAACATCCATCCGATATCCCATGGCATCCTCCCGCTAGCTGGTCCAAAGTGGACATCTGCATCGAGCAAGGTGTGTATTGCAGCTATGGCTTGGTCGCTCGCATGCGGCAAGCCATGGAAGATCAACGTGTCATCGAGATCACTAAGGACAAGCTTTATCATGAACGCCCTCCTACGCTGTTGCTAGGATATCCGAATAAGTCACTTTGTTGGCTCTCAACTTCAGCGCTTGTGCGCACTGTGACGCTCAAGAATGTCATATCGGTCAATGCGAGCGAGTATCTGCTCGAGGTCAACGACTCCCCAGAGAAAAACTGATCTGCCGTACGCATAAAGACGCAAATTCTGATACGAGGGACTCAACAGGGCATGTCTCCATCGAAGGCAGTCAATGTCGACATAGCGAATCGTACGTTTTGGTCCAAAAAAGGGCGTAATGGACAGGCGATCTCCAAACGTTACAATACGATACCTCTTAATACCAAGCCATAGGGCAAAAACTACTGTGAGAAAAACGGCAAAGAAGGCATCGAGAATCATCGTGTCTACTAAAAAAATGCCGATGTAACAGAGCCAGCCAAGCACAAGGCCAAATATGCCGACGAAAACCATCATGAGGGCTAGGGCTATGCAAAGCTGCTGTGGTACGAGATAGGTGTCGTGGTGGCTGTGATGACGCTCAGATATGTCAGCATCGTCAAGCCTTTCGATCAAAATTGCGAGCAACGGAATAGCTGCTATGACACATACGAGCTGTCCGATGCCCACTGCTTCTTCTTCCTCTTGATCTTCAAGATACGTCTTTGTCCTCGTTATATCTTAGATGCATGTGAATCCCGAACCACCAGTCTAATCTTTGGCCTTTTGCATAAACGCGGCCTTTCTCCTACCGGCCAAATATTCACTGTCACAGAGGTTTTGCCGCAAACTTTGCGACAAGCTTTTCGAGAATGTCAACGGTCTTCTCTAAGCTTGTAACCGGAATGAACTCCCGCACAGAGTGAAAGTTATACCCTCCGGTTGCGATATTTGGGCATGGAAGGCCGCGAAAAGAGAGTACAGAGCCGTCCGTGCCTCCCCTGACAGGCCGCACAACAGGCTCAACGCCGGCTTCCCGATGGGCCTCTAAGGCATAGTCCACGAGAAAGGGCTTCGTTTTGATCACCTCAGCCATGTTGCGATAGCCCTCCTTAATCGTCACCTGGACCGTGTTTGCCCCATGGCGCTCATTAAGAAAAGCAGCAATGGAGCGCAGCTGCCCTTCACGACGGGCGAGAAGTGCTTCGTCATGGTCTCGCAGGATGTAGTTAAGCTGCACATGGGAGACATCGCCCCTAATCTGCATGGGGTGAAAGAAGCCCTCGCGGCCCTCGGTGCTTTCAGGGCGCTCCGCCGCTGGCACCAACGCTTGGAATTCCGCCGCGACGGTTATGGCGTTTACCATTGCGCCTTTCGCGGATCCAGGGTGTGTCGCTATGCCGCGAATGCAGACAGACGCCGTCGAGGCGTTGAACGTCTCCCAATTGAACTCACCAAGAGCCTCGCCGTCAACGGTATAGGCCCATGCGGCGCCGAACCTCTCAAGATCAAGCAAGGCGGCGCCATGGCCTATCTCCTCATCTGGCACGAAGGCAATCTTCAAGGCAGGGTGTGCGAGCTGAGGCTGGGCCTTGAGCCGAGCTGCAAGCGAGCATATCTCAGCAACGCCTGCCTTGTCATCTGCAGAGAGCAGGGTTGACCCATCTGAGCAGATGATGTCCTGGCCGACGAGCTTCTTGAGCGCAGGCAGCTGACTTGGGCTTACGCTGACTCTTTTGCCATCATGCATGCCACAGACAAGATCTCCGCCTTCGTAGTGCAAGATGTGCGGCCGGACGCTTGTCGCCGGAGCATCTGAAGAGCTGTCAAGGTGGGCGATTAAGCCAAGCGCAGGAAGGCCCCCTGCTCCAGCAGAGGCGGAAAGCCCGGCGGTCACATAGGCGTGTTCATCGACGACAACATCGTCACAGCCAATAGAGCGCAGATCATCGCCCAAGGCGCTGGCCATGTGCAGCTCTTGTGGGTTTGAGGGCACATGATCGGCGTTTTGCGGGTTCGAAGGTGAATCTATCTGAACATAACGCAGGAATCGCTCCACTACATCGCTCACGCTTGCTTCCTTCCGCTTAGTATCTATTATTTCTTCGCTCAGTTGTCTCTTCGCTCTTTTCTCCTAGATACTAAACGTCAGTGGCATATAAAAGCTGTTTCAACGTCATGTCAAGACGAAGGCTACAAACAGCTCACGCGCTATCATGTGTCAGTTTGTATAAGGCAGAAATATCTGTCGACGACTATGCGTTGGAGGAAGGCAGGTCCACTGATGGTCTCTCGTGTGTATGTAGAGAAAAAACCCGGTTTTGACGTCAAGGCAAAAAGTCTTGCCCGGGAACTTGTGAATATTCTCGGTATCTCTCACCTATCAGATCTGCGACTCATCAATCGCTATGACGTCGAGGGGATCGATGAGGTCCTCTTTCGAAAGTGCGTGACAAGCGTGTTTTCGGAACCGCAAACGGACATTGCCACCACCTCTATGCCCTTGACTCCAAAAGACGCCCACATCTTTGGCGTCGAATATCTCCCTGGCCAGTTTGACATGCGCGCTACCTCGGCAAGCGAGTGCATCCAACTGATTAGCCAAGGTGAGCGTCCCGAGGTCCGCTCAGCCAAGATCTATGTGCTGCTCGGAGACCTTTCCTCCGCTGATATCGAGGCGGTCAAACGGTATGTAATAAACCCCGTTGAGGCACGCGAGGCCTCCCTGCAGCCTCGCAAGACGCTAAGGATGAACCTCGCGCGCCCTGAGACCGTCGAAACTCTTCACGGCTTTCGCGAGCTCAACAATGAGCAGCTTGCCAGTTTCATGACCAAGCGCGGATTGGCAATGGACCAAGCCGACATTGAGTTTTTCCAGAGCTACTTCAAAGAGGAGGGGCGCGACCCGACGATTACTGAGGTCAAGGTCATTGACACCTATTGGTCAGATCATTGCCGCCACACGACATTCGGAACGCAGCTCCATGACGTGGAGATAGACGACGCCGTCGTGAAGAAGGCCTTCGCACGCTACCTCGACATACGCCATGAGCTTGATCGTGACAAAAAGCCTGTCACGCTCATGGACATGGCAACAATTGGCGCGAAATGCCTGAAGACACGCGGGATCCTCAAAAACCTCGATGAGTCCGAGGAGATCAACGCCTGCACAGTCAACGTGAAGGTAGATGTCAACGGCACGGACGAGGACTGGCTTTTCCTCTTTAAAAATGAGACCCACAACCATCCGACCGAAATTGAGCCCTTTGGTGGCGCGGCTACCTGCATCGGCGGGGCCATTCGCGACCCCCTTTCTGGTCGCAGCTATGTCTACCAGGCTATGCGCGTCACGGGCGCAAGTGATCCTCTGACGCCGATCGCCGAGACACTCCCAGGCAAGCTTCCCCAGCGCAAGCTCGTAACCACGGCCGCCCAAGGCTATTCTTCCTATGGCAACCAGGTCGGCCTGGCCACAGGCCAGGTCACCGAGCTCTATCATCCGGGCTATGTCGCCAAGCGCATGGAGATTGGCGCCGTGGTAGGTGCCACGCCTGCCGATCACGTGCGGCGCGAGACTCCCGCCCCCGGCGACGTAATCGTGCTGCTTGGCGGGCGCACGGGTCGTGACGGCATTGGCGGCGCGACAGGATCGTCGAAAGCCCATACGGCAGAGAGCCTCGAGGAGTGCGGCGCAGAGGTCCAGAAGGGTAACGCGCCCGTCGAGCGCAGGCTCCAGCGCCTGTTCCGCCGCAAGGATGCCTGTCAGCTTATCAAGCGCTGCAACGACTTCGGCGCAGGCGGCGTGTCAGTCGCCATCGGCGAGCTTGCGGACGGCCTTCATATCTATCTTGACAACGTGCCCAAGAAGTACGAGGGTCTCGATGGGACCGAGCTGGCGATCTCTGAGAGCCAGGAGCGTATGGCGGTAGCGCTTGCTCCCAATGATGTTGAGAAATTCCTGAAAATCTCCCACGAGGAAAACTTGGAAGCTACGGCCGTGGCGCGCGTCACTGCCGAGCCTCGCCTCATCATGGAATGGAAGGGCCAGACCATCGTCAATGTCAGCCGCGCCTTCCTTGCCTCCAACGGTGCGCCAAAGCATCAAAGCGTGCATGTGGAGAAGCAAGGCACGTGGAAGCCGCAGTGGCCTGGCGCAACGCTCGGCCAGCAGATGGCCTCTTTGGTTTCTGATGAGAATGTCGCTTGCAACAAAGGCCTTTCTGAGCGTTTCGATTCCACGATCGGCGCCGCAACGGTGCTCATGCCCTTTGGTGGGAGATGGCAGCTCACCCCCAGCCAGGCGATGGTCGCAAAGCTGCCAGTCGATGGCGAGACTACGACAGTCTCGGGTATGGCGTGGGGATTCAACCCATACTTGACAAGCGCCAACCAATATGTGGGAGCCTATCTCGCCGTTGTCGAGTCGGTCTCGCGCATGGTCGCAACAGGGTTTGACCGCCACTGCCTCTACCTCACGTTCCAAGAGTACTTTGAGCGCCTGCGCCAGGCGCCCGAGCGCTGGGGAAAGCCTGTAGCCGCCCTGTTAGGCGCCCTTGACGCGCAGCTTGACCTAGGCATAGCCTCAATCGGTGGCAAGGACTCCATGTCTGGAAGCTTTGAGGATCTTGACGTGCCCCCCACGCTCGTCTCGTTTGCCACAGGTCTCGGCAATCTAGACCACATCATTTCTCCTGAGTTTAAGCGCAGCGGCAGCGAGCTTGCCCTCATCACGCCAACCTATCGCGATGACTACACAACGCCGGATGTGAGCTCTCTTTTGGCGGTATATGACTTTGTGAGGTCTTGCATGGACGATGGCAAGGTCCTCGCGGCGTCCACCCCCGGATACGGCTGTCTCGCGGAGTCGCTTTTCAAGATGGCCGTAGGCAATCGCATAGGCTTTTCCCTTGACGAAAAGATGCGACCGGACGACCTTTTCACGCCCCTGTACGGCAGCTTTGTGCTTGAGCTTGCCGAACATGACTTGCAGCCTGAGCACGCCGACCTATTCAAGGTCACGCGCTTGGGGATGACTACCGACGCCTATGCCATAGGCACAAAGGACGAGCAAATAGATCTCATGCCGCTGCAGGAGCTATGGGAGTCCAGCATGGAGCCCGTCTTCCCCTATCGGCGCAAAGGGGCAACAGTGAGCCCCTTGAGCTTCGACGCCACATCCCAAGGCATTGTTCGCCATGCGCCTGCTGTGAAAGTGGCAAAACCAAGGGTCGTCATACCAGTCTTTCCTGGCACAAACTGCGAATTCGACTCTGCGCGGGCCTTCGAGCGAGCCGGTGCCCTTGTTTCCACATTCGTCGTCAACAACCTCACGCCCCACGCCGTGGCCGAAAGCGCCGGACAGCTAGCAAAAGAGATTCGCTCCAGCCAGATCCTCATGATTCCCGGAGGATTTTCTGGAGGCGACGAACCTGATGGCTCCGCAAAGTTCATCGCGGCGTTCTTCCGTTCGCCAGAGGTCACCGAAGCTGTCAACATCCTTCTCCACGAGCACGACGGCCTCATCTTGGGCATCTGCAACGGCTTCCAAGCCCTCGTGAAGCTGGGACTTCTCCCCTACGGTGACATCCGCCCGATGGACAGGGGCTGCCCGACGCTCACGTTTAACACCATCGGCCGCCATCAAAGCAAAATCGTGCGCACGCGCGTCGCCTCGAACCTTTCCCCTTGGCTCTCAGGGTGCTCCGTCGGTGACATACACAATATGGCAATCAGCCACGGAGAAGGCCGCTTTGTAGCAAGTGATGAGATTATCAAGCATATGACTGGCACTGGACAGATCGCCACGCAGTATGTAGATGAGAAGGGCACGCCAAGCATGGACATGAGCGTCAATCCCAATGGCTCGGTGCTTGCCATCGAGGGGGTCACTAGCCCAGACGGACGCGTCTTTGGCAAGATGGGCCATACCGAACGCTCAACGACGGGAACATTTCAAAATGTGCCTGGCAATTACCACCAACCATTGTTTGAAAGCGGCGTGAGATATTTCGCATAGCCAATACGGTAGATACATAGATGGGAAAACTAAGAAATAAAGGAAGGAGAAGCATATGCCCACGAGCGTACTTATCAAGGACACAACGCGAGAAGAGCGGATGCGCATCGTCAACCGCGGCCTCTCTTTTTGTGACAGCAGCTCATGCGAAAATTGCGGTGGCTGCAGTATGGGCGTTGGAAGCATCGAGCAGATGTATAAGCCCTACATAGATGGCAAGCTTGAGCTCTCTGAAATCAATATGCTGCACGCCGCAAAGTCCTATGTTATTGGTGGCTGAGAAACAAGGGCTACTGAGGATGGCGACAGCGTCTTTTTATGAGCCTTGCGTGCTTATGGCAGCGCTGATAAGAGCGGCATATGCTTGGGCGCCTGTCGTGCTTAAGTTGGTACCGTCACCGCTAAAGTAGTCACTGTGGCCTTGGCTCGAAGCGTGCCAATCAATGAGATGTACGTTGTCATGCTCATCAGCGACGTGTGCGAGAATTTCGTTGTTGTCATCTTGCCACTGCGCGTTCGCGCGGTCGTTTACCAACCAGAGGGTGCGCCCGTCTCCAACGCTTGAAACAAATGACTCAAGCTCGTCTTGGCTGAGCGGGCTTTCATTGCCAACAGCCAGTACAGCGTTGGTTCCAACCACGCCTTGCGCGACATATGTCGCAAATTTCTTGCTGGCGGAGGTTACCCCGCGGCCTTCTGCGCAATCCACAGCACCGCTTGGAAAGGCGGAAGCAAGTTCATCGCAGGCGCCAAGTGCAACGGTATCTCCTAAAATAAGTGTCGAGTACGTCGTATTCTCAGTGGTTGGGGCTTCGTAGCCCATGGCATCTTTGATCGTCTGGGCGTAGGCGACGGCACCCGCAGGAGTCACATGCACGCCATCATGCCAAAACCAATCGTCATGGCCTTCGCTCGCCCCATACCAGTCAACGACATGCACGCCTTCATATGAGGCTGCAAAGTCTGCAAGGAGTGTATTGTTGCTATCTTGCCAGTCATCTCCTACACGATTGTTCACAAACCATATGGTCTTGCCCTCGCCTGCTGCCGCTACAAAGTCTTTGATCTGCCCTTCGGTGAGTGCCCCATTGCTTCCAAGGCAGCATATGACCTCATCTCCGACGATGCCCTGCGAGACATAGTCTTCCAATACGTCGATGCCTGCACTCATCTGGCGGCCTATCTTGCAATCTATCAGTCCGTAAGGAAACGCGGAGCTGAGATCGTCATAGGCGTCAAGCGGCACTGAATCGCCGATAAGCACTACGTCGTAGACGCCTTCAACAAGCGGCTTTCGCAAAGACGCTGCCTGAAGTCGCTCTCCTTCAGACGCTCCTCCGACAGCCTGCTCCGGCGGCACGAACAGCAGGCCGATAAAGGCTGTCGCAAGCATTACGACAACTAGCCCGAAGGCCAGCGTGTGGCCCCTCACCCAAGACATCATGCTTCGAGAGCGAAGCCTCTGCCAAAACGACTGAAACAGCCCCAGGCAAAAGCCTCTCTGCCCACAGGGCACCTCAATAAGACGATAGCTGAGGTCCGCCGCGCCAAGGGAGAGTGCAAGCTGCAACGCATAAGTCCACCACGGGGTGGCAACTGTTGAGTTGCTGTTGGTCAGAAGCAGCACAATCGGATAATGCCACAGGTAAAGCGCATAGGACCTCCTGCCAATCCATGTCAGTGGCGGTGCTGAGAGCACACGCGAGATGATCGTGCTGGTCGGAAGAAGAGCAGCAATTGCCACGACAGCCAGCAGTGAGACCAAAGCCACGCCACCGTAATAGGAGAACGCTGTGTACCCTTTGGTCGTCACCATCAAGAGCAGCAACAGGCCTATGGACGCAAGGCCAGCAAGCTCTGCTTTCACCCTCCAAGGGCTAGGCGCGGTCTGCGACGCCCTCCCAAGCGGCAACACAAGGGCGAGCCAGCAGCCCACAAGCAAACTCATGGCACGGGTGTCCGTCCCAAAGTACGCCCGAGAGGGGTCTGCCCCTGGCGTGTAAAGATATGCCATGAGGGCAACTGACGCTGCAGCTGCGATGATTAGGCCAACCCTCACTTTCTTTTTAGGCACTACATGCCTCATCAGCAACACAAGGATGGGTGGCCAGATAAGATAAAACTGCCACTCTATGGCAAGCGACCAATAATGGGTCAGCGGCGACGCCAAGCCAGCCGCGGCAAAATAGGATACGTTCGTTGCGATTTTAGACCAGTTGAGATACATAAGCAGCGCAGGAAGTATGTCTGGACGCATCTTGGTCAGCAGGACATGGTTGAAGAGGGTGCACAGGACTAGTGTGACGACGATGCAGGCTATAGCCTGTGGCGCCAGTCGACGCAAGCGCCTCTCATAATACGATTTGAGGTCAACGGTGCCTCTGCGACGGGTGAATTCAGCTGCAAGGCTATCTGTCGCAAGGTAGCCAGACAGCACGAAAAAAACCGTTACCCCGAGCAAGCCGCCTGAAAGCCACGGTAAGCCCATGTGATATCCAACGACGGCGAGAGCGCAAAGCGCACGGAGACCGTCGAGCGCACCCACACGCCTATGTGAGGGCTTTTCCACTGGCGCATTTAGCGTTGCTGGCTTTTCCGACAACAGTTTGCTGGTGTCCATATCAGCATCACACTGTCTGTCCGCTGGAAACTTCACCAGACGCTCCTTTGTCACCTTGCTGACCAAATGGTAACAGCACGGCAAAGTGATGGCAGCCTTCTTTCAGCAAATTAGTAAAATGCTCGGGAAACGTTGGAGAGCTGCCGTTGCATGCCCAAGGGGAAAGGACGGACATGTCTCACAGAAAGACAAGGCTTTCCCCCCCTGCAGATGCCCCTTGCACTGTCCCCTTGCAGCTAAGCAAGAAGCTCATGCTGCTGAAGGTGCGCGTAACAACTTCCCTAAGATTTCTTTACGATTGACGGGCCTTCCGAAGCGTTAGCTCAAAAATGGCATATTCTCCGGCAATCCCCGCGCAGGCGCAAAGAAAGACGAGCAACGTATATAAGGGGTTGCCCAGAAGTTGATAGATGCCCTCAAGCGGCTGCGTTCCCATAGGGTCTGGAATGAAGCCAAAGTTGCTGCCGAAAGCCAAATTATACGGGATGATTGCACAGCCATAGGCCACCACCGTGACAAGCGGCATCCATATCCGCTGCCAACGAGGTTTGACCTCCCCGGACGCAAGGCGCATAAGCGGAAAGGCCACAAGGCAACTGTGCTCGGCAAACCCCGTCACACTCATTATGTTCCAAGCAGGGCATTGGTGCCATCCAGGGAAAAGCAAGGCTGCAGCGCCGCAGGCAATCGAAAGGGCGAACGCGCACTCTCCGCAAAAAATGTTGGGGTGCAGCGTGTCTATGAGAATCAGCAGCTCACAAACATTGCAAAGATAAAGGGGTAACCTCGTGGAGTCGTAAAGGCCTTGAGACGCGCACAAGAAATTGGTCAGGGCAAGAGAGCACTGCGGAAATATGCCCACGACAAGCAGCATCCGCCGACGTCGCGGATCTCCCTTTGGCATCTTCGCATATCTTTTCACAAGAAGAGTGATCAATATTGCGCACAATGCAAGCCAAAGCAGATGCTGCGCTCCGAAGAGGCGAAACCCCCAGCCAGGCCAGTTCCACCAAGGCTGACCCGTAAGCAAAAAAGCCTCCCACCAAGTCATGCCATTGGGAAACATTCAGCGCCTCCATAGTGCTCGTTATCACATTCTATCCCCGTTCAGCAACGGCGGCCCAACCGATCCGAGGGCTTCTTTTTGCCTTCTATCTGCATGGTGGCCATTCTCCCCGTACAACACACATCAAACCCGTATACTAGCGGAGTTTCCTCACAGCAAACGTATTCACGGAGGCCCCATGAGCGAGAAAAAATTCCCCGAGCAGACATGCGTGCTTGTAACCGGGGGTGCCGGATTTATTGGCAGCCACACAGTTGTTGAGCTGCTCAAACAGGGATATAATGTCGTAATTGTGGACAACCTGTCTAACGCTTCGATCAAGGTTCTCGATCGCATCGCCCAGATCGTAGGGGAAAAAGCTGCCCAACGCCTTGCTTTCTATCAGGCAGACGTCAGCGATCGAGACGCATTGGAACGTGTTTTCCACGAGCATCCCATTGATCGTGTCATTCACTTTGCGGGCTTCAAGGCTGTGGGCGAATCCGTGAAAAAGCCCATAGAGTACTATGCGAACAACCTTGGCACGACACTTGCGCTCGTTGACGTCATGCGCAAGCACGGCTGCAAGTCAATTATTTTCTCGAGCAGCTCCACCGTCTACGGCGACCCTGACGAGCTGCCTCTCACTGAGAAAAGCCCCAAGAAGCCTGCCACCAACCCCTATGGTTGGACCAAGTGGATGATCGAGCAGATACTCAGTGACCTCTGGACTGCCGATCCTGAGTGGGATGTTGTGCTGCTGCGCTACTTCAATCCGATCGGAGCTCATCCGTCCGGGCTGATGGGAGAAGATCCCAAGGGAATTCCAAACAACCTCGTTCCCTATGTGGCCCAAGTTGCAATCGGCAAACGAGCACTTGTGCATGTATACGGCAATGACTACCCCACGCATGACGGTACTGGCGTACGTGACTACATTCACGTGATGGACCTGGCGTCTGGACATGTCGCCGCACTCGCTTGGATGAACGGCCGCACGGGCGTCGAGATCTTCAACCTCGGCACAGGAAAGGGCTCTTCGGTACTCGATGTGATCAAAGCCTTCTCCAAGGCTTGCGGAAGGGACATTCCCTACAAAATAGAGGCACGTCGGAGCGGCGATATTGCTGAAAACTATGCAAACTGCGACAAAGCCGCACGTGAGATGGGCTGGAAGGCAAAATACACCATAGAAGACATGTGCCGTGACTCTTGGAATTGGCAATCCCATAACCCCAACGGCTACGAAGACGAGGCATAGGCTCCATGACAGACCCTAGGCGCACGGGCTCACGCTTCGTCAGCTACCTCGAGAAAAATCGGTCCGTCATAGATGTGTATCTGCAAGAGCATTCTCCCCGCGTTGCCGAAGGAGACGTGCAGGCAGAAGGCCTCACACACTATCTCTATGCCCCTCTCGAGCGCTTTGTCACGGCAGGAGGCAAAAGAACCCGTCCGGCACTGGTCCTGCTCGGATGCGAAGCCGTCGGCGGCAAGAAGAGACAGGCTCTCTCGACAGCGGCGGCGATAGAAAACTTCCAAAGTGCAGCGCTCATCCATGATGACATCGCTGATAGAAGCGAGCTACGCCGTGGACAGCCCTGCGTCTACCGCACTGAAGGCACTGGTGTAGCCATAAACGTCGGCGACCTTGCGCTTACGACGGTTTTTTCTGTCGTTTTAGACGACCAGGAGTTACCTGCACCCACCAAGCTGCAGATCTTGTCCGAGCTTATTCAAATGGAAAACATGACACTCGAAGGCCAGGCACTTGACCTCGGCTGGGTGCGTGACGAGCGCTGGGACATCACTCCCGAGGACTACCTCTACATGGCCTTGCATAAAACAGCCTACTATTCTGGCTCGGTGCCTTTAGCAACAGGGGCTATCTGCGGCGGCGGGACACAAGGGCAAATCAATGCCCTTCGCGCATTCGGCCTGCAAGCAGGCCTCGCGTTTCAGCTGCAAGATGACTTGCTTAACCTTATTGGAGATGCTCATAAGCAGGGCAAGGATTTTCGAAGTGATATAACTGAGGGCAAAAGGACACTGATCGCCGTCTGGTCACTGTCTCATCTTGACACCAACGAACGCAAGGAGCTGTTAAGCATCTTGCAAGCCCATACCGGGAATGCCCAGCAGCTGGAGCGGGCAGTTACTCTCATGGAGAAGTCGGGCTCGATCGAGTACGTACAGCGAGAGGCAGACCGGCTGGCATCTGAGGCCAAAGAGAAGCTATCCCAGGCAGAATTTAACCCTGCCGCTTACGAGGTCTTGCTCTCCATGGCGGATTTTTTCGTGGGCCGCGAGGATTAAAGCACACCTCGTTTGCTTTTACACAGACAGGAGTGATGATGGATCCAATTCGAGAAGGTGCAAGCGGCGCTGTCGCAGAAGATATCCAAGAGCGCCTCTCCTCCCTTGGATATGCAATTAATGCATCTGAGACTGATGTGGATGTATATGGTCCGTCAACTGCGGCGGCGGTGGCAAAATTTCGTTTAGATATGCAACTACCTCTCGGTAAGGACGTTGATGCACCCACTTGGTCGGCACTCGTCGACGAATGCTATCACATGGGAGATCGAACGCTGTATCTGCGCCTTCCCAACTTCCACGGGGCCGATGTACGCCAGCTGCAAACTTGCCTCAACATTCTCGGCTTTTCTTGTGGGGAAGCAGACGGCTATTATGGCGCATATACCGAGTCGGCCGTCAAGCAGTTCCAAGAAAGCCAGGGGGCCCTGGCCGACGGTATGTGCTTTCAGGACACTTTTGACGCTATAGAGCGCCTGCATCATGTCTGGGCTGGAAAGCCCGCGGCGGGCCCTCATCCCATGGGGGGCATGGGCTTTGCCCGCGCAGCCAACGTCTTGGAGTCGACACGCCTCTCGATTACCGGGGAGGATCCTATCTCGCGCAATGTCGCTGGACGCATCTGGAACTTAGCATCCGCAACCACGGAGCAAAGCGGCATGGAGCTCGTTGGCTCTCCTCAAGAGTGCAGGCTAGACGATGAGGCTCTCTTTGTTCTTGCCACAAGCCCGTTGCCGGAAAACTCAACAATGCAAAACCTCATGATGGATGACCTTGACACGCTGCCCATGCGCATTCGCGCAGCGCTGGCGCTCTCACGCGAAAAGGTTCCCGTGCTTCGCATAGAGCTTCCTTGCAATGTCGGCTATGATGGCACCTTTACAACAGGTGACTCTCAGACGTTTGCTGTCATGCTACTTGATGCCATTTGC
>ENA-UOOI01002560-UOOI01002560.1-fermentation-metagenome-genome-assembly--contig:-NODE-2560-length-15518-cov-120.155403_pt1 | contig 15518 bp, 13 predicted proteins | sample MGYA00245779_ERZ724027 | MGnify/ENA primary metagenome ERZ724027 (study PRJEB28704, sample SAMN03018318) | fermentation metagenome | biome: anthropogenic terrestrial biome; feature: soil... | reverse complement strand
ATATTATAGTAATCAAACTTGACATATTCATTCATTTTACATCCTACCTATATCGAATTCCAACGAATTACATAAACTACATTTTTCCACCTTGGTAAATTTTGTTCTATTTACTTCCCATGTGGAAGTATTAACCTCTAAAATTTCGCAACTATCTATTGGAGTTGCATAATTAGTTACTATTTTTGCTATTTCAGATACACATATCCCCGCTAAAACACTTGCAGTAAAAACAATTGTAGTGTTGAAATCTGGGTAACATTTGCCTTTAATGTTTTTAAAATAATCTAGAGAAATAGGATTATCACTTATACTCTGCCGTGTCATACACTCATAACAGGGAGTATCTGGGTTCCTATAATCAAACCATACATATGATACAATATCTCCCCAAACACCACCACTAATTAATATTTTATTTTTGCTTTTACAGCTTTGGTGAACCCATATTTCTGAATCTATTATTGGTTCATCTAATGCTAAAATAACAATATCAGAAGAAGCAATTATTTCATCAACATCTTCCTTTGATGTGATTTTCTTATTATAGAATTCATATGTTATATCTGAGTTGATTTCCATTAAATTTTTTTTAAGTACTTCAGCTTTTAGTTCACCTACGTTAGATTCTTTGAATATTACTTGCCGATTTAGATTTTTAGGTTCCAAACTATCGAAATCAACCCCAACTATTTTTTTTACCCCTAAAGCCGCTAACTGTTGAATTATTAAAGTCGATCCACCAAGCCCAAGAACACAAATTTCTGTATCCAATAATTTCTGCTGATACTCTTTCTTATTGAAGTTATTAAATAACGAAAAGAATAAAGTATTTGTATAATATCTATCTTTATCTATATATTCTGTTATAATTCCCGCTACCATAAGTTCATTTATTATATCCTCACATTCATTATTACTAATGTGAAATTTTACCATTATGGTTTTTTTTAACAGAAGTTTTTCAATTATTGTATTGTCTTCAAATTCTTTTATAATAAATTCTATTAGATCGATTCTGTTAATTTCAAAAAAAGTATTATTTTTTCTAAATATTATTTTATCATTATAATAAAGAAATGGTTTTGTTATATTATTTATTGTTAATTTCATAATTGCTCCTTTCAAATAGAATAAATAGAAATTCTTACAATAACTAAACAACAAAGTCCTCTCATACAACTGTTCTTCCATAAGTGCAAGCTGAGGTTTGACTATTTTACAATTTGTACCTGTTTTGCTTTGTCAATTACAATACTTAGACCGTTCTATCCCTGTACTACCTGTACAATAGTCTCTATCAAACAAGCTTATTGATTTGAATAGATAATAATGTTTGTCTTGCACTACCTATCAAGAATTTTACTATTTGTAAATCTACAATTGAAACACTTTGAACGACTTATGTAAATTTGAGGATTACTGATTGCCCGTCAGTCATGTCGTTTGCCATGAGATTTCCTTTAAATTTACCTTGCATTGGATATTTTGTCATGGGCTGTGTTTCAATTATCAATTACATTGCAGTTTTAAATTCAATGAACCAAAAGTAGCCCACAAATGATATATTTGTGGGCCATCTTTTTAGTAATGATGACAGATTTTTAAAGGTTTTACAGATTCTAAAGGTTTAACTGTAATTATCTTTTTTTCTGTCTTAGTTGATTGTTTTTTAGCATTCATAATAATCTCTCTCCTTTCCGAAATTTTAATAATACATCAAGTTTTATCTTCTAATCTATGTATTATTACATTCATTGTAGGACAGTTACCATAAGTTGTCAGTACATAAATTTACATACTTGGACTTTTATTACATAAATTGCTAAAATGGTAATTTTTCATACTTATTATCGCAGTTTTTGTAAATTTAAGTACGTATATAATGGATTTATAAAGAAGGGGTGATCGATTATGGCTTAAAATAAATTAATCGGCAATTCAATAAGTTAATGGAGTATTGATAGAATTTTTAAAGTTTGACTGTTACATAACAGGGTATTAAAATGAATTCATATTTATTATTCAAAAACTTCAAAGAGAGATGTGCCGATGATGGAGCTCATATGTTCTTTACTTGCTGAATGGAAACTGAAGCAAGAAGAAATATGTAAAAAATTTTAGGAAACTTGTTAAGGAACTTGAAAATTTAGTATTCACGTCACCAACTGGTTATTCACTAAATCGCGATAGCTTAATGATTGAGATTAACAACCTAGATTCCCGGTCTCGTTATGTTAGGCCGAGAATCTAGGAAATCTAGGAGTAATCGAGACAGGGTAAGATCAAGTCCCTTGACCTAGTTAGCCTCCCGGAAGGGAGTGTGGTGTCGACGAATTATGTTACATATAGTGATTTATTCATTTTTGTATTGTAGTCATTGCACTACTTAAACAATAGGAACAATAAGCATAAAAAATAACTGCTCCTGACTTGGCGGTCCCGATTAAAGAAGTCAAAGTTTTGAAAATCATGTTCTACTAATTAACAATTTTTAATGAAAATTCAAGAAAAGAAAATATTTGAAATTATGTAACGATATGCTATAATTTATTCGATTAGAAAGACAAGAAAATAAGGAGCTTAGATTTCTTGCAGGCTTTGAAGAAAGGTATGGTTATTAAAATGAAGATTAATCAGAAAGTATTTGGGAAGACCCAAAATGGGGAAGAAGCGCATCTATACACCATAACAAATCAGAACGGGATGGAGGCCACCTTTACAAACTATGGGGCCTGTATCGTTAACATAATCGTTCCGGATGCAAAAGGAAATAAAGCAGATGTTGTATTAGGGTTTGAAGATCTTGCGGGTTACGAAGAAAATGGTCCCGGCTTCGGATCCTTTATCGGAAGATATGCGAATCGTATCAGTGATGGAAGATTTGAATTAAACGGGAAAACATATGACCTGGAGAAAAATGACGGCGAGAATACCCTGCATGGCGGAAGCAAAGGGTATAATAAATTTATTTATGAAGCCGAAATCTTTGAAGACGAGGATATCACGAGTATAGAATTTTCCAGATTAAGTCCGCATATGGAACAAGGCTTTCCGGGAAATCTGGATGTTACCATAACCTATAGCTTAACGGAAACGAATGAATTGATGATAGAATACCATGCCGTATCGGATCGGGATACCATTATCAATCTCACGAATCACAGCTATTTCAATCTGTCCGGTCATAACTCGGGCTCTGTCCTGGATCATAAGGTAAGAATCAAGGCGAACTACTTTACCCCGACGAGAGCGGATCTGATTCCTACCGGTGAGCTGGCAGGCGTTGAAGGAACGCCGATGGATTTTAGAACTTTAAAGAGAATTGGTCAGGATATTACTTCCGATTACGAACCCCTTCGTATTGCAGGCGGTTATGATCATAACTATGTTCTGGATGTCAGCGGAAATGATGTGGAAAAGGTGGCCGAACTGGTGGATGACCAAAGCGGAAGAGTGATGGAGGTATTTACAGATCTGCCGGGAATGCAGGTCTATACAAGCAATATGCTGACACCGGTGAAGCATAGTAAGGGTGGAGCGGTTTATGAGAAAGGATCCGCAATATGCTTTGAAACGCAATTCTTCCCCAATTCCTGCAATATAAAATCCTTCCCTTCCAGCACGCTGAAGGCCGGACAGGAGTTTGAATCCGTAACCATCTATAAGTTCTCAGCAAAATAAAACAGTACTCTCTTGGGAAAATGGGCAAAAGTGTTTTAGAAAAAGAAAGCTGCGTATTCGAATGTTTCGTTACATTCCGGTACGCAGCTTTTATTTCTATTCTTTAGCTTCAAGGTACAAAGCATGGGTTTTTTTGCTTCTCCCATGACCGCGGATAAATCGGTGGATGCTTTCCATTAAATTCATTTCGTGCCGTAGATTCTGTCTCCGGCATCTCCAAGACCGGGTAAGATATAACCGTTTTCATTTAATTTTTCATCCAGATTACCGATAAAGACATTAACATCCGGATGCTCCCTAGTTAGGCGCTCAACACCTTCCGGAGCTGCAATTAGGCATAGAAAATGGATCTTAGTAATGCCTCTCTTTTTTAAGAGATTAATGGCAGCTACTGCAGATCCACCGGTAGCGAGCATAGGGTCAACAACAAATATTTCACGGTCAGCTGCATCCGAAGGTAGCTTGCAGAAATATTCTATAGGTTCTAATGTCTTCTCATCTCTATATAAACCAATATGGCCAACTTTCGCATTGGGAATTAAAATCAACATACCATCCGCCATATGAAGACCGGCTCTTAGAATTGGAACGATGCAGAGTTTTTTCCCTTCGATTTCTTTCACTGTTGTTTGGCATAGAGGTGTTTCAATCTCAATGTCATGTAAAGGAAGATTACGAGTTGCCTCATAGCATATCAACATCGCCACTTCCGATACCAGATCACGAAATTCTTTTGTTGAAGTAGTTTTACGTCTCATAATTCCTAACTTGTGCTGAATTAATGGATGGTCCATGATAGTTACATTCGCCATTATTTTACCTCCTAGATTTTAAAATCAAATTTCCTAAATTTCATTATATCAAAATTTGATGTCATATAAAAGGACAAATTTCATTATTTTTGATGCAATTTTTGTAATAAGTTACTATTCACACCCGCCATGTATATCATGCTATGATTTTGACAAATGTATCCGATTCGGAGACGCTTTCGCTTAGTTGCATTACGTAACGGTACATAAGGCTCCAAAATACGGAGCCAAAGTACCGACGAATGCAAATACTCTGTATCGGATATCATTTGTCGAAATCATATTATAGACTTTGTTGGGGGTGTGAACAGTAACTGTAATAAATTTATAGTAGACGATAGGGCAATGTCAGCGTAGTGTAAAATATGGCAATCAAGCCTGTAATTGGCAGATTATTGTTGATTAATGACGAATTTTGTGTGAAAATGTTCGTAGCGTGTATAACAGAAATAAAAATTGACAAACTATGGAGGGATTATGGATAAGAGGATGAGTATACAGATTCGGGTATTGATTGTAGATAGCAGGGAGGAGTATGCAATAGCGCTGACAAACAGGCTGAGAACATTTGGGATAGATGTGGATCAGGCAGATTCCGGCAGACAGGCAATAAGGATGGCGCGAAAATTATATTACGATCTTATATTTCTTGAGCAGGGGATGCAGGATATCAACGAAATTGATATGATTCATTTGCTGCGCAGTATATATAAAAAGAAGGATACGGTAATTTATATTGTGGCTTCTGATGTAACACAGGAAAAAAACCATTACCATAAGGAGCTTAAGGTGGACGGTGTATGCAATACGGATATTGGCGTTAATGAAATTACGCATATATTGGAGCTACATTTTCAAAGTAAAATCCAAAGACTCATTATGGATAATGGGGAAAATAGGGGAAAAGAGAACATAAAAGGAAAAGAACCGTTCGAAGCTGACCCAGAGGAACTGCCCTATATAATAAAAGAATTGGGGAATGAGCTTACCGCCGGAGATAAGCGGAAATATAGCAGCCTGTTTAAAAATGCATATAAAGATATTGATCGTATCCTTAACCTGATTCAAAAGAATGAAGTAAAAGCAAAGCCGGACCGGCTTTATACAGAAATATATAACCTTCGAAATTTCTTTATTGATATCGGAGAATTGGATTTGTTAAAGCAATCCTATCTTATGGAAACATTTCTGGAGCAAGGGGATGTATCGTTTGTTGAGTGCTATCTTCCCATATATATCAGCCATATAGAAAAATTTAAAAGAAAATTGGAATATTCCTTGCGGAAATTTGAAATAGAGGAAGTAAGCGCAGAAAATCATGGCGGCAGCGGTTCCGGTTTCCTGTCAGAAGAGGAATATGAACAATGCTTATTAAGCACCATATATTATATTAAGATATCGGATTATGATTCGATTATTGAGAAATTGGTAAAATTGATTCGTCTGGGAAATCAGGGATTTAAAGAGGAACTGAAAAAAGCATTGGAGGATGTTCTGAAATTTGAATATGAAAAAGCGCTTGAAAGAATTATCAATGTAAAGACAATAGCACATATCAATACAGCGGCAGCCGCGCCAAAGAAACCGGACGGGATTTGAATAGGAGTGTCATAAGTCATTTTAAGATTTTGGTATGAATATATAGAAGGTCCTATTCATGTTTATGGCTTTTATACGACTTATGACACTTCTATCAAATTTAAAATAATTTAAATAAGTAGATAGAGTCGGGAGTGTAGAGGCTTTGAAACATGGAATGAAAATGAAATAATATACAGAAATAAAGAGGAGAAGCCCGGTAGAGGGGGAGGGTAGCTGCCGGGCTTATTTTATGAAAAAAATTATCTTGTAAGCAATACTGATTGAATATTGATTGATTAATTTCTTAATCTGATATAGATTATATCCGACATTTATGATGATTATATGGATTAATTATGAACATTTTGTTAATAAATTTGCAAATATGATAAAAATCGAATAGAATCGAATAAAGTAATATTAGGAAAACAAAAGAGATAAGATTTATAAGGAAAGAGTGTCAGCAATTGCAGAGTGTTATTTTCTGTCCTCTGAGAATAATAGTATTATATATTAAAAGTTAAGTTGCAATACTGGACAAATGATAGGTAATGTGATATAAAAAGCGAATGGAGAACAATGGTTTGATTATGTTCGAGGGGTGATGTTTTTATGTCAAATGTTTTTAGAAAATTAATCAGCAAAGAGCTGGGTGAGGTAAACTATCACCGTTATTCTTGCTATATAAAGCGTGGTATGGAAAATAAAAAGGGTGACAGCCAGGTTGTTTTTAATGATATGTATGAAAAATTAATTGTCCGAGATATAAAATCTATAGCTAAGATGCATGAACGGTTAAATGATACGATGATTTTGGCTTTTCGAATCAGTAAAAATTATTTTTTTGCATTTCTATTTTATTTTGCATCCTCAGTATTTTTAATTGCAAAAGAAATTCAACCGGAACTGACCATTATTGCACTTGTTCTTATGAGTATGTGTTTTGTATATAAAACATACGAGTTTCTCGCTAACAAATTCTGCTATATCGATGCACGGATCGTATTAGTATATAAAACCGTATTGGACCATATTATTTTGAACGAGAATCGGCGGTCCCAGGGGAAAGCGAATTAATTCGCTTTGCAAATATATTCGCTTTGCAAATATTGTGCCTGCGGCCCAAAGTTTGCAGGCTTTGAAGAAAGGACATGGTTATTAAAATGGAAAGGAAAATGCATGTATGAATGTATTTGAAGTAATGGGTCCTGTTATGGTGGGCCCTTCCAGTTCCCATACCCTGGGTGCTGTAAAAATCGGTTTAACAGCAAGGCAGCTATTACAGGAGGAGGTTCAAAGCGCCGAGGTGCTTTTTCATGGTTCCTTTCTGGCAACCGGGAAGGGTCACGGTACGGATAAAGCCATAATAGCAGGCTTACTTGGTATAAAGCCGGACGATGAGAGAATTTCTGACAGCTTTCGTATCGCAGAGGAAAGGGGGATGAAATTCTCTTTTGGCGGTACAGAATTAAGACATGCCCATCCGAATTCTGTCTTACTGAAATTAGTCGGCAAGGGTGGAAGAAAACTGGAGGTTGTAGGTTCTTCCCTGGGTGGTGGAGGAATCAAAATTGATAAAATCGATGGTCTGGATGCTAATTTTTGTGCCTGCTATCCAACCCTTATTATCCATAATGTTGACCAACCCGGACATGTGGCGGAGGTTACTTCCATGCTTGGCAGATATTCGGTGAATATAGCAACGCTGCAGCTGTATCGTGATAAACGGGGCGGAAGAGCGGTAATGGTAATTGAATGTGATCAGGAGGTGCCAGAGGAGATGCAGGACAGACTAAAAAAGACAGAAGGTATATTGAAGGTAACATACCTTAGCATGGAGGAGAAAGATGAGTTTCCGATCATTAGATGAGATTCTAAATAAGAGCGAAGAAACAGGCAAAGCGTTCTGGCAAATCGTTATGGAAGACGATATGAATGAAAGAGCGGTATCAAGCCGCGAATCTTTTGAAAAAATGCGACTGCTGTATGAAAGCATGAGGAATGCAAATGCAGCATATAATAAGGATCTTTTATCTGCAAGCGGGCTGGTCGGCGGCGATGGGGAAAAAGTCAGCCATGCATTAAAGGAAGGAAAGCTGCTAAGCGGTCCCTATGTCGGGGAAACCATAGCAAAGGCTCTGAAGATGGGGGAGAACAATGCGTGTATGAAACGGATTGTAGCCGCTCCGACCGCAGGGTCCTGCGGAGTCCTTCCGGCAGTTTTGCTGACTTATGAGGAGCAGAAGCAGGCGGATATGGATCGGATGGTGGAGGCGATGTTTGTTGCTTCCGGAATTGGAGTCGTAATATCCATTCGTGCCTTTCTTGCCGGGGCGGCAGGAGGCTGCCAGGCAGAAATCGGGTCTGCCAGTGCCATGGCAGCAGGTGCGTTGGCTTATCTGCAGGGCGGATCCGGCGAAGCAATTGCGCATGCAAGTGCCCTTACCCTGAAGAATCTCCTGGGCCTGGTATGCGATCCGGTGGCCGGTCTCGTAGAGGTTCCCTGTGTGAAGAGAAATGTTGTCGGTGCTGTGAATGCGATTGCCAGTGCCGATATGGCAATCGCCGGTGTTCGCAGCCAGATTCCCCCGGATGAGGTAATTGATGCCGTGCGGGAAGTGGGGGAGCAGATGCCAAGGACGCTGCGGGAAACCGGAGAAGGCGGATTGGCTGCAACACCGACCGGTAGAGAGATTGCAGAAAGAGTGCTTCACAAATAGAGCTTTACTTATGGATTGCATTTCCAGTGAGTAAAGCTCTTGTTAGACTGGATATCCCTACAAGATTATGGTATAATTTGTATTGGAATATGCCTGCGGCTCAAAACGGCAGGCTTTGAAAGGTATGATAAATAAGATGAAATTGCTGCATACATCCGATTTGCATATCGGAAAACGGGTAAATGAATTTTCCATGATAGAGGATCAGGAATACATATTAAATGAGATGCTGAAGATCGCGGACCTACATAAACCACAGGGAATCCTGATCGCCGGGGATATCTATGACAAAGGAATTCCCTGCGTGGAAGCGGTCAATCTATTTGACTGGTTTCTGACCGAGCTGCACAAAAGAAAGCTGTCGGTATTCCTGGTCAGCGGTAATCATGATTCCTCCGAGCGGCTTAATTTTGGCGGCAGAATACTGGAAGAGAATCAGATTCATATTGCGGGATCCTTTCACGGAAAGTTGGAGAAAGTCATACTGGCGGACGAAAATGGCCCTGTCAATATCTATTTGATGCCATTTGTTAAGCCGGTGATGGTACGACGTTACTATCCGGAGACGGAAATCGAGACCTATCAGGAGGCGGTCGAAGCAATTCTTGCTTCCGCCGATATAAATGACAGAGAGCGAAATATCCTGGTGGCACACCAGTTTATCACCAGCGGAAGCAGTGAACCGGAGCGAAGTGATTCCGAGGCCGTCTCCCTTGGGGGTCTGGATAACATTGATGCCTCTGTGTTCGAAGTCTTCGATTATGTGGCGCTTGGACATATCCATGGACCGCAGAGAATCGGAAGGGAAACCATACGTTATGCCGGTTCCCCGCTAAAATATTCCTTCTCGGAGGCCAGACAGATTAAGTCCGTCACCATGGTGGAAATGGGGGCGAAGGGGGAGGTGCGGTATGAGAAGATACCGCTTACCCCGATCCGGGATATGCGTGAGATAAAAGGGCCGATTGCCGCCCTGACGGATCCTAAGATATATAGTAAGGCGAATACCCTGGATTATATTCATGCGACGCTGACGGATGAGGAAGAGGTCTATGATGCGATCGGCAAGCTTCGGAGCGTCTATCCCAATATCATGCGGCTGGACTTTGAAAACAGCCGGTCGATCTGGAACACCGATGCAAAGCTGGCAGCTGCGGATGTGGACGAAAAGAGTGCAATGGAGCTCTTTGCGGAGTTCTATGAGAGCCAGAATAATGTGGCGCTGCCGGACAAACAGAGATTGATTATGGAGAATTTATTTGAGGAAATGGCAGGTGAACGAGATTGAAGCCAATAAAATTAGTGATGAGCGCTTTTGGACCCTTTCGGGGCGTTGTCGAAGTTCCCTTTTCGGAGCTGGGCTCCAGTGGATTATTCCTGATCAACGGGGATACCGGGGCCGGGAAAACAACAATTTTTGATGCCATTTCCTTTGCTCTGTACGGTAATGCCAGTGGTGAGAACCGGACGACGGATTCCTTTCGTAGCGATTATGCCGATGAGGACGAGCAAACCTATGTGGAGCTGACTTTTCTGCATCGTAAGAAAGAATACATTGTCTGGCGTAATCCAAACTATAGGAGAAGCAAGAAGAGAGGGAGCGGAACCACAGAGGAGAAACCCAATGCAATTCTTACCATGCCGGATGGAAGCGTTATTGCCGGATATGCTCCGGTAACGGAAGCGGTAACGGATCTGCTGGGAATTGACTGGAGGCAGTATAAGCAGATTTCCATGATTGCCCAAGGGGAATTTCTGGAGCTTCTGACCGCAGACAGCAATGCGCGTGGGCTGATCTTTCGGAAGGTATTCGGTACGCAGATCTATGACTCCATTCAGAAAAAGCTGAAGGAGCTGTCCAATAAATTGAAGTATCAGTGTGAGGATATCGATAAGCGCATCCTGCAGTTCCTGGATGGAATCAGCTGCAGCGAGGGGAATGTGAGCAAAGCGGCCATTGATGAATGGAAGAAAGTTAAGGACATTAACCAGGCGGAGAAGATGATGGAACTGCTGTCCGTACTATTGGAGGAGGATAGGGCGGAATATCATACCAAGAAGAAGGAAAATGAACATTTAAATATAGAGATGGCGAAGAAGGCGGCAGAATATACCAAGGCGGAGCAAGTTAATCGGCTGCTTGCAAATCTTTGTCAGGCGGAGGAAGACTATCAAAAATTAACGCTGACTGCAGAAGAGATGAAGCGGGAGGAAGAAAGATACGCCCTGACAGAAAAGGCATTACATATTGTGAAACCTGCGGAGGATGCATATCTGCGTATCAAGAAAGAAGCAGCGAATCTGGCTGCCGACATCGGGAAAGGGAAGGAAGAAAAGGTCCGTCTGGAGGAGCAATTAAAACTTCTCCTGGAAGAGTACCGGCAGAAGGAGGCTGCGCAGCCAAGAGTATCCGAACTGACGGCACAGATTAGCCGGCAGAGAGCGGAATTAATAAAGTACGACGGGGTAGCGGAGCAGGAGAAGCAGAAAGCAATTCTTGAAGAGAAAAAGCAAAAGCTGGAGAAGCAGATCGCTTGCCTGACCGGTCGGAAGGCTGACCTAACAAAGGAACAGACAGAAAAGCAAGCAGAGCAGGATCAGTATGTAAATCTGGATAAGGATATGGTTCTCTGTGAAAATCAGTTATACCAGACAGAGAATACTATAAAGCAATTGAATAAGCTTCTGACGGACATCCGGAATTTAAACACCGAGAGCGATGTCCTGTTTCGCGTGCAGCAGGATTATCAAAATGCGGAGGCAGAGTACCGGTATCAAAATCAGGAGTATCTGGAAATGGAAGCCCGATTCTTCCGGGAGCAGGCCGGAATTATGGCATCGAACTTAGAAGCCGGCAAACCTTGCCCGGTGTGCGGGTCCACCGAGCATCCAAGCAAGGCTGCCATAACAGGGGGAGCACCCAGTGAGGAAGAACTTAAGCATGCGAAGGCCAAGCTGGACAAAGCCCATAAGGCTATGGCAGCGACAGGGACTAAGAGTGAAAACCAGAGAACCAAGGTGGGAATGCTTGCGGATGCCCTGCAGGAGAATGCAGCGGTCCTGTTAGAAGTCGATGTAAGTGTTCCGACAAGCGATGTTATTGAATTAGTAATTGAAATAGACGAAGAGACCGCCGCCGGCAGGGATACCGGCAAAACAGATGCGGATAGGAATACAGGAAAAATGGACGCGGATAGAAATGTAGAAAAAACAGATGCAGATAGAAATGCAGAAAATAGTTTGGAAAAGGTTTCGAAAAGAATAGCAGACTATGCTGATATGGCAAGGCTTAAGCGTTCGCAGATAACTGCGCTTCAGGGGGAGCTTGAGCAAAGAAAATTACAGTTTTTGCAGGATCAAAAGCGCAGGAAGCAATGCTTCGAACGGTTAGAAGAGATAAAGCGCACGCTGCTCATTTTCGAAGAGACTCTGACCGACCATAAAGAGCATTTGTCCCGGATTATGAATGAACTGAGCCAGGCAGACGGTACCTTGATCACCCTGAAGAAGGATCTTCAATATGGCACCAGGGAAGAAGCAGAGAACGCAATCAAAGCAATGGAAGAAGAGCGTAATAAGCTGCAAAGTGAATATACCATTGCGGAAGCGGCGTATCGTAAATGCGAATTAAGCCTTGCAAACGTATCCGCAGTACTGAAGGAGAATGAAAAGAAATATGTTTTGCGGCGGAAAGAATATAACGAAGCAAAAGAAGGATTCAAACAGAAGCTGGTGCAGTGCGGATTTGCTGAAAATGATATCTTGGAGGCAAGTGCCGATGCCGAAAGGATAAAAGCCGGTTTAAAAAGGTATCAAAGCAATCGGATCAGTGAAGATGATCTGGCAGCCCTGCGTAAGAGCATTGATCTCTATGATAAGAATCGAGAGAGCCTGGAAGAAAAGATAAAGCAGCTGAAGTCGGATACAAAAGATCAGGAAGAGAAGGATCTGGAGCAAATCGCGAAGGAGCAGGAGGCATTAAATTACCGGAAGACGGAGTGCGAGGAACAGAGCAATCGAATCTACAGCAGGCTAAAGAATAATGAAACAATTGATAAGCAGGTAGAAGAGCAGAAAAAGGAGCAGGAGAAGGTGCGCCGGGATTATCTGACCTACAGCGATCTCTCCAAGACCGCCAATGGTGAGCTGACCGGCAAATCAAAGATTGCCTTCGAGCAATATGTGCAGGCCTTCTACTTTGATAAAGTAATCCATGAGGCAAACAAGCGCTTCTATAAGATGTCCAACAACCAGTACGCTCTAATGCGTAAGGAGGATCCAAGTAATCTGCGGAGCCCTACCGGACTTGAACTGGAAGTCATGGACTACTATACCGGCAAACCAAGATCCATCAAATCCTTATCCGGCGGCGAATCCTTTAAAGCAGCGTTATCCCTGGCCCTGGGGCTGTCCGATGTTATCCAGAGCTTTGCCGGCGGGATCGAAGTGGATGCCATGTTCGTTGATGAAGGCTTTGGTTCCCTCGACAGTGATTCCCTGGAGCAGGCGATAGAGACGCTGAATTCCCTGACGATGGGTAACCGGTTAGTGGGAATTATATCGCATGTAAGTGAGCTGAAGGACCGGATCGATAAGAAGATATTGATTGAGAAGAGCATGGAGGGAAGCAGACTGAAGCTGGTGACGTAAACGAAGTTACTGTTCACACCCACCATGTATACCATGTTATGATTTCGACAAATGATATCCGATAAGGAGTATTTGCCTTATGTACCGCTACGTAATGAAGCTTAAGCGAAAGCTTCTCCGAATTCGGATACATTTGGCGAAATCATATGATAGACTTTGCCCAGGTGTGAATAGCAACTAAACGAACGATTGGCAGCAGGTGGGGGGCTTGCATCTGGCATTCGAAATATTAGATTCCAATGGGAATGTGATTGATGTAATAGCATTACCCTCCGAGAACGAAGACGATTTTTTGGCAAATAATATGATTTGCAAATTACCGGCAGGGACCTATTATGTGGCAGTATCCATAGTTCCCGGTAAAACAACATTACCGATACCGTATGCTTTTATTATGGCTTATGAATAAGTACATTCACGTTACGAAATTTAGGCTATCGTAACAGGTTGACATCAGCCGGATATCGTTTTGATATCCGGCTGATGCTTTTTGTCGTGTGTACAGCAAAGCTAAACCATTTTACGGTGGTGCCTTTCTATTTTGATTAGCGGTAGTCATACAGAGTTTGAGCGATGATGGCAGCATGTTCTGGTGGCAAATCATTCAAAATGAGTTTTTGGATAGCAGTTCCAACGGCAAACTCATATCGGCGGATGGTAAATCCGGGAACCGCAATATCATCGGAATAGTACCAATTAAAAAACTGTTTGCACGCATGTGTTTTTTGGCTAAAACGAGACATACCGATGACACCGCCACCCAATAAGGGGTGTCCACCACAGTTTATTTCTGAAAATCCTGAAATTTTATCGATAGAGCGTTTGGAGGATTTATAAAAGGTACAATATTAGTTCCAATAATAACATTTAATAATTGGCTATACAATGACAGCACAAATATCAGCTAGAGAAAATACCGAGCACATAAATTTCTCGGTATTTTTTGAGCGCGTCCGGCGCGAGAGTTTGCCAAGGCAAACTCTTTGTTATGTATGGTGTTATAGGGAGTGAAATAAAGGCCCGGAGAATCAGAATGATGAAATGAAAAATTAAATTTGTGTAAATATGGTGAAGTCGATTTCTTTTTGCGAATCAATTTGCTATAATGATAGTTAGGGAAGATTAGCGAAAGAGTTATTCTTCAGGATTTACGCCCAAAAAGCATGGGCGCCAGTATGGGATGGAACAATACTTCCCGGATGCTTCGAGGATAAGAATTAGAAACTAGTTTACACGAGATAGAAGGAGAAATCATGATTCATACAATTGTATTTGACATAGGCAATGTACTTGCTCATTTTCGCTGGAGGGAATACTTAGAGGAATGCGGATATACCGAAGAAATGAAGCGTAAGATCGGTAAGGCAACAGTTTTAAGCAGCAGGTGGCATGAGCTGGACCGCGGCGTGATTGATGAGACCAAGCTGATTGCGGCCTGCGGTAAAGAGGAGCCAAGCGTGGAGAAGGAGATTCTTAAACTCTTTGAAGATGCTTCAAAGATAGTACAGGAATATGAGTATTCTTCCGAGCTTGTCCGCCGGTTAAAGGCAAATGGGTATCGGGTATATCTTTTATCCAATTATGCCCGGTTCAGTTTTGCCTATGCAAAAGAGAATTTTGAATTTATTAAATATGTTGACGGCGGTGTGATCTCCTATGAGGTCAAGTGCACAAAGCCGGAAGCCAAAATATATCATATACTGATTGAAAAGTATGGAATCAAGCCGGAGGAGGCTGTATTCTTAGACGATCTGCCGGCGAATCTGGAAGGAGCAAAGCCCTTTGGATTTAAGACGATTCAGGTGACCTCCTTTGAACAGATTATTAACGATTTGAGAGCGCTTGGTGTCAGGATATAGGAATAGAAGATATAGTTACTATTCACACCCGACATGTATACCATGCTATGATTTCGTCAAATGTATCCGAATCGGAGACGCTTTCGCTTAAGATTCATTACGTAGCGGTACATAAGGCTCCAAAATACGGAGCCAAAGTACCGACGAATGCAAATACTCCTTATCGGATATCATTTGTCGAAATCATATGATAGACTTTGCCCCAGTGTGAA
>ENA-UOOI01002558-UOOI01002558.1-fermentation-metagenome-genome-assembly--contig:-NODE-2558-length-15524-cov-14.859978_pt1 | contig 15524 bp, 17 predicted proteins | sample MGYA00245779_ERZ724027 | MGnify/ENA primary metagenome ERZ724027 (study PRJEB28704, sample SAMN03018318) | fermentation metagenome | biome: anthropogenic terrestrial biome; feature: soil... | reverse complement strand
AATATCAAACCGTCCCTCCGTTGTCAACCCTTTTTTTCGATTTTTTTTCAACTTTGTTCGCCGCTCGGCGGGGAATCAGAACGAATGCTCGGAGATCATCCGGCTCTTGAGGTCCCAGAGCTTCTGCGAGAGGTCCACATAGTATCGGTGGGGATTCTCGAAACGCTTGACCTCGTCCCAGAGCGTGTCCACCTGTTTGCGGCAGAAATCGCGGATCTCGTCCAGGCTGCGCGGCGAAACGACGCATTCGCCGTTCCTGAAGATCTGCTTCCGGATCGTCTCCGCGCGGAAATCCGTGACCGTCTTGCGCTTCCAGACGTAATCCGGGTCGAAGATCTCATAGGGAAGGCTGTCGTCGATCGTCTCGTCGTGCAGCGCGATCACGTCCGCGATGGCCTTGTCCGTCTCGCGGTCGTAGAGGCGGAAGATCTTTTTGAAGCCGGGCGTGGTGATCTTGGAGACGTTCTCGCTGATCTTGATTTTGGGGACGACGTTCCCCTCCGCGTCTTCCGCGCCGCTGAGCTTGTAGACGCCGCCGAAGATCGGGTGGCTGGAGGATGTGATCAGGCGCTCGCCGACGCCGAAGCTGTCCACGCAGGCGCCCTGCATCAGCATGTCGCGGATGATGTACTCGTCCAGCGAGTTGGACGCGCAGATCTTGCAGTCCGGGAAACCGGCGTCGTCGAGCATCTTGCGCGCCCGGCGGGAAAGGTAGGTGATGTCGCCGCTGTCGATGCGGATGCCGGCGGGGCGGAAGCCGCGCGGCACGACCTCCTCCCGGAACACGCGGATCGCGTTCGGCACGCCGGATTTCAATACATTATAAGTGTCGACCAGCAGCATGCAGCTCTGGGGGTACTCGCGCGCATAGGCGCGGAACGCCTCCAGCTCGGAATCGAAAAGCTGCACCCAGCTGTGGGCCATGGTGCCCAGCGCCGGAATGCCGTAATCGACGCCGCAGAGCGTGCAGGCCGTTCCGCAGCAGCCGCCGATATACGCCGCCCGCGCCCCGAGCACGGCGCCGTCCGGCCCCTGCGCCCGGCGGGAGCCGAACTCCATCACCGGCCGGCCCTGCGCCGCGCGGCAGATGCGGTTCGCCTTCGTGGCGATCAGGCTCTGGTGGTTGACGGTCAGGAGGATCATGGTCTCGACAAACTGCGCCTGGATGGCCGGCCCCCGCACCGTCAGAATCGGCTCGCCCGGGAAGATCGGCGTGCCCTCGGGCACCGCCCAGACGTCGCACGAGAAGCGGAACCGCTCGAGGTACTTCAGAAAGCCCTCGCTGAAAATGCCGCACCCGCGCAGATACGCGATATCCTCCGGCGTGAAATGCAGGTCCCGCAGATACTCGACGATCTGCTGGACGCCCGCCATGATGGCGAAGCCGCCCCCGTCCGGAAGCTCACGGAAAAACATATCGAAATAGACGGTTTTTTCTCCCAGGCCGTTGGAAAAATAACCGTTCGCCATGGTGATCTCATAGAAATCCGTCAGCATGGTCAGGTTGGTTTTGCAGTCCCGTCTCTCCGGCATCTCAGACAAAAGAATCCATCCCCCAATTGAAAAGCATCAAATTTTTGTGGCTCCGCCGGCACGGATAAAACATATTATGGAACGACACGGCAAAGAATACTCCTATCCCGGCAAACCGCCGGACACCGCGAAAAATCCGGCCTTCGGGCCGGGCGTCCGCCGTGGCGGCACAAGGCCGGACGGACTTTCGCCTTCAAAGCTCCGCCGGCTGCGGAATCCCCCCGGACCCGAAAAAGGGGACCCGCGAAAAGCAGTGAAACAGCGAAGAAGATCTTTGTCGAAATAAATGATGGAAGGAAAAATTTCTGTGAATTGTGTGAAAAAGCCCCATTTTTAATTGCATTTATAACAAATAAATATTATACTGAAGTGGCTGATAGGCAGGCTGAATTCAACTTTTAGGAACAAGGTTCCGCCTCACGCGCCGCACAGCACAGGATTGTGAAAAGAACGGTATGTGAAACCCAAACTGCTATGAGGAGATGAACGAATTGAGATTGCGTAAACAGGCGCTCGGTACCCGCAATCTGGTGGGCGCGCGCGTCGAGATGGCGCGCAAGAACCAGGGTATGAAGCAAAAAGAACTGCTGGCACAGCTGCAGGTTAACGGAGTCGATATGAATGCATCCGGTCTGTCCAAGCTGGAGGGCCAGATCCGCTATGTGACGGACTATGAGCTCGCCGCACTCGCCAACATTTTGAACGTTTCGGTAGACTGGCTGCTCGGCAGGGAAAAATAATGCCGGACCTTTCGCTTGGGGGCGCCCCGCTTCTGCGGAGCGCCCTTTTCTTTTTGCCCTTTTTCGAGTATAATGAATTATACACTGGTATCGAAGGATTTGCAAGGGGGATTTTTCTTGCCTGAACGCCGACGACTTCTGGCCCGCCTGAAGCCGCTGTTCGTGTTCTTTGCGGCTTTTACCGCACTGTTTTTTCTGTTCGCGCTCACGCTGAAATACACGTTCCCGTTCCTCGCGGGGTTCCTGCTGGCTCTGCTGGCCCAGCCCGTGATCCGCTGGCTGAGGGAAAAGCTGCGCCTGCCGGGCGCGCTCGCCTCCGCCCTGGCGACGCTGGCGGTGTACGCCGCGCTGTTCGGGCTGCTGTTCCTGATCGGGTACTGGCTGGTCTCGGAGATCAGCAACCTGGTCGCCTACCTCTCGGCCCTTTCCCAAGAGAACCTCGGCGACCTGACCGCCCCGCTGGACCGCCTGCTGGACCAGCTGGGCAGCTTCCTCAAGAACGTCGATTCGGATTTTATCCGGCAGAACCAGGAAAAGCTGCTCGGCATCGCCCAGAGCGGCCTGAGCATCGCCTCGCGGGCGCTCTCGGCGGCGGTCGGGCTCCTGACCTCGCTGCCGACGGTGATGACGATGTTCATCGTGATGATCCTTTCGACCTACTTTTTCTCAAAGGACATGGCGTCCATCCGGCGGCGCTTCCGGGGGATGTTCTCCGGCGAGACGGCCGGCAGCCTGCGCTCCTACTCCCGCCAGGGCCTGAGCATGAGCGGGCGGTACGTGCGCTCCTACCTGCTGATCTATTTCATCACGTTCCTGGAGACGCTCGCGGTCTTCGCCGCGCTCGGCGTGCCGTTCCCGCTCGTCCTGAGCATCGTCACCGGCATCGCGGACATTCTGCCGGTCCTCGGCCCCGGAACCATTTATATCCCGATGAGCGCCATTTACCTTCTGAAGGGGGATTACTTCCGCGCCGGCGCGCTGGCCGTCTGCTGGCTGATCATCTCCGCGATCCGCCAGATCATCGAGCCGAAGATCGTCTCGTCCTCCATCAGCATCCACCCGCTGGCCATGCTGGCGGCGCTTTATTTTGCGCTGATCGCCAAGAATTTTTGGGTGCTGATCTATTTTTCCGCCCTGCTGATCTGCTACCGCATCCTGACGCAGGCCGGGGCGCTGCCCACCCTGTTCGGGGACGGGGACGCCGGAACGCCGGGCGGGGCCGGGCCGAAGCCCGGGAAAAAGGGCCCCCGGCGCGGGCCGCCCGGGGACCCGGAGATTGACATTGACGCCGCCCCGCCGCGGTGATACGATGGGGAGCAGATTCGACCACACTGCCGCGGCCGCGCGCCGCGGGGTCAGGAGACTGAAAGCATGAATGACGACGCGTTTCGCGGGCCTTACGGGCCCTGGGGCTATCCGCCGCCCTTTTTTTCGGCGGCGCGCGAGGAAAAGCGGCAGATCCGCAGAACGGCGAACCGTGTCTGCTGGACCGTCGTTCTGAGCGCCGTGCTGATCTACCTGCTGACGCAGGCGGCTCTCTTTTTCCTCGGGGAGGCCGGCGTCGTCTACGACCAGCGGTACGCCGAGTTCAGCGGGCTGCCGCCGGCGCTCTACTATCTGCTGACCTGCGCGGTCTACGCGGTGGGCATCGCCGCGCCCGCCCTGCTCTATTTCGCCGCCCGGCGCATACCGCTGCAGCAGGGCCTTCCGTTCCGCCGGGGGAACGCGGCGGACATCGCCGCCCTCGTCTTTCTGGGCTGCATGGTCTGCCTGCTCGCCAACTATCCGGCCGAGGCGGTCGCCGAGCTGATCCGGCGCGCGGGCCTCAACGGGACCATCCCGGAGACGCCGCTGACCGACGACCCGGCGGTGCTGGTCTTCTACGGGATCGAGACCGTCGTTGTGCCGCCGCTGGTGGAGGAGCTGATGTTCCGCGGCGCCGTGCTGCAGAGCCTGCGCCGCTTCGGGGACGGCTTCGCGGTGCTGGGCTCCGCGCTGATCTTCGGCATGATGCACGGCAATTTCACGCAGACGGTGTTCGCCTTCATCGCCGGGCTGGCGATGGGCTACGCGGCGGTCAAGGCGGAATCCCTGCTGCCCTCGATCCTGATCCACTTCACCAACAACGCGCTCGCGTTCGCGTTTCAGCTCGCCGCCCGGTACCGGGGCGACGCGGCGGCGAACACCCTGAGCGGCGCCGTCTCGGCCGCGCTGCTGACGCTGGGGGCGCTGGCCGCCGTCTATCTCGCGCTGCGCAGGCGGTTCGCCTTCCGGCTGGAGCGCAGCGGCTCCGCGCTGCCGCTTTCCTCCAAAATGGCGGCGCTGTTCGCGAACCCCGGCGCCGTCGTGTTCACGCTGCTCTTCCTGGTCACGGCCGTCGCTTTCCTGCGCGGGGCCGCCTGACGCGATGGAGCGGGACGAGTATTTCATGCGCCGCGCGCTGGAAGTCGCGCGGGAGGCCGAGGCCGAGGGCGAGGTGCCGGTGGGCGCGGTGATCGCGCGGGGGGACGAGATTGTCGCCGTCGGGCGCAACCGCCGGGAGGCGGCGAAAAACGCCCTGGGCCACGCGGAGCTGGAGGCCATCGGCCGGGCGTGCGCCGCACTGGGCGGCTGGCGCCTGTGGCCGTGCGACCTCTACGTGACGCTGGAGCCCTGCCCGATGTGCGCGGGCGCGGCCGTCAACGCCCGCATCCGGCGGGTCGTGTTCGGCGCGCGCGATCCGAAAGCCGGTTCGTGCGGCTCGGTCGTCGATCTTTTCGCCCTGCCGTACAACCACCGCCCGCAGGCGGTCGGCGGCGTGCTGGAGGAGGAGTGCGCCGCGCTGCTCTCGGATTTCTTCCGGCGGCTGCGGGAGAAAAATGAAAAAGCGGGGGGATAAAACTCCCCGCTTTCCTCACAGAGCCCCAAAAATCCGGGCCGCCGAAAATCTCATAGGACAAGCTTCGCCGCCGGCCCGGATTCATTTTCTGCGGACGAACTCGCCGTCGTTCAGGTACAGGGTGTTCCCCTCCAGGCGGAGCGTGTAGGTGTCGTCCACCTCCCGGCCCAGCACGCGGTAGCGGATGGTGATGCGGTCGCCTTCCGTGCGGTAGGTGCCGCGGAAGCGCCCGAAGCTCAGCGCTTTGAGCCGAAGGCCGCCGCCGGGCTCGAACCGGTACTCCGTCAGGCCGCAGGCGTCCTTCCACGTGCCGACCAGCCCGCCGCCGGACGAGGCGGGAACGCTCCCGCACCCGGCCGCCGGGGCCAGCAGCAGCGCCGCGAGAAGCAGCGCGGCGATCTTCTTTTTCACAGCGATCCCTCCCTTGCCGCGGAGCAAAGCCCGGCGCGGCCCGCCGGGCCGAACCGCAGGTCCACGACCTTTTCCGGCAGCCCCGAAAGGCAGGCGATCTGCTCGCGGGACAGCGGGTCGTAGCTCCGGTTCCACTCCCCGAGATTCGGGTCGATGAGCAGGCACGCGGCGAAATAATCCGCCTCCCGCTCGTAGCGCGGGACGCAGAGGTCCGTGAGGTCCGTCATGCGCTGCGCGTTGAGGCCCGCGTGCAGCAGCGCGTGGCCCAGCTCGTGCGCGCAGCAGAAGGCCTCCTCCCGCCCCGCGAGGGCACTGTTGAGCAGGATCACGGGCGCTCCCCCGACGGCCTGGAGGTAGAGGCCCCGCACCCGCGCCGGCAGGTCCCACCGGAACACGCCGACGCCCAGCGCGTCGCACAGGTCGAACGGCGGGACCGCCCCGTACCGCTGGGTGAGCCGGTGCGCGAGCGCCGCGATCCGTTCCAGGGTGCCTTCTTCCCGCCGCATGGCCTCCTCCTCCCTTTTTCCGCCTTCCTATTTTTTTCCCGAGGAGATGGCCGCCGCCACGCGGATGGCGCTGACCAGCTTCTCGCGGTCCGACTTCGTAAGCGGGGCGCCGTTGTACATCAGGCCGGGCTGGCGCTCCAGCGTGCGGGCGAAGCCGTCAATCACGTCGTCCACCTCACGCGGGCGCTCCACGCCGAGCAGCTCGTCGGTGCTGCACCGCAGCACGGCGGCCATGCGCGCGAGCAGCGCGCCGTCCGGCTGACGGCGCCCCTGCTCGTACATCCCCACCGCCGAGGGCGAAACGCCCAGCTCCGCGGCGAGCCGCGCCTGCGTCATACCGCGCTCCGCGCGGAGCTGCCTGAGCTTTCCCTTCTGCATCGCGTTCCCTTCCCCATCGATTTCTGGGGCCATTATATCACACGTTTTGTGTTATTTCAAGCGCTATTTTTTCCAACGGAACGTTGAGTCCCTGTTTTGACCCACCGGCTGCTTTTCTGCCGGAATCCCCCTTGAAATCCGCATCTCCGCATGGTAGCATGGAATTAGGGGCCGGAAAATCTGGGACAGGAAGGGCCGATCCGGCTTCCAGACTACACGAAACGTGTATACAGAAAAGGGAGCTGAAAAGGGACCATGGATTACTGCGGATGGGGCCGGGAATATCTGGGCGAGGCGCTGCGGCTGAAGCGGCACGCCGTGCCGCTGCGTGCGCGGCTGGCGGGGCTGAGGGGCGAGGACCGGGCCCTGCTGGCCCGGCGGATCGCGATGCTGAACGAGATGTACCTCGAGTGCCTGCACACGGGGCGCGAGCTGATCGAAAGGGGGAAATTTTATGAGGCGCGGCTCAGATCTGAGCTTTGAGCTGTTCCGGGAAGGGCCGCCCCGGCGCCGGTGGGGCGGGGACGGCGGCGAGCACCGGCGGCTGCTGCGCGCCCTGGAGCTGGCCGTGCGCTGCGAGCTGACCGCCCGCCAGCGGGAGTGCCTGCGCCTGTATTACCAGGAGGGGGAAACCGTGACGCGGATCGCGGAGCGGCTGGGCGTGGGGGCCCCCACGGTGTCGCGCCACCTGAAAAAGGCGCGGGCGCGCCTGCGGAAGGCGGCGGGGTACTGCGCGCCGCGCCTCGAACGCCCTCAGCCCGCGAGGAACGATTCCCGGTAGCGGGTCGGCGTCATGCCGAAGCTCGCCTTGAAGCAGCGGTAGAAGGTCCGCACGCTGTTGAAGCCGGAATCCAGCGCGACCTCCATCAGCGGCGCGTCGCTTTCGCGCAGGAGGTTGGCCGCGTGGCGCGCGCGCAGCGACTCGACGTACTGGGTGAGCGTGCAGCCGAGGCTCCGGTTGAAGATGTGGGAGAACCGGTACTGGCTGTAGCCGAATTTTTTCGCGAGACTCTCGAGCGTGACGGGCGAAAGGTAGTTGTCCTGCAGGTACAGCAGGATGTCGCGCAGCAGGAACTTGCCGCTCTGGGCGTCGTCGGCAAGGCCCAGGCGGCGGATGGCGAGGCCGAGGATCACATAGATGTAGCTGCGGACGAGGTTCTCGGTCTCCTCGCTGCACTCGCCGAGCACCAGCAGCATCCGCAGGCAGTGCAGCGCCTCCGCGTTCAGGAAGGCGTCGCTGCTGACGGGCCGGGAAAAGATTTTTTTGGAGAGCATCGGCGCGTAGAGCGGGATGAACCCGAGCGGGACGATCAGCAGAATGCAGGAGCAGTCCTCGCCCGCGCTGTAGGAATGGGGCACGCAGCTGGAGACCAGGAACATCTGCCCCTGCCCGACCGAATAGGCCCGCCCGTCCAGCTTGACGGGCATCCGGCCGGCCGTCACGTACCCCAGCTCCACGCTGCTGTGGAAGTGCGGCATGCAGTTCATCCGCCGCCCTTCCCAGAACGCCGGGTATCGGTCGTTGTCGCGGCAGGTCTCGTAAAGTCCCTGAACCGTTTGAAATCCCCCCATTGAGCAATAGTTGTCACAAGAAAGCGGTGGGAATGGCACGCAAGTTGTTTTTCGATTGATTATAATAATAGTCCATTTGTTCAGAAAATCAAGCCGGTTTTGCCCGTTTCCGCGGGGTTTCGGGGAAAAAGGAGCAGCATGTTTGAGTTAAAGTGGCTTTGGAAATACATGGGCAAAAAGCGACGACTTTTTGTCATCGGGATGGTTCTGTCGGCGGTCACGTCGGCCATGCTGATCCTGAACCCGATGCTGTCGCAGAAGCTGATCGACGAGGTGATCACGCCGCGCGACACCCGGCTGCTGCTGCCCATCCTGGGCGCGATGCTCGCGGTGCAGCTGGTGCGGCTGGCGCTGCGGTACACGATGATCGTCTGCCTTGAGAAGAACAGCCAGCAGATGCTGGACGACGTGCGCAAACGGATGTACCGGGTCATCCAGGAGCAGGACTACCGCTTTTACGGCCGGTTCCGCACCGGCGACCTGATGACGCGCATGACCAGCGACCTGGACCTGATCCGCCACGCCACGGCGTGGATTTCGTACAACGTGGTGGATTCCGTCGTGCTGTTCGCGACGACGCTGATCTACCTGTGCACGGTCAACATCCCCCTGACGCTGTGTCTCGCGGCGATCACGCCGTTCATCCTCGTGATCACCTATCTGTTCTCCAAGAAGATCCGGCCCATGTACGTGGAGCTGCGCGCCCGGCTCGCGCGGATGAGCACCGTCGCGCAGGAGAACATCGCGGGCAACCGCGTGGTCAAGGCCTTTGCCAACGAGGAGCATGAGGAGCGCAAGTTCGGCGAGTGCAACCAGAGCTTCCGCGAAAAGAACCTGAAGGCCGCCTACGAGGGCGTGAAGTTTCAGCCCGTGATCGAGCTGCTGTCGCAGTCGCTCACCGTGACCTCCCTGCTGGTGGGCGGCATTTTCATGATCCGGGGGACGCTGACGGCCGGCGAGATGATGGCCTTCTCGTCGCTGACGTGGGCGCTGGCGAACCCGCTGCGCAACCTCGGCCTCCTGATCAACGACATCCAGCGGTTCTTCGCCTCGTGCCGGATGGTGATCGAGATCTTCTACGCGCAGCCGACCATCACGGACCACGCCTCCGCCAGGGCGCCGGAGCACCGGCCCCGGGGCGAGGTGGAGTTCCGCAACGTGAGCTTCCGCATCAACGGCAGCACCCTGCTGGACGACGTGAGCTTCCGCATCGGCGCGGGCAAGACGCTCGGCATCATGGGCACGACGGGCGCGGGCAAGACGACCCTCGTCAGCCTGATCGACCGCGTGTACGACGCGACCTCCGGCGAGGTGCTGCTGGACGGCAGGAACGTGCAGGAATACCCGCTGTCCTCGCTGCGCAACGCCATCGGCGTGGCGACGCAGGAGGTCTTCCTGTTCTCCGACACCGTGGTGGGGAACGTGGCTTACGGCAGCCCGGACCAGCCGCGCGAGGAGACCGTGAAATGGATGAAGGCCGCGGCCGCGGACAAATTCGCCCGCAAGCTGAAAAACGGCTACGACACCCTGGTGGGCGAGCGCGGGGTGGGCCTTTCCGGCGGGCAGAAACAGCGGCTGGCGCTCGCCCGGGCGCTCGCGATGAAGCCCTCCGTGCTGATTCTGGACGACACGACCTCCGCGGTGGACATGGAGACCGAAAAATACATCCAGCAGCAGATGAGGACGCTCGGCTTCCCGTGCACGAAGATCGTCGTCGCGCAGCGCGTCTCGTCGCTGCGGCACGCCGACCTGATCCTGGTGCTGGACCGCGGGAAGATCGTGGAGCGCGGCACGCACGAGGAGCTGCTGGCGGACCGCGGCTACTACTACCGCATCTGGCTGCTGCAGAACGGCCTGGAAAAGGAGGCGGCGACCCTTGGCGCGTAACCGATACGACGTCGACGAGGACCTGAAGGAATCGTTCAACGTCAACACCGTGAAGATGTGCGGAAAGTACATCGGCCGCTATAAATGGAACCTGACGGCCGCGCTGCTGCTGAGCGGCGTGGGCAGCGTGGTGGGCCTGGCCGGGCCGCTGGTGATGCAGAAGGCGATCGACGTCGCCATTCCGGACAAGGACGTCGCGTACCTCGTGCGCCTGTGCGTGCTGCTGGCCGCGACGATCCTCGTCAGCATCGGGCTCAACGCCGCGCGCACCGTGCTGGTGGCGAAGGTCGGGCAGAACATCATCTTCGATATCCGCCGCGACCTGTTCCACCATCTGCAGAAGCTGCCGTTCTCCTACTATGACGACCGGCCGCAGGGCAAGATCCTCGTGCGCGTGATCTATTACATCAACAACGTCTCCGACGTGCTCTCGAACGGCATCCTGAACTTCCTGATCGAGATTCTCAACATCGTGTTCATCATCTTTTTCATGTTCCAGGTCAGCGCGCCGCTGGCCACGGTGACGGTGGCGGGCCTGCCGCTCGTGGCGGCGTTCGTCTGGTTCATCAAGCCCCGCCAGCACCGCGCGTGGCAGGACGTCTCCAACACCAACTCCAACGTGAACGCCTATATCCAGGAATCCATCGACGGCGCGAAGGTCGCCCAGCTGTTCAACCGGCAGAAGACCAACCGGAAGATTCTCGACGAGCTGCTGGACCGCCGCCTGAACAAATGGATGCACGCGATCTACATCTCCAACACCGTCTGGGTCTCGGTCGAAACCATCTCGCAGCTGGTCTTCTCCGCCGTCTATATCGCGGGGGCGTACTGGATGAACCCGATGGCTTCGTTCGGCGTGCTGCTGACGATGGGCACCTACGCCTCCCGGTTCTGGCAGCCGATCATCAACCTCGGCAACATCTACAACGGCTTCATCAACGCGGTGGCTTACCTGGAGCGCATCTTCGAGACCATGAACGAGCCGGTGGTGGTCAGCGACCGTCCCGGCGCCGAGGAGCTGCCCCCCATCCGGGGCGGGGTGGAGTTCGAGCATGTCAGCTTCGCCTACGAGCCGGGCCGCAACGTGCTGAACGACATCTGCTTCAAGGCGGAGCCGGGCGAAAGCATCGCGCTGGTCGGTCCGACGGGCGCCGGGAAGAGCACGATCGTCAACCTCCTGAGCCGCTTCTACAACGTGGAGCAGGGCCGGGTGCTGGTGGACGGGCACAGCGTGATGGACGTCACGCTCCGCTCGCTGCGCAGTCAGATGGGCATCATGCTGCAGGACAGCTTCATCTTCTCCGGCACGATCGCCGACAACATCCGGTACGGCCGGCTGGACGCGACCGACGAGGAGGTGGTGCGCGCGGCGAAGCTGCTGCGCGCCGACGGCTTCATCTCCGCCATGCGGGACGGGTACCGGACCGTCGTGCAGGAGCGCGGCGGCGGCCTCTCGCAGGGGCAGAAGCAGCTGATTGCCTTCGCGCGCACGCTGCTCGCGGACCCGAGGATCCTGGTGCTGGACGAGGCCACCTCGTCGATCGACACGGCGACGGAGCGCCTGGTGCAGGAAGGGATCGCCACCCTGATGAAGGGCCGCACCTCGTTCATCATCGCGCACCGCCTCTCCACGATCAAAAGCTGCAGCCGCATCCTCTACATCGACGGCGGGCGCATCGCGGAGATGGGGACGCACGACGAGCTGATGGCCCGGAAGGGGTTGTATTACAGCCTTTATATGTCGCAGTACGACGACCCGAAAAAGATCGCGTGAAGCGGCGGGAACTTTGCATTTCTCCGGCGGATGGGCTGCAGATTTTGGCCCGCCCGCCTTTTTTCTTCCCGGCTTTCCAAAAAGCGGAAAAGGGCCGTTCCGAACTCTTTTTACATATTTATGGTCGATTATTTTTTTCTTTTGAGCGGTTTGCTTCACGAGCCCCTGCAGCCGGACGGAAAGACGGGAGATCCCTGCCGTTTCTCCCTTGAAAGCGCGCGCCGGCTGTGATACACTAACGAACTATCGAAATCAGGAGCGCCGCGCGCGCCGGCTGCAAACCGGGAACGCCGGGCCTGCAAATCAAAAAGGGAAATAAGCTGAAAACCGGCGGAAAAACAAGATCCGCCCGTCCTTTGGAGGAAGTGCTGCAGTGATGTGGAAAAAGATCAAATCCGTGCTGATCGGCAAAGCCATCAAGAGCACGGAGAGCGAATCGGAAAAGTTCAGCGTGTTCTGGGGGCTGCCGATCCTTTCGAGCGACGCGATCTCGTCGGTCTCCTACGCGTGCGAAGAAATTCTGCTGGTGCTGCTGCCCGTGCTGGGGATGGCCTCGTTCGGGCCGCTGATGGGGATCGCGGCGGCGATCGTGTGCCTGCTGGTCATCCTGGTCTTCTCGTACCGGCAGACCATCGACTGCTACCCGCTGGGCGGCGGCTCGTACAGCGTGGCCTCGGACAATCTGGGCCGGGTCCCGGGGCTGGTGGCGGCGGCATCGCTCTCCATCGACTACGTGCTGACGGTCGCGGTCAGCACGTGCTCCGGCACGGCGGCGATCACCTCCGCCTTCCCGCAGCTGCTGCCCTACCATATCTGGATCACGCTGCTGCTGATCGTGTTCCTGACGTTCGGGAACCTGCGGGGGATCCGCGAATCCTCCCGGCTGTTCGGGACGCCGACCTACCTGTTCATCGGCTCGATCCTCGTGATGATCGTGACCGGGTTCGTCCGGTTTTTCCTGTTCCATGAAACGCCGCAGCCGCAGACCTTCGTTCAGCCGGCGCGGGACGCCTCGATCTTCCTGATCCTGAGGGCGTTCTCCTCCGGCTGCACGGCGCTGACGGGCGTCGAGGCCGTGAGCAACGGCATCCCGAACTTCAAGGCGCCGTCCCAGAAGCACGCGAAGAAGGTCCTGTCGCTGCTGGCTTTGATCGTGTTTGTGATCTTTCTGGGCGTGTGCTCGCTCGCCTCGATGTACCGCGTGGGGACCAAGCCCGACGTGACGGTCGTCGCGCAGATCGCGATGAACGTGTTCGGCAAGGACAGCATCCTGTTTTACGTGATCCAGGTCACGACGGCGCTGATCCTGGTCATGGCGGCGAACACCTCGTTCGCGGACCTGCCGCAGCTTCTTTCGCTCCTGGCGCGGGACGGCTTCGTGGCCCGCCGGTTCGCGAGCCGCGGCGCAAGGCTCAGCTTTTCCAACGGCATCATCCTGCTCGGGATCCTGGCTTCCGTGCTGGCGGTGATCTTCAAGGGCGAGACCCACCTGCTGATCCCGCTTTATTCGGTCGGCGTGTTTCTCTCCTTCACCCTTTCGCAGAGCGGCATGTTCGTCCGCTGGAACAAGCAGCGGCAGGGACACTGGAGGCACAAGGCGATCATCAACGGATTCGGCGCCCTCGTGACCGCCGTGACCTGCGTGATCATCTCGGTCAACAAGTTCCACGACGGCGCGTGGATCGTGCTGCTCCTGATCCCGCTGCTGGTCATCTTCATGTCCCTGATCCGCAAGCATTACGACCGGGTGCGCGACAACCTGGTGATCGAGGGCGACCCGAATCGGCTCATCCTCGAAAAGCCGATCGAGAACCGCATCCTGCTGCCCGTGCAGTCCGTGAACAAATCGTTCGTCAAGGCGCTGAACTACGCGATGACGCTGGGCAGCGACATCGAGGTCTACCACATCAGCACGGACGAAGAACAGACCGAAAAGCTCAAGCGGCAGTACGGCCAGCTCAAAACCGGCTATCCGCTGGTGATCGAGGAGGCGCCCTACCGCAACGTGAACGAGGTGCTGCTCGCGCACGTGGACAAGCGGCAGTCCGAGCTGAAAGAACACCAGATGCTGACCGTCGTGCTGCCGCAGTTCGTGATCACGAAATGGTGGCACAACCTGCTGCACAACCAGACCTCGCTGCGGCTGAAATCCTCGCTCGTGCACAAGCGCAACGTCGCCGTGACCACGATCCCCTACATCATCAACGAATAAGGCGCGGTTTTTTGCCCGGCCGCATAAAAAATCCTTGACATTGCTTCTTCCCCGTGGTATTATAATGAGGCGCTCAAAAAAGAGCGCGGAATTCCATATCGCGGAGTGGAGCAGTCCGGTAGCTCGTCGGGCTCATAACCCGAAGGTCGTAGGTTCAAATCCTGCCTCCGCAACCACAAAAAACCCGCATAGCCGTTGGCTTTGCGGGCTTTCTTTATGTCCGGGAGAAAATAAAGAATCAGTTTTCGCCCCATACTTTGCCCCATACCCAGCAAAAAACGGCTCTTTTGCGGCATTCCTGCCCCATACTCTGGAGCGGGCCGCTAAGGGCCGTTTATTTTGAAATGGCGAACCCGTTCACACAATACACAGAATGCACAGAATTACCGGCACTATGAAAGCATGATAAAATAGCCGAACCCCTTCACAGAATACACACAATGCACAGAATAGGGCTTTGCCCCATACTGCCCCATAAAGATAGCCGCCTGCGACGAAGCAGACGGCATTTTTTATTCTCCATTGTTATTTAATTCACCTTTATCGTATTGCTCAAGAAGTTGCTCCAATAATTTTTCCTTTTCTGGTTCCGCATACGTCTTCAATTTATCCTTACCAATGTGCATAAGTTTTAAGATAATTTCTTTTGGTATAGAGGTACCACCATTCAAAGAGCGCAGCACCATTTTTGTTTTTGCTGGGAGTTTTTTCTCTCCATTTTCGTAAACTTTAATGGCTTCTTCAATAGCTCTTCCCATGTCTTGCTTCGCGGCAGATATAAACATTCCCCTTATGGTCCCATTGGGGACCATCGCTGACTTTATTTTTTCGCCGCGTTCCAATTTTTCTAAATCGGCCTTTGTTACAATAGCATGGTATCCGACGTTAAGGTTCAAGGCAAGAAACTGATTGATTTGTTGAATTGCGCTGATAAACCCGGATGAGGTAATCAGTTCACTAAGAACATCCGAAAATGCCATCTGATTGATTAATTTTAATATTCCTATTGCATCCTCTGACAACCCTGTTATATCGTGAACAGTTTGATTGTCGGCCTTCTTGCAGTCAGATGCTCCAAGCAGATAATCGGTTGTCACATCGAAATATTTGGCGAGTTGGCAAACCGTTTCATAGTCCGGCCTATTCGCACCATTTTCCCATTTATTGTATTTTGAAGCATCGGGCATACCCAATTCAAGGGCGCAATCTTTTTGACTAATCCCTTTGGCTTTTCTCAATTCCGTTAAACGTTCGTCGAATACCATTGCTCACACCTCCACATAAATCATAATGTAATATTCTTCAACTGTCAATACAAAAATAAAATATTGAGCAAATTTATATTTATGGTTGACAGTTGAAAGATGCTCGTATATAATAGAATTGAACGAACGGAAATTTTACTGATCGGAGTTGAGAGATATGGAAAAGCTAACGTATTCGATTCCCGAGGTGGCAAAGCTCTTAGGCATCAGCATCCCTACGGCCTATGGGCTGGCGAATTCCAAAGATTTTCCTATTTTACATATAGGAAAGCGGAAGGTAGTCCCCGCGCAGGGGCTGCAGGAATGGATTCAGAAAAACAGCACCGGCGTAAAGCAGGGCTAAGGCGGTGAACGGTTTGACGCAGCAG
>ENA-UOOI01002557-UOOI01002557.1-fermentation-metagenome-genome-assembly--contig:-NODE-2557-length-15528-cov-4.362696_pt1 | contig 15528 bp, 14 predicted proteins | sample MGYA00245779_ERZ724027 | MGnify/ENA primary metagenome ERZ724027 (study PRJEB28704, sample SAMN03018318) | fermentation metagenome | biome: anthropogenic terrestrial biome; feature: soil; material... | reverse complement strand
GACAACTGTTCTCTCTTAAATCAGGTGGTGTGGATAAATATGCGGAAACTCAAGTGTAATAACCACTTGAAAGAATGGCAACATTGAAGTATATTGGAAAAAGAAACTATCAAAATTGAGGTGCTGTGAAATATGAAAAAAATATTGAAAAAATGTGTCAGCTGTTTATTCATAACAATTTTTATTGTATTCAATTGTACATATACCTTTGCAAAAGCAGCTACCAACGATCTTGCAAACGTCAATGCTGAAGGAGTAATATTGGTCGACTACTCAAGCGGCAGGATATTATATGAAAAGAACGCAGATGAACCCCTGCACCCTGCAAGCATGACAAAAATGATGACGGAGTATCTTGTGAATGAAAGCATTAAAAACGGCAAAATAAAATGGGACCAAAAAGTATCCATAAGCGATTATGTATATATGGTTTCACAGGATAATTCCCTTTCAAATGTTCCGTTGAAAAAGGACGAACAATATTCGGTAAGAGAATTATATGAGTCTATGGCTATATATTCTGCAAACGGTTCAACCATTGCCCTTGCCGAGCTGATCGCAGGCTCCGAAGCGAACTTTGTGAAAATGATGAATGATAAGGCCGCAAGTATGGGTCTCAAAAACTGTAAATTTGTAAACAGTACCGGCCTTAACAATGCAGACTTAAAGGGAAAGCATCCTGCAGGAGGGAAAAATGATGAAAATACAATGTCTCCACGCTCAGTTGCGATGCTTGCATTCAACCTTTTGCATGATTATCCCGATGTTTTAAAGACTGCAAGCATCCCGAGGAAGATATTCAAAGAAGGAACGAAGGATGCAATAGTAATGGATAACTGGAATTGGATGATCCCGGGGACAGAGTACCCCGTGCTGGATTATAAAGGCGTTGACGGTCTTAAGACAGGATCGACGGACCTTGGCGGGATATCATTTACGTGTACTGCGATGAGAAATAACATGAGATTTATATCTGTTATAATGAAAACAACTTTAAATTACAAGCAGAGCAGATTTATAGAAACAAAAAAAATACTTGACTACGTTTTCAGCAATTATGAGAAAAAGGACCTTTTCCCTACAGGGTATAAAATACAGGGCCAGTCCAAGCTGCCTGTAAAAAATGGAAAGGATAATTATGCTGAAGTCGCAACAAAGTCCCCCCTCTCGGTTGTTTTAAAAAAGGGAGAAGATAATATGTTCAAACCTACATACACCTTTGAAAATACAGTATATCAAAACGGCAAGTTAATAGCACCTCTTTCAAAAGGCCAGACTGTAGGTTATCTTACTATTGATTATAAAGGCGCCTCCAAATATGGCTACCTGATACCTGCATATAGGGAAAAAGTACCTGTAATCGCTGTAAATCAGGTAAAAAAAGCAAGTTTCATAAGGGCTTTTTTCAGAAACATAATAGAATTTATATCAAAACTGTTTTAAATCATATTTACTTACAAAAAAGCGTCTTCGGATAACTGGAAGATGCTTTTTTCTGTAACAACCATCGGTATTTTAACATAATATAAAATTAGAATAGACATGTTACGGATTTCCAACGCCCGATAAGGAGGGAGGAAAAGATATGCCTTACGGTTATCCAGCTTATGGTACGGGATTTACGGGCTATGGTACGGGATATGCAGGTTACGGCGGCTACGGCGGCGGAACAAATTGGGGCGTCAGATGGATATATGCTCTTCTGATTCTCATCGTGATCGTGCTTCAATTTGGCAGAAATTCCAAACCGGTTAGCACAGCCCAAACAGGCGTGAATCCATGCGATAGCTGCGAAAACCTGACTGAAGGCACCGATTGTATGACAGATCGCCAAAATTTTCAACTAATCGATAACAGTGTATTATTTATAATAATCGTATTCCTCCTCGTTTTATGCGGAGGATGCTGGCCAGGTACAGGCTACAGCTGTTAAAGATTCAGGAACGGGCAGGTTGTGCCTTCATGCCCGCTCCTGTACATATTTTAGCAACCATGTTATAATATAATAAAATTGGTAATAATACTATTGTATTTTTTTATCCGGAGGTATACATATGAATAAGGTTAGCATAGTGGGCTCGGGTTTTGTCGGCGCAACGACGGCATATACCCTTGCGGCAAGCGGAACAGTAGATGAAATTGTGCTTATAGATTTAAACAAGTCTAAAGCAGAAGGCGATGCTCTCGACATAAGCCATGGTATACCGCTTATAAATTCCGTAAATGTTTACTCGGGGGATTATGATGACTGCAAAGGTTCTGATATTATAATCGTATCGGCCGGTGCAAATTCTAAACCCGGCGAAACAAGGCTTGATCTGGCTCATAAAAACGCCGAGATTTTCAAACAGATGATACCAAAACTTTTAAAGATAAATCAGGATGCAGTATATTTAATCGTGACAAATCCCGTGGATATACTGGCCTATGTCACACAGAAGATATCGAATCTTCCATTTGGCAGGGTAATAAGCTCAGGTACTCTTCTGGACAGTTCAAGGCTCAGGTATCTTTTAAGCCTTCACTGCAATATAGACGCAAGAAGCATACACGGATATATGATAGGAGAACATGGTGACTCCGAGCTCGCGGCCTGGAGCATTACAAATATCGCCGGCATACCTTTTGACAGGTATTGCAGCATATGCGATGAAGCATGTAATAAATATATCAAAAGCGATATAGAGAATAAAGTCAGAAGAGCTGCATATGAGATCATCGAAAAAAAAGGAGCGACATATTATGCAGTGGCTCTGGCGGTAAAAAGAATCGTCGAGGCGATAATAAGAGATGAGCGGTCGATACTTACTGTATCATCGATGCTAAACGGTCAGTACGGAATCGATGACGTTTGCATAAGCCTTCCGTCGATAGTCGGCAGGCATGGGGTTGAAAAAATACTTGAGCTTCCAATATCGGAGGAAGAAAAGTCGCTTTTCAGGAAGTCTGCTTCAATTTTAAAAGATATAATAAAGGATATAAAACTATAACAAGATGTATAAAGATTATTTTAAGAATATGCACCTACTATAACCTGTAAAAATCATGCAGGTTATTTCTTTATCCGTTAGCTATTTAAAATCGCATGATGTTATTATGAACTTCTGGTATAATAGGATTAAATAATTGAGAAAGAAGTGATGCTAATGCCCATAAAGTATATTGCTAAAGAGGAACATGGCAGGATGCAGGAAATTGCAACTTACTGTTTTACATGGATGCACAATGCCAGAGATGTTATGAAAAAGTATTTTCAAGATTATGTTGAAGAAGACTATGCCCTGGGTTATTATGATGACAACGGGACTTTGATGTCTCAGGTGGTATGCTTCCCTTTCGAAATATATATAGATGGAGTCGCCATGAAAATGGGTGGCATAGGCTTGGTTTCATCTATGCCTGAAGAACGTCACGGAGGCAAAATCGGTTTGCTGCTCAAGGAATGGCTGGCAGCAATGAAAGACAGGGGACAAGTAGTTTCCATGTTAGGGCCATTTTCTTTTGAATTCTACAGAAAATACGGATACGAAATAGGTATCGAAATGCTGCATTATACAATACCCGTTGAATATCTCAAAACTTTCAAGGGAAAATATACAATGAAGGCTTATGAGGAAAAAGATCTGCCCTGTATGAACGAGCTTTATAAAAAATTTGCCAAAGCTCATAACGGCTGTGCCGTAAGAGACAGTCTCTTATGGAATGAATTGACTCTAAGCCATCCATGGGATGATCAATATGGCAGATATACATATGTATGCTATGATAATGATAATTTCAAAGGTTATATGATTTTTTCCATTAAAGAAGGGAAAATGCACGTCCACGAGATAGTCTATGATGGCAAAGATGCGATGGACACATTACTGTCATTCATATATTCACATCAGGCACAGATAAACGAAGTGAATATTTTGGTGCCGATGGACGATGGCATACAATATATAATGCCCAATCCGAGAATTAAAAGGGAAATACAGTGTGGGATGATGTTCAGGGTTGTCGATGTAAAAGTAGCCCTTGCCATGAAAAATTATAGCGGTGCAAATAGCGGCTTTAGCATAAAGATAACGGATCCTGCCGCAGCCTGGAATGAAACACCGCTTAAAATCACGATCCTTAATGGGAAAATCGATATCGATGAGTGCAATACCGCCGATTTGTCATGCGATATCCAGACTTTCAGCCAGATTTTCATAGGATATTTGACGCCGTCCATGGCTTTTAGCCTTGACAAATTAAGAGGAGAATATAAATCTGTCATAGAAATGGAAAAAGCATTTAAAAAATCATCTACCTTTAATACCGTAGGTTTTTAAGGAAATATCGGCCACGCACCTTAGCAACCGTTGTCTTATCAGCATAATTATAATATTCTTCAAATATAAAAATATATTCTATAATTATGCGCCGTTTTTAGGCAGCAGCACGTGAAATTCCGTCCCTTTATTTTCTTCACTCAACGCATATATTCTTCCATTATGAGCTTCAACAATGGCCTTCGTGATCGCAAGGCCGATCCCTGCTCCCCCTGTTTTTCGATTTCTTGACTTATCGGCTCTGAAGAACCTTTCAAATATATATGGCAAATCCGCTTTGGAAATACCGATTCCATTGTCCCCTATAACTATTTCAGCATCATTGCCGCTGCTTCTTACGGTAACTTTTATTAATCCCCCTTCATTTGTATACTTTATAGCATTGGAGATGATGTTCACAATTACCTGGCCTATTTTGTCCTTATCCGCTGAAATTATTATATCTTCATCCAGCCAGGTTTCAAGTTTTATATCTTTATTCCTAAACTCGCCCTGGAAGTTCATTAAAATGTTCCCAACAAGGCTGGATACATTGAAATCCGACTTATTAAGCGATATGTTTTCACTTTCATAATCTGTAAGCTGCTTTAAATCGCCAACCAGATGCCCGAGCCTCAATATTTCTTCATGACAGCTTTTTATCCTTTCAATCGACGGTTCCCATATGCCGTCTATCATGGCTTCCATATGGCTTTGCAAAGTGGTTATAGGTGTCCGAAGCTCATGGGCGATATCCGCAGTAAGCCTTTTCCTGAGCATTTCATGCCTTTGGAGGCTTTCAGCCAAACTGTTTATCGCACTCGTAAGCTCATTTATTTCTTTTATATCAGAATTTTTATTTATCCTTACCTCATATTTTCCATTGGAGATTTTTCCGGTGGTGTTTATTACATTTAAAATAGGTTTGCTCAGCCTTGCAGCCATCAGGATACCCAAAATCACCGCAAATAGCAGAGAGAAAATACCGACGGCAATTATAATCGTATTCAACGCTTTTAGAAAAAACAGATCGTTATCCGTATAAAAAAACGGCCCGTAATATCCTATCTTCACAGTTGCTATTTTAACCGAGTTTTTTACAATGGGGTATCCTTCCTCAATATAGCCTCCCTTAAAATTAGGGAATCTCTTTATCATGTTTTGTGACATATGATTTATCATGCTCTTGCAAACACCGTTGTTATATTCTGTGGCATCCCATATCGTATTACCGGATTTATCCTTCACGGATACGATCATGCCGCGCTGCATGGCATCTATGCCGACATTTTGGATTACGCCTATGTTCCACTTGCTCTCACTTTGAAACCCGTTGCTTATTGAATTGACTATGTCATGATTCTTCTGATACTGATTTTTTATTATATAGTTTGAGAATTGCTTCTCGAGAAAAAAATTTGCAAGAATGCTTATTGAGAATACGCACAGCAATGCAATCAATGCATAATCAAAAGATAATTTTGCCTTCAGGCTTTTTCCCATTTTATTCACCGCCAAATTTATAACCTACCCCATGGACTGTTATAACATAATGGGGCTCTTTCGGGTTAGTTTCTATTTTCTGCCTCAAATTTTTAATATGCGTATCTATTATTCTATCCATCCCGCCATAATCCTCACCCAGCGCGATATCGATAAGTTCATCCCTTGTAAACACCCTTTTGGGATATTTAAAAAGCGCCATGAGTATGTTGTATTCACTGGGTGTCAAGTTCACTATTTTCCCTTTCTTTCTGACTTCATGCCCCATAGTGTTTACCGTAATATCCCCATTGTTAAAAACAAGCGTATCCGCCATTGGAGAAATATCATGCCCCGTCCTCTTAAAAAGCGCTCTCACCCTTGCAACAAGCTCCCTCGGGCTAAAAGGCTTTGTCACATAATCGTCAGCCCCTATATCAAACCCCTTTAATACATCGCTTTCCTCTACTTTAGCGGTAAGCATTATTATGGGAACAGAGGACTCTTTTCTTACTATCCGGCACACTTCCTCCCCTGTGATATCCGGAAGCATCAGATCCAGAATTATAAGGGCCGGATTTAAATTATGAAACATACTCACGGCTTCTCTCCCGCTATATGCGCAATATACAGCATAATCATTTTTTTCAAGATATGATTTTATCACATCGGCAATTTTTTCCTCATCATCAACAACGAGTATCTTTTTGTTATTCAACATTTTAACCCTCGCTTTTCAATACCTCAAAAAATTAATTCTATATATCTTCAATTTGCAATATATATTGTGATGTTTTTAGACACTTCATTCACTAATTCTGGTGTATATAGAATATTATATAATATTTTTGTGGAATTTTTATAAAGATATCCCGGAAATAATATATTAATATCTGAATAAATGTTCTAAATATCTTCGATTCGTAATATGAAATCAGGCATAAATTGGCTTGTGTTATTTTGGGCAACGAATAAGTGTCCAAAATAACACAAGCTCAAATTGCGAATCGAAGTCTAAATATGACATCTTTATAAAATCTCCATAATTTTATATTATACTGAAATAAAATTATGCTCAGGGTATCTTTCTGTATATTTTATATTTAAAGATATCACGGAAAGAGGATGGAGGTAAAAAATGAGCATCAAAAAAGAAAAAGTCAAGGTCTATGACATGACATGCACATCCTGTGAAGCCAGAGTCGAAAAGGCCATAAAAAAATTTGAAGGCGTAAAGGGGGTTATGGCAAGCTTTAGCGGGCAGAGTGCCATCGTTGAATACGATACCGATTATTGTGATTCGAAAATGATAAAAGAGGCCATTAAAAAGGCCGGTTACAGCACAGAAGATTCGAAGGCTTTCAACATAACGGGCATAATCATAATTGTGGCGGCAATTCTTCTGCTTGGAACCAATACAGGCGGATTTGACATGAATTCAAAGCTTAAAAATGCATCGTATCTCGTTTTATTTTTCGTAGGCATACTTACATCCATACACTGCGTAGGCATGTGCGGCGGAATAATGCTTTCCCAGAGTATATCAAAAGAAAAAACAAGCGGGCTGGATGCCTTAAGACCTGCATTATTGTATAACGCAGGAAGGGTAACGGCTTATACGATTCTGGGCGGGATTGTGGGTGCTCTTGGCTCGCTGCTTTCCCTTACACTTGGCACGAAGGCTGCACTTCAGATGATTGCAGGAGCTTTCATGATAATAATGGGACTTAACATGTCAGGATTTTCTCTTTTCAGAAAGATCAATATCAGACTCCCGTGGTCCTCGTATTCCGTGAAAAGAAAACCGAAGACTCCTTTTTTCATAGGCATGTTGAACGGGCTTATGCCTTGCGGTCCCCTTCAGACCATGCAGCTTTTTGCATTGGGTACCGGAAGCGCATTCAAAGGAGCTCTTTCCATGTTCTTTTTTGCTCTTGGAACTGTTCCGCTTATGTTGACTTTCGGAGCTGTATCGGGTTTACTAAGTAAAAACAATACCAATAAGCTGTTAAAGTTCAGCGGAATACTCGTCGTAGTGCTTGGACTTGTGATGGGAAGCAGAGGTCTTGCCCTCGCGGGAGTTAACCTCCCTACCATAAATCTCAACAAGCAGGGGGTTGCTTTTGCATCCGGGTCCCCATCAGGCAATGCTGCAAAAGCCGTTATAAAAGATGGCGTACAGACTATAACCATGACAGCCGATGAGAAAGGCTATACTCCAAACGGATTTTATGTTCAAAAAAATGTGCCTGTCAAATGGGTCATTGAAGGAAAGGGACTTAACTCATGCAACGGGCAAGTGGTGATCCCTTCACTCAACAAACAAGTCCAGCTTAATCAGGGTGAAAACGTGGTACAATTTACCCCCGGCGATAAAGATATCAGTTTCAGCTGCTGGATGGGAATGATAAGAGGTGTCATAAAGGTTGTGGACAATATCGATTCCGTGGATACATCAAAGTCTGATCCGTCAATCCCGGCACCAAGCAGTGGAATGAGCTGCTGTACAGGTGGTGGATCGTCACCATCACAGCAGAAACAGAGCATTTATGGAAATGATATAAGCAATGTTAAAACAGATAGGTTAGTCCGCAGGGCATTGATATCGGGAAACTTTCAAACTGCTAAAATTGCCGGTAAGGGATATGAACTTGAACCTTTGATCTCCGTAATAAATAAGGGAATAAAAACCAAACTATCAATCGACCTCACCTCTTTTGATAATCCCGAAGGCAAATTTACCATACTGGATGTAAACAGCGGCGAAACGTTAACTGAATTTAACGGGAAAAAGGGAATCGTAAATGTTGAATTCAAGATAGATAAAGATGGAGGATATGCCATCGTTAAAGACAACGCCGCACTCCACATAATAGAAGTTACGGACAACGCTAAAACTGCAGACCTCGATGAGATAAGATTGAAATATATAAGCCAGTAAAATTTGGATACACCAAGTGTCGAATATAATTAAAGGGCAGCCTTCAAAGCTGCCCTTTAATTATATTCGCTCTCTATTTGTTTTCTATATTCACTACCTCATATCCTGCATCTTCAACTGCCTGCTTTATCTTTTCATCGGTGATGCCTTCGCCTATTTCAGCTTCAGCCGCCTTTTTTCTAAGGCTTACCGAAACTTTTTTTGCGCCTATTTCCTCTAAAGCCTCTTTTACATGTTTAACACAATGTTCGCAGCTCATTCCCTCTATTGATATTTTCTTTTTCATAACTTTTCCCTCCATATAATATAATATTTGCTCCGGTTATGATTAAAAACCGGCAGATGTCATGTACAATAACTTATGCGATCCCTTCGCAAACCTTACTTTAAAGGTTTAAAACTCTTTAATCGAAGAGCATTTGTCAATACCGATACAGAACTGAAGCTCATCGCAAGAGCGGCGATCATCGGATTCAGCAATGGACCGCCAAAGAGGTATAAAACTCCCATGGCGACGGGTATTCCGAGAGTATTATACCCAAAAGCCCAGAACAGATTTTCCTTTATATTCTTTATGGTTTTTTTGCTCAGCTCTATCGCAGTGGGTACATCCATAAGGTCACTTCTCATGAGCACAATGTCCGCGGACTCCATGGCAACATCCGTACCGGAGCCTATGGCTATGCCTATATCCGCCTGCGCAAGTGCTGGAGCATCATTTATACCGTCTCCAACCATAGCAACCTTTTTGCCTTCACTTTGGATTTTCTTGACCTCGCCTGCCTTATCCTCAGGCAGAACTTCCGCCAATGTCCGGTCTATCCCGACTTCTTTTGCGATGGCCTGTGCAGTCCTCCTGTTATCTCCCGTTATCATCGCCACTTCGATTCCCATATCGTGCAGCTTTTCTATGGCAAGTCTGCTGTTTTCCTTGACGGTATCCGCAACGGCTATGACACCGCCTATCTTACCGTTTATCGCGATATACATAGGGGTCTTTCCCTCTTTAGCAAGCCTTTGGAAAATACTTTCAATATTTGAAAGTGATACCGATCTGTCATCCATCAGCTTCTTATTCCCAAGAAGTATTTTTTCATTATCCACAGTTACCTCTATGCCATGGCCTGGAATAGCTTTAAAGTTTTCAGTATCTTTAAACTCTATCCCCCGCTCTTGTGCGCCTTTTACTATGGCTTCGCCAAGAGGATGCTCAGATCCTCTCTCTGCCGATGCGGCAATCTGCAACAGCTTGTCTTTATTTAAACCCTCTGCCGGTACTATATCCGTCACTTTTGGATCGCCTTCTGTGATCGTGCCTGTTTTATCAAACACAATGGTCTGTATTTTGTGCGCCGTCTCAAGAGCCGTACCGCTTTTTATCAGCACGCCATATTCCGCTCCCTTGCCTGTACCCACCATTATTGCGGTAGGTGTTGCAAGGCCAAGAGCGCATGGGCACGCGATAACAAGGACCGATATGAATATCGTAATTACAAAGGCAATCGGTTTGCCGGATATATACCAGGCTGCGGCAGATAATACAGCCAAAGCTATGACAGCAGGCACAAAATAACCTGAAATCGTATCTGCAAGCTTTGCAATAGGCGCTTTAGAGCCCTGTGCCTCCTCAACAAGCTTTATTATCTGGGCAAGCACTGTGTCCTTTCCAACCTTTGTCGCCCTGTATTTTATGGAACCGTTCTTGTTTATGCTTGCGCCGACTATATCGTCTCCCACGTTCTTTTCAACAGGAATGCTCTCTCCTGTAAGCATCGATTCATCTACTGAAGTAATGCCATCCGTAACCACGCCGTCGACGGGCATTTTTTCACCCGGCTTTACAACGATTATATCACCGGCTTCAACTTCTTCTATAGGTATTTCGACTTCTTTATTTTCTCTAATTATAACGGCAGTTTTTGGGGCAAGCCCCATTAATTTTTTAATAGCCTCGGACGTCTTTCCCTTTGATACGGCCTCAAAATATTTTCCAAGCGTAATCAAAGTCAATATAACTCCTGCGGATTCAAAATAAAGGCTATAATCCGTATTTCCGTTTAGTATTTCAATAACTGCAAATATTCCATATAAAAAAGCAGCCGATGTGCCTATCGCAATCAGCGAATCCATATTAGGGCTCATCCTGAACAATGCCTTGAAACCTGTTGTAAAATATTTTCTCCCTGTTATAATGATAGGAATGCAAAGCATAAGCTCGATTACTGCAAACTCTGCAGGATGCATCATCGGACTTATAGCGGACGGAAGGGTAAGCCCCGCTTTCTCCGCTATCATTGGAACCATTGCAATCAAAAGGAGAGGAACCGCAAAAATTGCAGATATTAAAAATCTATTCCACAGCCCCTTGATCTCTCTTTCTTTTCTTTCCCTGTCGGCATCGGTTGAAATATCATCATCCAGTGCCTTGTATCCTGCCTTTTCTATTGCCCTTTTGATATCGGTTACACGGACTTTCGAAGAGTCATATACTATGCTCAGCTTGTCGGCTGCAAAGTTTACATTTGATTCTGTAACACCATTCAGCTTTTTTGTCACCCTCTCGATTGTTCTTGCGCAAGCCGCACACGTCATGCCTTCAATTCTTAAAATCTTGCTGGTCAATCTATGATCACTCCTTTTACCTACTTGCCCATCAACTTAGAAAGCAGTTCGATTATTTCATCCACCTTCTTTTCTCCCGCATTGTTTAAAAATGCTTCCTTTACACAATGGTTAAGGTGCTGCTTTAAAATAAGCATATTTGCTTTCTTGAGCAATGACTGGGCAGCTATTATCTGGTTGGATATATCGATACAGTACCTTTCATCTTCGATCATCTTTATTATTCCATCTATCTGCCCTTTGGAAGTTTTTAAAAGCTGAAGCGCCTTTATCTTTTCTTCATTCATATGTCTCCTCCCTCCCCCCATAGGTAGTGGTATCATCCCCTTAATAAACTCCTTGCCTCACGGAAAGGAGTTTATTAAAAACTATATACATCTTTTATATATTATAATAATATTAATATGTGAAGATTTTTTGAAGAAATGCATAAAAGTTAATATTTTTTAACCCACTATTTAGTATCGACTCTTCTATGCAAAAGATTGAAGAACTTTTTATATATAAACTTCGTCAAAATAGAGGAGAAACTGAAAGGTAGTGAGATCAATGAAGAAGTTGGTAACCATCATATTATCGGCCGTTATATTTTTAAGCGGATGCAGCGGGCAATTAATGCAAAAAACCGATAACGAGGCTTCAAAGAAAACATCCATAATGCCTGAGGCAAAAGCAAAAAACGATAATAATGCTTTCAAAAACGCCAAACCGCAAATCAGCGATGAAGAAATGAAAATGGTAGAATTATATACCACAGTTATGAAAGAAGCTTTCAAGATCGAAAATGGTGGGAACGGTTTTATCGCCGTCAGATTAGACACCTTGCAGGGATTAAGCGATGCCGCTAAAGAAAGGGTCTTGGAAAACTTCAAAGATTTATCTGCGAATATTTATAGCTATGAACAAATCAAAGATGATAACACGAAAATTGAATGGTATGAAGGCAAATTCCCCAATAGAACTATAAATGGAACTATCCTATCAGTCAATTTGATAAAATACAAAAATAATGTTGCCCAAATACAAGCCATATCGTGGTTTGGGAGTTTAGGCGCCGTTCTTCCGAAATATGAAGCTGTATATAAAAACGGAAAATGGCAGCTTAAGACTATTGGATTTGCCATATCTTAATTTCAGATAATAATGCATTCATAAGGATTTATCGATCTCTGTATATGAATGCATTATTATACTAAAGAATATTTAATATGATTCTCATCTATTTTCATAATATGACCGTGAATATCTTATTCTATTTGTATAATTAACTGCCTTGTTTATATAATAGTCAAGATCATCAGATAGTTCATATATTCCCTGTTCAATCCGTGACGGTCTTTTGGGCTGCATGGGCCTAAAATCATCAAGGAAACCCACCAAATCGAGCAAACTAAAAAAATCCATCTATAATCATCCCCCCAATCATTTTATGCAACATTTAAATATATTGTAATCTGAAGAGGGAATCATGCGGAAAGCCAAATATCACCTTTTACTATTTTCAGCCCTGAAAGATTTTATTGCTCGATGAATTTAACCAATTCTTCATTAAATTTATCATACTGTTCATAGAACACCCCATGGCCGCTGTATTCAAAGGGTATGAGTTTCGAATTTTTAATACTTTGTTCTTGTATCTCACCTAGTGAAAATGGAACAATTCTATCATGAATACCGTGAATTATCAATGTCGGAACATCTATTGTTTCCAGATCAGAAAAAAATGTTTCGTCTATCCACATTTTTGCGACGGCCGCGGTTGCCCAACCTGCTGCCTGCAATCCCAACTGGAAGAACCAATTTAAAAAAGCCTCCGTCGTATGCTGATAAAAAAACATATCGCCAAAATCCCGAAGCATTTTAGGCCGATCGGCATATGTCCCTTGAATAATTTGCAGGACAGTTTCTTTGTCCAGGCCATAAGGAAAATCAGGACGTTTGATAAGGCTAGGTGCCACTGCAGCACAAAGGACGAGCTTTGCTACCCCATAGCTCTTATGGCGAGCCATATATCTAATGGCTATCGCTCCTCCAGTTGAATGTCCTGCCAGTACGATATCATGCAATTTCAGCACATTAATTACACATGCGACATCATCTGATAATCTATCAAAGTTGTAACCGCTCCAGGGTTTATCTGAATCGCCGAATCCCCTTGTGTCTATTCCAATGCATCTATACCCCATCCTCGGGAGTTGGTTAAATTGATATTCAAACAGCTTATGGTTTCCAGGCCAACCATGTAGAAACAGTATTGTCTTATTGCCTTCAGGATTAAGGTCCTCTATATAAATTTTTACATTAGATTCTACTTTAACATAGTATCCCATTTATAATCTCCAATATAAAAATAACTATATTAATAGGTTATTCACCTGATCATAAGTTTATGAATGGCTGAACCCGTTAGGCAGAACGCCATTTACTATTCAACAGTTTCGATTCCTCCACATTTCCCACCACTGGATCTATAGCGATATCCGTGCCAAGCTTGTACCTAATTTTCTTTTTCACTTGACAAGCCCTATGTGGAAAAGCTAAAACTCAGCACATAATTCCACATTACCTGCGCATATCATTTTTCCCTTTTTTTCTGGTTTTACCCCCTTTGGTAACAGTGCAATGATGACTGCTTCGCCTTCAACAAGAGTTACGGAAAGCTTCTCCGCGTTTTCAGACAAGATCTGCTTGTTCTGCATATTCCAGAGGCAAACATCCTGCAAATGATTGCCCTTATACAATTCTGGACATTTGTTTTCCCAAATATCGGATGGAAAAAAACTTACGTTTATTGCTTTGCCATATGGATTTCGAAGGAGGTAAACGGGATATACCCTTTCTGCCAACCAATCTGTAATAGATAAATCATAAGCGTAAATGTTACTGTCAGTTGTTTCTGTTACAAGAGCATCCAACCAGCTTAGATAGCCAGCGCCATATACAGACCGATGGCCCCAAAAATCTCCACAGGCAGCAGGCATATGCCCGTCTCTTATTTTCTCAAGTTTTTCATAAGGGATAGCTGCGTTAAGTTCCGCCTTGGTTTCATATAAAGGTTCTGTCCCCTTGGCAAAGAAGAGCTGAAAAGACGAAAGTGCATTAAGCATATATTTAGCAACTGCATCAGCAAGTGGAGGACAATATTTGACTGATGGAAGCAGAAACTGCATCGGCATAAGAGTTTCCATGCTGTACGCAGAGCTTAACGCATACTGACGGGATTCTCCACGCCATCCCATCATTAAGCCGTTTATAGCTTCTTTTCCCCAATACCCGATCTGCAGGGGACCTTCTTCATGATCAAATACAAAACCAGCGGCTTTTTTTACATCTGTAGGAAAACCATGCGCATTCAACCAAGAGGAAGCCAAAACTCCAGCGCTACCGTTAGGTATCTCATACCATGGATTGTGGGAAAAATTTTCATATCTATGAATGGCTTTTTTGCTTTCCGCCAAATATTCGGACCTGCCTGCTTGAAGAGCCGCAAACAACATATTATAGGCGTATCCGGCAATAGAGTCAGGCTGACGAAAAATGTCCCTATGAGTAAAAGGTTTTCCCATTTTAAAATCATAACCTTGATCGTTAAAATTGTAATCTATTCTTTGTGCAAGGGAAAAAAGGCTATCGGCTGAGCTTCCCATCCGCAGTACAGCTTGGCTATTTTTTACATATAAAGTACGCAAAACAGCCCCGGCAAGAGTGTTTACATAAAATAAGTACCAATATTCAATTTTAGTTTTTTGAGGAGAATTAAGATAAATACCATGATTTTTGTCGTAAAAATCTGGATAGGTAGGCGCTATCCAGTCAGTATTATTGCTGCATAGCCATTCTCCTACCGCCAGTATTCCCCATGTAACCATTTCATTGCTGTTACTTTGGAGATAAGCGCCGAAAACAGGATGACCATTTTCACTGTACCGCAAAATGCCACTCTTTTGATCTGCAAATGTTTTTCTAAACTCCTTGCTTAGTGTTTTGTAATCGGGAACTTTCAAATGCGGAATATCCGGCATTAATTCAATAGACTTAAAGTGATAAAAAGAAGCATCTTTTCCCCTTGCCATTATGGCATCCACTTCCATTTCAATATAATTTTAAAAAGTCAATGCTTAAGTTATCATAACTTCGATTCGTAATATGAACTTATGTTATTTTGAACACTCATTCGCCAGATTC
>ENA-UOOI01002556-UOOI01002556.1-fermentation-metagenome-genome-assembly--contig:-NODE-2556-length-15529-cov-3.643983_pt1 | contig 15529 bp, 17 predicted proteins | sample MGYA00245779_ERZ724027 | MGnify/ENA primary metagenome ERZ724027 (study PRJEB28704, sample SAMN03018318) | fermentation metagenome | biome: anthropogenic terrestrial biome; feature: soil; material... | reverse complement strand
GCCAGAAAACTTGGAGTCGTGGGTCAGGAAAATTATGTACCATTTGACTTTAAGGTCGAGGATATTGTGGCTATGGGAAGAAGTCCCCATAAAAAGTTATTTGATACAGATACGAATGAAGACAAAAAAATTGTGATGGATTCTTTAAAAAAGATAGGAATGGAAGATACTGCGAAAAGAAGTTATCAGCATCTTTCCGGAGGAGAAAAACAAAGAGTAATTATAGCCAGAGCGCTGGCGCAGCAGACAAAGTTTCTGATATTAGATGAACCGACAAACCATCTGGATATTGGATATCAACTATCCACATTTGATCTGATAAAGAGGTTGGGTGTGACTGTTTTGGCAGCAATACATGATTTGAATATAGCTGCAATGTATTGTGACAGGATTTATGTATTAAAAGACGGCAAGATGATTGCAAATGGAAAACCGGAGAAAATTCTGACCGCAGAGCTGATCTGGAAGGTATATGGTGTAAAAACGGATATCATGATACATCCGAAAACAGGAAAGATTAATATCACTTATTTGCCAGAATGTATTGTGCAGGAACATGAACAGCAGGTCAGGGATACTCATAAAGGAGAAGCAGATGAATAAGAAACTGATCAGTGCGTTATTGGTAACGGTGGTGACCTTCTCGGCACTTTCGGGATGTGGTAAAAAGGAAGTGGAGGATAACCAGGATCATAGTAAGGAGAATGTAAAAAATACAACAGTGACATTCGATAATTATGGAAGAAAAGTAACAGTATCCGGAGTGCCAGAAAAAGTATTGACGCTTGGGCCAAACTGTACTGAACTATTTTGTGCTCTTGGCCTGGATCAGTATGTAATTGGAGATTCTCTGAACAATCATAGCCGTGGGGCTTTGCCTGAATATAAAGAAGCATATGATCAAATTCCTGAGCTGAATCATTCATCAGCCACACGTGAATCAGTTGAGACCTCCGGAGCCGATTTTATCTATGGAATTGACTGGGAATTTGGGGATGAAGGATTGGATATTGATGAGCTGGACAAATTTGGAATCACTACATATATGAACTCTGCTTCTACCCTAGATGAGATGTATCAGGAAATCGAAGATATAGGAAAGATTTTTCACGTTGAGCAGAAAGCAGAAGATTATATCAAGGATCAAAAAGAGCGCATTGCAGCAGTCCGGGATAAACATAAAGGTCAGGAGCCGATAAAAGTTCTTGTTTATGACAGTGGAAATGATGGGGTATTTACTTGCGGCGGCGATAATTTTGAAACACTGCTGATAGAGCTCGCAGGTGGAAAAAACATTTTCGATGACCAGACCAAAAAGCAGTGGATAACTGTAAGTTATGAGGAGGCAATTGCAAGGGAACCGGATGTTATCTTAATTCACGACTATGATTCGCCCTCTGTAGAGGAAAAAATAGATGAAATAAAAAACAATGATGTTTTGTCACAATTAGAATGTGTGAAAAAAGAACGCTTTGCCACGATTGAATTGGAATCTGTTTTACCTGGTGATCGTATGGCTTATACGGTAGAAAAAATTGCTGGGGATTTTCAAAAACTTATAGATTAATAATAAGGCAAAAATAATTCTCTGGAATGCGTGTATGGGAGAAATAATTACTTGATTTTTATAGAAAAAGTGTTAAAATAACATATACACGTAACTTATGAACAAGTTTTTCTGATAACTTAAATTATAAATCATTACGGAGGATTATTTATATGAGTCATTATAAAGTTTTGTTACCGAATTACAGTGTGGGCAGTGGATGTTATGAGGATATTCCCGAGATAACGAAATATTACGGGAAGAGGGCGGTTGTGATAGGTGGAAAAACTGCGATGTCTAAGGCAAAGGCTGCACTCCTTGATGCAATAAATGGATCTGATGTGAAGATCACGGATTTTATCTGGTTTGGCGGAGATTCCAGCTATGAAAATGGAGACAAATTGAAAGAGATGCAGGCGGTTCAAAAGGCCGATATGATCTTTGCTGTCGGAGGCGGCCGTGCCTGTGATACGGGAAAGTACGTAGCAGATCAGCTTTCTAAACCTGTGTTTACGTTCCCGACACTGGGATCTAACTGTGCCGCATGTACGGCGATTTCCGTAATCTACAATTCCGATCATTCATTTAAAGAATATTACTATCCGGAACCGGCGGTTCATACTTTTATTGATATGGATATCGTGGCAGATTCACCGGCAGATTATCTCTGGGCCGGAATAGGCGATGCTCTTTCGAAAGAGCCGGAAGCAGTCTTTTCTTCAAAGGATGATGACCTGTTCCATACGCCGCTATTAGGAGTTCAGCTCAGCCATTCCTGTACCAAACCCCTGCTTCGTTATGGAAAGAAGGCACTGGAAGACTGCAGAGCGAAGAAAGCATCTTTTGAGTTGGAGCAGGTAACCCTGGATATCATCATCAGTACAGGAATTGTCTCAAACCTTGTATCCGGAGAGGATTATTATTACAACAGCAGCCTCGCACATGCTTTCTACAATGGTTCCACAGTCGTAGAAAACAGCAAGGGAAAGCATCTCCACGGTGAGATTGTATCATTTGGTGTTCTGATTCAGCTGGTATATGCCGGTAAACCAGATCAGTTTGATGAAATCGCAGCATTTAACCACTCGTTCGGACTGCCTGTCTGTTTAAGTGACCTCGATATCACAGCAGAGGATATTCCACAGATTGTCGAGCGAGCGAAAGACACCGAGGAGTGGAGACACAAACCGGCAGATGTTACCACGGAGAAGTTTATGGATGCAATTTTTAATGCAGATAAACGTGGAAAAACATTCGCAGAATTGTAAATAAAAAAGCGCGAAGTAATCAAAAGGGGCCGGAATGGAGCTATTTCCATTCCGGTCCCTGGCTTGTCTTACAGATTAAGAGATGTACTACTTATCCACGGTCCTTTAATTCCCTATCCAGCAGGAAGAGTCCGCCCGGATCTTCTGCGATAAGATCATAAGCCTTTAGATTGTCATCCGCATTCTTTTCTTCTTCTGCCTGTTCATTGATAAACCAGCCTAAGAATTCAAGTGAGCGGTAGTCATTGCAATCATCAGCAGTTTTATAGATCTCATTGATGGAAGAAGTGATATACTGCTCATGCTTCAACGCTGCCGTAAGAGGATCTTTGACCGATCCGTATGTTCCCGCGGGGGCATCGACCGCTGTCAGCGTGATCTTAGCATTGTTATCTAACAGATACCGGCGGATGCGCTCTGCGTGATCAAGTTCTTCCTGTGCCTGTACCTTGAACCAGTTTTCAAATCCCATGAGACCTTGATCTGAATAATAATTTGCAATGCCAAGATAAAGATATGCAGAATACAATTCTTTATTAATCTGTTCAGCGAGTAACTCTTTTACTTTTGTGTCAAGCATTTTAGGTACTTCCCCTTTCAGTTTACGTCAGTGCCTTAGCAGCCTGCCTTCCAAAGTCCATGAAGGTTGCAGTATTCGAAAGCACTAACCGGTTTATCGCCATCCGCCAATGCAAATGTAGCGATTGGTTCATCTTTTGGAGTGAGGTGTTTCATCTCTCCGCCCTTTTCTGTTTCAAGATAGATCCACATGATATAGTGCTCTTCTGTCATTGGATGAAGGGTCGAGCCAACTTTAACCGTGACTTCGTTTCCGTTTACTGTGATAACCGGGACATGTTTTTCTGTAGCGGCATCTGTAGTATTTGCTTTTAACTCAGTCATTGGATCCCCGCAACAGACAAGAGTTCCGCCGCCTTCATGTACCATAGCTACAATGTTCCCGCAATGCTCACAACGATAAAACTTTGTTTCACTCATAAAAGTACCTCCTGGATTTTTTGAAATGTAAATTGTGTTTACAGTTAGTTCCGAAATATTATGATATTTATTGACGAAATCTAACTATTTATGATCATTATACACAATATTCACGAAAATTACAAGAGGCCCGGTAAAGTTTCCCAGGGTATTTTGTCATGATACTTGGGCTGATGATTTACGCTTCTGTGATATAGGCCATTACCAGATTCAAGGTTCCCTCCAGTCCCTTCTCATGGGTTCTTTCGATGCCGTGGGATGCGCGGACGCCCTGGCCGATCAGAGCTCCCCGGATGTTATGGCCGCCGCGGAGTGCTGCGGAGACGTCAGAACCATAATGTGGGAAGATGTCAATCGCATAGTCGATATTATGATCTTTAGCCATCTGAATCAGGCGGTTCGTCATATCATAGTCATAAGGACCGCTGGAATCCAGTGCACAGATGGATACTTTGTACTCATCACCGTTCAGATCAGCACCCAGAGCGCCCATATCGATTGCCAGAAATTCCGTGATATCTTCCGGAATATAGGAGGCACCATGTCCGATCTCTTCGTAGTTGCTGATCAGGATCTTTAGTGTGCGCTTCGGAGTAATCTTATCTTTGGATAGTTTTCTAAGGACAGCCAGAAGCACTGCAACCGAACCTTTATCATCAATATGACGGGTCTTGATAAATCCGCTCCTTGTGTGGACAAAACAGGGATCAAGGCTGATGAAGTCACCGGATGAAATGCCCAGAGCTTCCACGTCTTCTTTATTCTCCACTTGTTCGTCGATGGTCACGATCATATTCCGGGGTGCACGCTCCAGAGTCCTCGCTTCATCGTAAGTGTGTACGGAAGGCATGGTTGTGGAAATGGTTCCTGTATAGACTTTTCCGTTTCTTGTGTGAATCTTGCAGTAAAATCCCTCAATTGCTTCCATCATGTATCCGCCGATCGGGATCAGATTTAAGGTTCCGGATGTGTTGATGGAGCGCACCATGGCACCTAAAGTATCCGTATGAGCACTCAGTCCCAGAACCTCTTCCTTTTCACCGGGAACTGTGATAATAAGTCCGCCTTTTGCAGTAAGATCACACGAATAACCGAATCCGGAAGCTGTAGTTTTCACAAAATCTATCACATCATGTGTGAAGCCCGTCGGGCTTGGGATATTGACCAGATGTTCCAAAGTGTCAACGATATAGGTTACGTTATTTTCCATATTTTTATTCTCCTTTTGAGTGGTAAAAAAGCATTATACGTTCTCTGTGGCAATCCGTTTCACCTGATTTAAGGCTTTTGCTACTGCCGGGATTGAGATGAAGATGATGGTCAGAATACCTTCCACGAGTATATAGCTGTAGTTGTAGATGATCGGATACAGAGAAGCCAGGGCCTTCGGAAAATTATCGGGCATATAATCTAACCAGTACAGATATCCTCCGAGAGCATGGAAGGCTCCTCTCGCAGCGATGCCGACGATATAGCCTTTCACCAGGCCGTGTTTCTGATTTCGGAAAAATCCGGCACATCCGAGAGCTGCGAACGCAAGTACATAGTCACAGCATACCTGGAAGAATGACAGAACATATGGCTCCTGGATAAACTGCAGAAGTCCGTAGGCAAAGCCGACCAGGATCCCCGTTTTGGCCCCATACCAGTTTCCGATCAGTACGATAAAGAGCATGGAGAATAAAGTGACCGTGCCTCCGAAAGGCATTTCAAATAATTTGATGTAGGATGTGAGAAAACCGAGGGCAATTCCCATGGCACAGAAAGCAAGCTTTTTCGGTGATACGGGTTTCTTTTCTGCTCTTTCTGATTTTCTGCCGGTGAGTGCAGTTCCCAGTAAGAATAGAACGATGATGGCAATGATAGTGATGGCATATCCACTGGTGGTCAGTGAGCCCTCTGAGTTTACCATAAATCTTAACATAAAAAATCCTCCTTTAGTATGTATGTACGCAGGAGGGGCCTTATCATATAGGTATCAAGCTTCCTTCCGACGGCATTAACCGCATCAAGTGATAAGGGTCAGCGGATGTTTCCGCTTTCTCAGCCAATCTACAGCTCCCCTAGCGTATGTTTATTATGTCCTGATCAGTATAGGATAGCTTTGCGCAAAAGTCAATCCGGATTGATTTACATGATCACGCGATTATGATAACAGTATCCGGATCAGTTCCTGCTTCTGCTCTGCAGTAAGTCCTTTCCCGTTTCTTGCAAGCAGCTTTTGAAGATCAGCATAGCTGGTTTCCATGGAAACATTTCCCCCGGAGGAAGCAGCACGAGCTGTTTTTGAACTTTTTGAATTTTTCCCAAACAGTTGATTCATGTCCACTTCAAAAAAATCGGCAAATTTTTCTAGCGTCTTAAAATCAGGCTCCCTTTCTCCACGTTCATACATGCTAACAGCGCTGCGTGATATTTCCAGTTTATCTGCAAGTTCCATCTGAGAGATATGAGCCTCTAACCTGAGCTGTTTTAAGATGGTTCCAAATTTATTCATAATAATCCTCCATAAAATGAAGCGGGGCTTCTTTTTATATTTGAGGATATCACAAAATGTGTCGAATGTAAATCCGAAAATTTCTGTATACAAGGGACGGTGAATTCAGACGCCGGCAGAGCAATTGCTGCGGCTTGAAAAATTAAATAAGTGGCTGGCACATTCACAGGATTTGTATCTGATGACAGTCGGGATGGATAAAATCAGAATCCCGGTAGAAGATGTGAGCGACGAGAATCAGGTAAAACTATTAAACTGGATCCAGTAGTCAGAAACAGCCCTTCACCGGGGCTGCTTTTATATCAGGCCGCTCTGAACTGATTTACTTTTTTACCTTAAAATGTTATCATGGAAAATATCAGGATCAAGAGCACGCATGAATCAACATGAGAAGGAAAGGACAGAAACCGACATGGACAACCTGTGTATTATCATTCCGGCCTATAATGAGCAGGCCAATATCAGACAAGTGATAAAGCAGTGGTATCCCGTTGCCAGGGCGCATGCCGGACAGATGGTTGTCATCGATGACGGGAGCACGGATCACACATATGAAATACTGCGGTCACAGGAAAGAAAGTTACCGCACCTTACGGTTCTCACGAAGAATAACAGTGGTCATGGGGCAGCAGTTCTCTTTGGGTATCGTTACGCCATCAGAATTCATGCTGACTATATCTTCCAGACGGATTCAGACGGACAGACACTTCCGGAAGAATTCGAAGATTTCTGGCGGAACAGAGAACATTATGATATGGTGATCGGATACAGAAAAGGACGTCATGACGGCCGGTCAAGGGTATTTGTGACAAAAGTCTTAAGAGCCGTGATATGGCTTTGCTTTTCCATCCGCGTTAAGGATGCGAATACACCATACCGCCTGATCAAAGGGGAGACTTTACAGCGCTATATTGACCTGATTCCGCCGGATTTTAATCTGGCAAATGTGCTGGTTTCTGTAATTTTTGTAAAAACAGGCTGCAAAGTCAAGTGGCTGCCGATTACATTTCAAGCCCGTCAGGGAGGGAAGAATTCCATGAACGGAAAGAAGATTGTAAAGTTTGGAATTTCGGCTGTCCGGGATTTTAGGAAAATAAATCAAGAGGTGAACAGTTATTGCGAAAAATAGAATTTAAGATGGAGAGGCAGGGACTTTTGGAAGTAGGACAGGAAGTCACGGTGACAGAGAGTCAGCTTCCGACTTCCTATTATTATACCATTGTTCCCGCTGTTGCTATGAGCAGAAATTACGCTGCCTATGAACGCCTGAAATCCAGGCAGGGCATCGTAAAGGAGATTAATCAGACGAACAGGGGGTTTTATACCATTGTCGAATTCGATGAAGATGAACCCCAGTCATGACAGTAAGAGGAAAAACCATGAGATTGATCCTGTATACGATGAGAACTCCAGAATCCTGATTCTGGGCAGTTTCCCTTCTGTGAAGTCCCGCGAGAGCGGATTCTTCTATGGATATCCACAGAACCGCTTCTGGAAGGTGCTTGCAGGTATCTGCCAGTGTGAAACTCCGAAGACTATTGATGAAAAGAAGGAATTTTTACTGTCACATCAGATCGCAGTGTGGGATGTGATCGCATCATGTACGATTCAGGGATCGAGTGACAGCAGCATCCGGGATGTAGTCCCCAATAATCTGAGCAGGATTCTTGAAACCGCTGATATCAAAAAAATCTGTACGAATGGCGGAACAGCCTTTAAACTGTATCATAAATATATAGAAGACGATACGAAGATCAAAGCTGTAAAGCTGCCTTCCACCAGTCCGGCAAATGCTTCCTGGTCTTTAGAGCGTCTGATCAATTACTGGGGCAAAAGTTTTTTCGGCCCCACAATATAAGTATGAGGTGAATAGAAAGATGGAAGAATATATATCACATGAACCCCATAAACACGTGCTGGAGGATGGTACAGTCATCGAACATCAGCACGATCATGTCCATACACATACTCATCAGAACACGAAAGCTGTACTGAACCGCCTCTCAAGGGCCATCGGCCATATGGAGTCGATCAAACGTATGGTGGAAGACGGAAGAGACTGCAGTGAAGTGCTGATCCAGCTGTCAGCAGTGAAGTCCGCAATTAACAACACCGCAAAAGTGATCCTGCAGGATCACATCGAGCACTGTATTGTGGATGCTGTGGAAAGCGGAGATATGAAAGCGCTGGATGACCTGAATGAGGCAATCGACAGATTTATCAAGTAAAAAACAGAGAGGAAAATAATATGGAAAAACAGACGAATAAAATGCCGGATTTTCAGGTTAAACTGAATCAGGAATCAAGCATAAAACATGTCATCGGTATCGTAAGCGGCAAGGGAGGAGTGGGAAAATCATTTGTCACTGCATCTCTGGCGAATCAGATGAAAAAAATGGGATACCGCGTCGGCATCCTGGATGCCGACATCACCGGCCCTTCGATTCCGAAGATGTATGGACTTCACGGGAACATCAAGGGAAATGACAGCGGGATGTTCCCGGCGGAGTCGGAAAATGGTGTTAAAATCATGTCCGTAAATCTTCTTCTGAAAAATGAAGAGGAACCCGTGATCTGGAGAGGCCCTGTACTGGTAAATGTTGTAAAACAGTTTTGGAGTGAAGTAGTCTGGGGTGACCTTGATTACCTATTCATCGATATGCCGCCGGGAACCGGAGATGTTCCGCTGACCGTATTCCAGTCGCTTCCGGTGGACGGAGTCATTATCGTATCATCTCCGCAGGAACTGGTGCGCATGATTGTGACAAAGGCCTACAAAATGGCACATATGATGTCCGTCCCTGTGGTTGGCGTGGTCGAGAACTACAGTTATGTGGAATGTCCGGACTGTGGTAAAAAGATTGAGGTATTTGGAAAGAGCGATATCGATGAGATTGCTTCAGATCTGGGTACAAAAGTTCTCGGGAAGATGCCAATCCGTACAGATTACGCAAAGTCTGCAGATGAAGGCGCATTTTCCAATGTATTAAATGAATATATCGATGATGCACTGACAGCTCTTGTCCAACTGTCATAAACGACATTTTTAAGATGATGAAAAAAGAATATTTGACAGAGATGCCGGAATGTGCAATAATATGAGAAACGTCAAAACAGGCGTTTGCTGTTTTATTTTAGAAAGGGTGATTATAATGGCAGAAAGCAAAATTAAACTGTCAGACGTAAAAGCCGTTGAAGACTTTGTAAGCGCAGCATCCAGGTGCGACTTTGACATAGACATATTTTACAATCACTTCATCATTGATGCCAAGTCGATTCTAGGCATATTAAGTATGGATTTGTCGAAAACGCTGACCGTTCACTGCTATGGTGAAGATCAGAAGTTTAGGCAGACATTACAGAAGTATTCAGTGGCCTGACAGGCACATGAAGAGGGACATAACAGACGAACAAGATTCTGTTATGTCCTTTTTTCTATAAGAAAGGTGATACAATGGAGACGATCCGAATATCCGTGCGGGCGCTGGTTGAATTTCTGCTCCGCAGCGGAGATCTGGACAATAGAAAAGACGGATTTGCTGATAAAGAGACGATGCAGAAAGGGAGCCGGATCCACAGAAAGATTCAAAAGCGTATGGGTGCAGGTTACCGCCCGGAATGTCCTCTTGTCTATGAAAAACAGTTTGATCATTACATCCTGAGGGTGGAGGGTCGTGCCGACGGTATATTCTATGAAAATGGCATGGATGTGATTGACGAGATCAAGAGCACTTATACGTTGATCACGGAAATTACAGAGCCGGTGCCGATCCATGCAGCTCAGGCAAAGTGCTATGCCTATATTTATGCTTTGCTGAATCACAAAGAACAGATGGGCGTTCAGATGACTTACTGCAGTCTGGAGACGGAAGACATCAAACGTTTCAACGATACATTTCAAATAGAGGAACTGGACAACTGGTTCACGGATCTCATCGGCAGATACCGGAAATGGGCTGACTTTCAGTATCAGTGGAGACAGAAGAGAAACTCATCGATGCAGGGAATGGAATTCCCCTACCCCTACCGAAAAGGGCAGAAAAAGCTTGTGGCGGATGTATATCGCACGATCATAAGAGAAAAGCAGCTCTTTGTTAACGCACCGACAGGTGTCGGGAAGACATTGTCGGTGCTTTTTCCGGCTGTCCGCGCGGTAGGGGAGGGACAAGGGGATAAGATCTTCTACCTTACTGCGAAGACGATCACCCGAACCGTGGCGGAGGAGGCATTTTCCATCCTGGGAGAACATGGGCTTCTTTATAAAGTGATCACGCTGACTGCAAAAGAAAAGATGTGTGTTTGTGATGAGGTGGACTGCAATCCTCTGACATGTCCACGGGCAAAAGGGCATTTTGACCGGGTAAATGATGCGGTTTTCGATCTGCTCAACCAGTGTGATACGCTTTCCAGGGATGTAATACTTGAAGCGGCAGACAAAGCCCGGGTCTGTCCGTATGAGTTTCAGCTGGACCTGGCCACATGGGTGGACGCGGTAATCTGTGATTATAATTATGTCTTTGATCCGGTGGTCCGTCTGCGCAGATTCTTTGGAGCGGGCACAGGAAGGGGAGAACATCTCTTTTTGATCGACGAAGCACATAATCTGGTGGAGCGTGGAAGGCAGATGTACAGTGCGTCTGTTTATAAAGAGGATTTCCTGGAGATCAAAAGGCTGATCAAACCACATGTACACGATGTCAGATTAACGAAAGCACTGGATCGCTGCAACCGGCAGCTGCTTGCCTTTAAGAGGGAGTGCAGCGGAGATTATCTGGAGCTTGCTAATGTCGGTAATTTTCTCATCTCTATGATGAATCTGGTGGGAGAACTGGAACGTTTTCTCCAGGATCTGAGGAATGGAGAACTGAGAAAAAAAGTCCTGGAGTTTTACTTTTCGGCGAAGTCATTTGTCAGCATCTATGAGATTATGGACGAAAACTATATGATTTACGCCAGACATACCGGTGACGGGCGGTTTATGCTGAAACTTTTCTGTGTTAATCCGGCTGTCAATCTACAGGAATGTCTGGATAAGGGCCTGAGTGCAGTATTCTTCTCGGCGACACTTCTCCCGGTCACATATTATAAAGAACTGTTGTCAGCGAGAAAAGATGATTATGCTGTTTATGTGGAATCGCCTTTTGATCCGGAACGTCGCAAATTAATTCTGGCGGATGATGTGAGTACAAAATATACCAGGCGGGGGACTGAGGAATATACCAGAATTGCCTCTTATATCTGTCAGGTGGTAAGACAGAAGAAGGGCAATTACATGGTGTTTTTTCCATCTTATCGCATGCTTGAAGATGTCAGTGATATTTTTTCGGAGTCTTTTCTGCCGCAGGCAGAGACTGACGGAAGTGTGGAAGTTCTACAGCAGGTTCCGGGTATGAATGAGACTGAAAGAGAAGAATTCCTGGATCAGTTTAGCCGGAGTGATACAGGGCCTGAGACACTGATTGGATTTTGCGTGATGGGCGGTATCTTCTCAGAAGGGATAGATCTGGACGGAGAGCGCCTGATCGGGGCGATTGTCGTGGGAACAGGTCTTCCACAGCTTGATACCGAACGGGAAATTCTGAAGAAATTCTATGATCGACGCGGAGAAAAGGGATTCGACTATGCTTATCGCTTTCCCGGCATGAATAAAGTCTTCCAGGCCGCGGGCCGTGTGATCCGGACGGATGAGGACACAGGAGTCGTTGTACTCCTGGATGAACGTTTCTGCTATCGGGAGAACCTGGACTTGTTTCCACGGGAGTGGAAGACATATAGTACCTGCTCGATCTCTGCGATTGCAGGCATGGTAAAAAAATTCTGGGATCGTTATCCCTGAAATGGATCCGTAAAGTACCCGTAGACGGAAACAGGCTCGTTATGTAAGAGAAGATGAGAGGTATCGCCCATCATCTGGCAGCGGAAATATGCTTCTCCCGGAGTGCGCTCCTCTGTTCCCAGCACTGTGACTGAGGTCGGGGCGAGGAAGAATCCCTGCCATAATTGATGAGGAGTTACGTTAATCAGATGAGAGACCAGTGCACCGGTGATTCCCAGATGACAGAAGCAGACAACAACGTCATCGTGATGTGTGTTGTCATCGGTGAGATAACGGTACCCGTCTCTGCGATAGCCGTATTTTTCAAGCAGCTCATCCATCTTTGCCGTGACATATTCATAGTTCTCTTTTAAGTTCCCCGTGAGCATCTCCGGATTCTGGTGCCAGGTGTTCAGGTCAAACAGTTCCGGATGTGTATTGAGATAATCGGACTTTCGGTCCCATGGAAGAACGCGGCTGCCTGTCTGTGGATCGACAATTGGGGAATCGAACTCCTGCAGCCAGTCACAGATCACGGCTTTCCGGTTTAATTTCTTCAATGAAGCGGCGGCTGTATCCTTTGCCCGCCCAAGCGGAGAGCAATAGATATCGGTGATATTCCATTTACTGGTTCGCTCTGACAGATATTCGGCCTCACGCCAGCCTTTCTCTGTGAGGGAATCTATCTCGTAATTGGGCTCTCCGTGTCGTATAAAAATCAGTTTCATTTTAAAATCCTCCAAATCCGCCCTGATCGGGCCGGTTACTTATGCATTTAGTATAACCTAAAAAAAACATCTTGACAATGTAGTTTGGCGTGTTATACTAAAACCACAAAGACAGAGAACACGTTGAGAAGAAGAGTAAATCGCGAAATGTTACAGAGAGAGACATGAAAGCTGGAAGTGTCTTGGCAGGAAACGATTGAAAACTAACTTTGAGTGGCCCCAACCCGGTCCGGTGATTCCGTTATCGTCGAAATGAGTGGTTTTTATAACAATCTGGGTGGAACCGCGAATGACTGACTGAATATTCGTCCCTTGCAGCATGTATTTACATACAGCTGTGAGGGGTTTTTTTATTAGAGAAGGAGGACTTTATATATGATTATAACATTGAAAGACGGATCAGAGATAGAATATGATAAGCCCATGGCTGTAATTGATATCGCAAAGGATATCAGCGAGGGTTTAGGCAGAATGGCAGCATGCGGAGAAATTGACGGAAACGTTGTAGATCTTCGCCATGTAGTTGATCAGGACTGTTCGCTTACTATTCACACACCCTCCGATCCGGAGGGTCTGGCCGTATATCGTCATACGACTTCACATATCATGGCACAGGCCATCAAGAGATTATATCCGGATGTGAAACTGGCGATCGGGCCGTCTGTCTCCGATGGATTTTACTATGATATTGACAGTGAAGAGCCAATTACCCCGGAAGATCTGAAAAAGATTGAAGCAGAGATGAAAAAAATCATAAAGGCTGCCTATCCGCTTAAAAGATTTACAAAACCGAGGGAGGAAGCCATCACTTTTATGAAGGAGCGCAGAGAACCATATAAGGTGGAACTGATTGAAGATCTGCCGGAAGGCGAAGAGATTAGCTTTTATGAACAGGGTGAATTTGTCGATCTCTGTGCAGGCCCTCATCTGATGAGTACAAAGCCGATTAAAGCATTTAAACTCACAAGCATCGCCGGTGCATACTGGAGAGGTGACGAGCACAATAAGATGCTCACCCGTATCTATGGGACCGCATTCCCGAAGAAAGCACAGCTGGAGGAATATCTGAATAAAATTGAGGAAGCAAAAAAGCGTGATCACAGAAAGCTGGGACGTGAACTGGGGCTGTTTATGATGAGTGATGAAGGACCCGGCTTCCCATTCTTCCTGCCAAAAGGAATGGCGCTAAAGAATGCTCTGCTGGATTACTGGCGTAAACTTCATGTGAAAAACGGCTACGATGAGATCTCTACCCCGGTAATCCTGAGCAGATCTCTCTGGGAGACATCCGGACACTGGGATCATTATAAAGATAACATGTATACAACAAAGATCGATGATGAAGACTATGCTATAAAGCCGATGAACTGCCCGGGATCTATCCTTGTTTATGAATCAGAGCCGCGGTCTTATCGCGATCTTCCGCTGCGTCTGACAGAACTGGGTCTGGTACACCGTCATGAGAAATCCGGCCAGCTGCATGGTCTGATGCGTGTGCGCTGCTTTACACAGGACGATGCGCATATCTTCCTGACTCCGGAACAGATGAAAGAGGAGATAAAAAAAGTAGCAGGACTGATTGATGAGGTTTACAGTCTGTTTGGATTCAAGTATCACGTAGAGCTTTCTACTCGCCCGGATAACAGTATGGGAAGCGACGAGGACTGGGAGATGGCTACCGATGCACTGCGTGGAGCGCTGGATGAGATGGGAACGAATTATCTTGTAAATGAAGGAGACGGAGCGTTCTATGGACCGAAGATTGATTTCCATCTGGAAGATTCTCTTGGCAGAACGTGGCAGTGCGGTACCATCCAGCTTGATTTCCAGCTTCCTCTGCGTTTTAACCTGGAGTATACAGGAGCAGACGGTGAGAAACACAGACCGATTATGATTCACCGTGTTCTGCTCGGATCCGTGGAACGTTTTCTTGGAATTTTGATTGAAAATTATGCGGGAGCATTCCCAACCTGGCTGGCTCCGGTTCAGGTAAAGGTTCTGCCTATTTCCGAAAAGTTTGAAGATTATGGTAGAAAAGTATTAAGCAGACTGCAGGATGCCGGAATCCGCACAGAGATCGATCTGCGTTCTGAAAAAATCGGTTATAAGATTAGAGAGGCACAAGGCCAGAAGATTCCTTATATGCTGGTTGTCGGTGCAAAAGAAGAGGAAGGCGGACTTGTATCTGTGAGAAATCGTAAAAAAGGAGATCTCGGTCAGGAAAAACTGGATACTTTCATAAAAGAAATAGAAGAGGAAATTCGAATAAAAGCAAATGATTGAGTCAATACTATCTCCGTATAAAGGAGGTAGAGAATTATGACAGTATTAAACTGTTCTGCAACAACTTGCGCTTATAATAGCGATGAACTCTGTTCAAAAGGCGATATTAAGGTAGGTGGTGCCAATGCACATGACGCTGATCACACTTCCTGCGAAAGCTTTTTAGAGCGCAGAGAAGGTTCTATGGGCAACAGTCTGGGAGAAGGATCTACGACAATCGGAATTGACTGCGAAGCTGAAAACTGCAGTTATAATGAAAAATGCAAATGTATTGCCGGCGCTGTAAATGTCGGGGGCAATGAGGCCTGTACAAGCGACGAAACCAGATGCAGCACATTCACGAAAAACGAATAAGATATCAGGGGAAAAAGATCTCTTGTTCGTTTTTCGTGA
>ENA-UOOI01002552-UOOI01002552.1-fermentation-metagenome-genome-assembly--contig:-NODE-2552-length-15540-cov-33.158218_pt1 | contig 15540 bp, 13 predicted proteins | sample MGYA00245779_ERZ724027 | MGnify/ENA primary metagenome ERZ724027 (study PRJEB28704, sample SAMN03018318) | fermentation metagenome | biome: anthropogenic terrestrial biome; feature: soil... | reverse complement strand
TTGCTGATTTTGCGTAGTGAGTTTGCAAAAGTTCTTGATAAGCAAGGCAATAAGCATTAGAACTTAAAAAGTGCGAATTGACGAACGGGATGCTCAAAATCAACATCATACTTTAACATAGCCAAAACATAAATGTGCAAAAAACAAAATCCCACCATGCCGTGATATGGTTTGTTAGAACCTGCTCCCGCAGGTGGGTATCCTCCTGAATACTTCACGTTTCCCAAAATTTGGGATATCATTCCATATCCAGAGACCGGATTCCCTTCTAACAATCTGTTGGCTCATAACATTTGCCATAAACACGCACACAGCAGGACTATCCGCCATGACGACTCAATCCCTACAATTTATTATACATCATTTGCATTGTTTTATAATAGTATTCACAATAATATTTCAGTGCGGAACTCTAAATTGCCTTGGTAAATGCGGTTATTTCTTATGGTCCTTGGCAATTTCAATCCCAAGCTCTTTAAGCTGTTCTTCATCAACATTTGACGGAGCATTTGTCATGATACAGACAGCATCTTTGTTTTTTGGGAAAGCTATAACGTCTCTTATGTTGTCTGCATTAACAAGGAACATTATCATTCTGTCAAAGCCATATGCGAGTCCGCCATGTGGAGGCGGTCCGAATTTGAATGCTTCAAGAAGGAATCCGAATCTCTCCCAAGCCGATTCATTTGTAAACCCTAAAGCTTTAAACACTCTCTCCTGGAGTTTTGTATCATGAATCCTTATACTTCCTCCGCCAAGCTCTTCGCCATTGAGCACTATATCATATGCCTTGGCTCTCACCTTGCCCGGGTCAGATTCAATGTAGTCTATGTCCTCATCCATTGGAGCTGTGAAAGGATGATGTACGGCAACATACCTTTGCTCCTCCTCGCTGTATTCAAGCAGTGGAAATTCAGTAACCCACATAAATTTGAATTCCTTGTTGTCTTTCAAAAGTTCAAGTTTCTTTGCGACTTCAAGCCTTAACTGTCCTAATGATGCAAACACTACTTTGGGTTTGCCTGCAACAATCAATATCAAATCCCCATCCTTGGCTTGGGTCCTTTCAATTATCCCATTCATTATATCCGTGCTCAAAAACTTGGAAGCCGTTGATTTTATTTCTCCGTTTTTCAACGATATCCAAACAAGACCTTTTGCTCCGAATGTCTTGACGAAATCAGTCAGCCTATCTAATTCTTTTCTTCCAAAGCTTGCACAGCCTTCAGCATTTATAGCCCTTACATCTCCGCCGGATTTTATTGCATCTTTGAAAACTTTAAACTCGCTGTTTCCAACTATATCATTCAAGTTTACAAGCTCCATTTTAAATCTGGCATCAGGTTTATCGGTTCCGAACCTTTCCATTGCTTCCTTATATGTAATGCGCTTGAAAGGAATCTGCAAATCAATGTCAAGTATTTTCTTGAACACTCTCTTTAGCAGCCTTTCATTAAGCTCTATCACATCGTCGACATCGACGAAAGACATTTCCATATCGACCTGAGTGAATTCCGGCTGCCTGTTTGCTCGTAAATCCTCATCCCTAAAGCACCTTACGATCTGGAAATACTTATCAAAACCCGACACCATCAAAAGCTGTTTGAAAAGTTGTGGCGATTGGGGCAAAGCATAAAATTTACCCGGGAACACACGGCTTGGAACAAGGTAATCCCTTGCGCCCTCAGGCGTGCTTTTGGTGAGCATAGGGGTTTCGATTTCTAGAAATCCGTTTTCATCCATAAAGTCCCTTATGACTTTGGCCGTCCTGTGCCTTACAATCAAATTCCGCTGCAAATCAGGCCTTCTCAAATCCAGATACCTGTATTTAAGCCTTATTCCTTCGGCAGCATCCAAACCTTCTTTTATATAAATAGGAGGCGTTTCAGACTCGCTCAATATCTTTATACTTTTACCCAGTATTTCTATCATACCGGTATCCATGTCCTTGTTCGGAGATGAACGCTTGACAACTTCTCCGGATATTGCAAGCACATATTCGGATCTTACAGAATTGACCTTCTCAAACGCCGCCTTGTCTATCTTTTCACCAAATACTGCCTGGACGATTCCGGTCCTATCCCTTAAGTCTACAAATACAAGTCCTCCAAGATTTCGCTTTCTTTGCACCCATCCCATTACAACGGCTTTTTCACCTATGTTTTTTTCTCTCAGCACGCCGCACATATGGGTACGCTTCAATCCCTCAAGTCTCTCTGCCATTATAAAACCTCCATTATAATATTTTCTTTAGAATATCAGATAATTTATCTATTGCAACCTCATTCTGCTCTCCGCTTGACATATTCTTCAATATTATTTTACCACTCGATATTTCATTGTCTCCCAGTATGGCCGTAAACCTGGCATTTATCTTGTCAGCATATTTCATTTGGCTCTTTAAGCTTCTTCCCATATGGTCATTGTCAGCGCTTATGCCGTCTTTCCTAAGTTTAAATACTATTTTGAACGCTTCAATGCCGGCATTTTCACCTAAAGCCGCAATAAATATGTCAATGCCTGCTTTCGTATCGAGCTCAATGTTCTGATCTTCAAGTACAAGCATGAGCCTCTCGATTCCCATCCCGAATCCGACTGCAGGCATTGAAGGGCCTCCGCATTCTTCTATGAGCCCGTCATACCTGCCTCCTCCGCATACGGTTCCTTGGGAGCCTATCCCATTATATACTATTTCAAATACGGTTTTAGTGTAATAATCAAGCCCTCGCACGATTCTGGGATTCACATTGTACTTATACTGGAGTGCATCCAGATATTTTTTCAAGCCTTCAAAATGCTGTTTGCACTCATCGCACAGATAATCGAGTATTATAGGAGCGTCTTTTGCTACCTTCTGGCAACTCTCAACTTTGCAATCCAAAATCCTCAGTGGATTTCTTTCAAACCTGTCGCGGCAAGTATCGCAAAGTTTATCAAGGTTGGGCCTTAAATATTCTTTTAATGCTTTATTATATTCCTTCCTGCAAACCGGACATCCTATGCTGTTTATGTTCAGTTCAAGGTTTTTGATCCCAAGCTTATTGAACAGTTCCATTGCAACGCTTATGGCTTCGGCATCGCATGAAGGTTCCTTCGAGCCGAAAATTTCGATTCCGAATTGATGATGCTCCCTTAACCTTCCGGCCTGCGGCCTTTCATATCTGAAAATAGGAGTAATATAAAAGAGTTTAGTTGGTTGGGCTTCATTATACAAATTATTTTCGATGAAAGCCCTTACGGCAGGTGCTGTACCTTCAGGCTTTAACGTAATGCTCCTGTTGCCTCTGTCTAAAAACGTGTACATCTCTTTTTGGACTATGTCAGTAGTTTCTCCAACACCTCTTTGCACAAGTTCGGTGTGTTCAAACATAGGGGTACGTATTTCTTTTATGCCGTATAAATCGCAATGTTTGCGAATCATATCCTCTATATACTGCCATTTTTTCGATTCCGAAGGAAGTATATCCTTAGTACCTCTTGGCGCTTTTGTCAGCATATCGCTACCTCCTGTCTATTTTATATTAAATCAAAGTCTTAAAGGCTTTGAGCTTATTGTCAGTGGTTTCTTTAATCGAATCCATATATTCCTTTACGTCTTTCTTGTTAGCGATCCTCTCTATCCTGTTTTCATCCAAAAATACCGCCTTTGATACGGCATGAGCTCCAAAGCCGGCAATCGTCTCCCTCTCTTCTATCATCTGTATGTTATAGGCACACTGGAATCCGGATTTACAATATCCTACATTTTCAAGGTTTCCCATCATCATTTTCTGCCTATACATATAGTACGGCAGATAGCCCGACCTGTCCATAGTTTCAACTACATAATCCATCATCTTTTCAACCAGTTCGGCAGGCGGCAGCTGTACCTGCTCATTTTTAACAATCTTCTCCTTGAGCCTTGAAGCCCTTTTTATTGCCATGGTATGCACGGTTATATTTTCAGGTGAAAGTTTCAGTATGCTTCCAAGCGTATATTTCACGTTGTCCAAATTTTCACCCGGCAGCCCTAAAATCATGTCCATATTTATGTAATCAAATCCCAACTTGCGGGCGAGTCTGAACTTTTCCACTATTTCAGATGATGTATGGTTCCTTCCGATACGCTTTAATGTATCATCATTCATTGACTGGGGATTTATGCTTATCCTGCCTACGCCGGCTGCTTTCATTGCTTCAAGTTTTGACGGCGTTATTGTATCAGGCCTTCCCGCTTCAACTGTAAATTCGCTTATGCCATCCATTTCGAAACTTCCAGATACAATATCCAAAAGCCTTTTAAAATGGCAATCATTGAGCGATGTCGGTGTTCCTCCTCCTATATAGATCGTATCGACTTTAAAATGTTTGTTTATGAAATCCGCACATTTTGTGATTTCATATTCCAGAGCATCCATATAATCGTCCATATCTTTGCTCCAATTCATGATAGGATTTGATGAAAAGGAGCAATACAAGCATATGCTCGGGCAAAAAGGTATATCGATATATACTGAAATCCTTTTAGGATCACAGTTTAATAGGTTGTAGCTATTTTTTGAAACTTTCATGACCAGCTTTGCCTTATCATTTCTTATCAGATATTTGGACTTTAAGATATTTTCTATATCGCCATCAACCACGGCCTTTGACTTAAGCTCGCTTACAATCTTTGAAGGCCTTATTCCTGTAAGTATGCCCCATGGTATTTCAATTTTTGTATAGTCCTTTAAGAGTTTGAATACTGAAATCTTTATGCAGTATTTAACAGACTTTTTCTTGGAACCCCAAACAGTGTGATTTTCAAAACAGTGTCCTATGCTTTTATAAGTCATGTTATCCTTTACAAACAATGAACAATTTGACGCTACCGTGGAATCATTCAGTTTGAAGCTTACTTCAATGAGCATCGAACCAGATGAAATATCGCACTCGCCTTTTTTATCGATTACCTTTTCATAAGGAAAGTACAAGCTGACTATCATATAAATATCATAAAAAAAGTCTTCGGGTTCACAAACTACATATATCATACGAATTTCTCCCAGCAATAAAGTCAAAAGGGGAGGTGTACCTCTTTTATATCAAAAGTCGTTTTGGTACTCCTCCCTCAGCCGCTTTATGTATTTTTCATCCACTCCAACCTCATTTGATATTTGAGAGTCGGACATGCCTTCTTGAAACATATCCATATAGTCCTCATATCCCAGTTCCTGTATTTCCTCGATCCTTTTTTCCCTAAAATAATTTTTTTGTTTTTTCATACGATATCCCCTCCTGTTTAAAATTATTTTAACCATTGTGTGAAGGGGTATACCAATATTTCCTATAAAAAAGGATTTTGTGATTTTTCGATGCCTATCGTCGTTGAAGGACCATGACCTGGATAAACCCGAGTTTCATCCGGGTATAATGCTATCTTTTCAGACAGCGATTTAAGCAGCATATCTTGAGAACCTCCGGGAAAATCGGTTCTTCCAGCAGAACCGGCAAACAGAGTATCCCCTGTAAATAAGCATCCATCCGTATATATAGTGATGCTTCCCCTGCTATGGCCCGGCGTTTCCACTATGCTTATGGTTTCATTTCCATATTTTATAACATCACCGTCATTTACAAATCTATCCACCTTTATATTATCGTGGGAATGGTAAGCAGATTTTGTGTGAGCATCGTCTTCTGAAACCAAAAATAGATCATTCTTATTCATATATACAGGTATATTAAGTTTCTTTTTAAGCTCATTTACGGCCCCTATATGATCAAAATGGCCGTGAGTCAATATTATAAACTTAGCTAAAATACCCTTTTCCTTTAAAATATTTGATATATCGGGAGCATCTCCTCCAGGGTCGATTATAAAACCTTCCATTGTCCTTTCATCATATACTATATAGCAATTGGCCTGGTATACGCCTGCGGGTTTTACAATAAGGTTCATGATAAAGCCTCCTAAAGGCCCTTTCGGCTGTCTAACAGCAATGTGACAGGGCCGTCATTGTCTATCCTGACCATCATCTTTGCCTGGAATATTCCATGCATCACAACTATTCCAAAGCTTCTGCAGCAGGAAATGAAAGTTTCGTACAGTTTTGAAGCTTCTTCAGGCCTTGCAGCAGCCATAAAATTGGGCCTTCTGCCCTTCCTGCAATCTCCAAGGAGCGTAAACTGAGATATCACCAACATCTCGCCTTTGATATCCAATAGCGAAAGATTCATCTTTTCATTTTCATCTTCAAACACTCTTAAATTTACTATCTTTTCAGCAAGGTACTTTGCATCCTCTTCAGTGTCCTTATCTTCAACACCTAAAAGCACATTTAATCCCTTTCCGATCTTTCCGACAGTTTTACCTGAAACTACAACTTCAGAAAACGCAACTCTTTGCACAACTGCTCTCACGCTCTATCCTCCTATGCCCCTGTTCTGTAAACATCTATTATGCCCTTTATTTTTTTGAAATCTTTCATTACTTTTTCAAGCTGCTCGGTATTTTTAATCTGCAGCATAAGGCTGATATATGCTTTGCCGTCTTTACCGGTCCTGGCATTTATGGCATTTACGACCGTATTTGAAACGGTGAGTATATTTGTGATCTCAGACAACAAGCCATACCTGTCGTTTGCTTCAACCTGCACTTCTGCCTGGTAACCTACTCCTGTATCTTCAGACCAGCTTACTTCTATCATTCTCTCATCATTTTGCCTTAGCTGCTTTATGATATTTAAGCAATCCTTTCTGTGTATTGAAACACCTCTGCCTTTGGTAATATAACCTATTATATCATCTCCCGGCACAGGGCTGCAGCATTTTGCAAACCTCACAAGCACATTGTCTATGCCCTTTACAACCACGCCGGCGTTTTTTTCCTTCTTCTTTTTCTGGACCTTGTTTTCATTCGAGGATTTTTCAAGTGTCCTCCAGTCGTTGCTCTCAGGTCTTTGAGTCTTTGCATACTCTTCCTTAAGCCTGGTTATAACCTGAAGAACCGAAACCCCTCCGTAACCCATTGAAGAATAAAGTTCCTCAATATGCTGCATATTGAGCTTTTTCATCACAAGCTCCAGCCATTCCTGCCTTGCAAGCTCGTTATATGAAAATCCCTGCCTTTTTATCTCTTTCTCAAGCATCTCTTTTCCCTTTGCAATGTTCTCTTCCTTCTTCTGCCTCTTGAACCACTGCATTATCTTGTTTTTGGCTTGAGAACTTTTTACAACCTTTAACCAGTCGCGGCTTGGACCGCGGTCTGATGATGTGGTCAGTATTTCAACTATTTCACCTGTTTTCAGCTTGTAATCGAGAGGCACCATTTTACCGTTTACCTTTGCTCCGATGCACCTATTGCCTATATCCGTGTGTATCCTGTATGCAAAATCAATCGGCGTGGATTCAACGGGTAAATCTATTACAGTACCTTTGGGAGTGAACACAAATACTTCATCTGAAAACAGGTCTATCTTAAGCCCCTTTACGAATTCATTCGCATCTTTGGTGTCTTTTTGCCACTCAAGGACTTCCCTTATCCATTTAAGCTTTTTGTCAAAGCTGTCTTCGCCTTTTATTCCTTCTTTATACTTCCAATGGGCTGCAATACCATACTCAGCAGTGGCATGCATTTCCCAGGTTCTTATCTGTATTTCAAATGGTTGTCCACCAGGACCTATGACCGTAGAATGGAGTGATTGATACATATTTGGTTTGGGCATGGCAATATAATCCTTGAATCTTCCGGGTATCGGTTTCCACATCGTATGAACGATACCCAAAACCGCATAGCAATCCCTTACCGTATCGACTATCACCCTTACAGCAAGCAAGTCAAAAATCTGCTCAAATGTCTTATTCTTATATACCATCTTTTTATATATGCTGTAGAAATGCTTAGGTCTTCCATCGATTTGAGCTTTTATATTCGAAGATGAAAGCTTATCTCTTAAAGTAATGATTATCTGTTCTATTACTTTTTCCCGCTCTGTCCTTTTCTGGGCTACCTTTTCAACAAGGCTGTAGTACTCTTCTGGATAAAGGTACCTTAAAGACAAATCTTCCAGCTCCCACTTTATCTTTGAAATACCAAGCCTATGAGCGAGTGGAGCATATATCTCAAGCGTCTCCTTTGCCATGGATTTCTGCCTGTCAGTAGGAAGATATTTTAATGTCCTCATATTGTGGAGCCTATCGGCCAGTTTCAGTATTATAACACGTATGTCCTTTGCCATGGCAAGAAACATTTTTCTTATATTATCAGCCTGCTCCTCTTCCTTGGTTTTATACTCGATTCTTCCAAGTTTGGTTACTCCATCCACGAGATTAGCTATCTCTTCTCCAAATTCCTGCTTTATATCATCATAAGTACGGTCGGTATCTTCTATCACATCATGCAGGAGGGCAGCCGCAATCGTTGCTGTATCAAGTCCCATTTCCACAAGTATCGAAGCTACTGCCGCAGGATGAGATATATATGGCTCTCCTGACTCTCTTACCTGTCCTTTATGGGCTGATTCAGCAAATCGATATACTTTTTTTATGAATTCAATGTCGCAATTCGGATTGTGAATTTTTATATTATCGATCAGTTCATCCAGCATAAAATCCTCCCAACTATGATAGAAAATACAAAGCAACTTAAATTCAGATAAATCAATATACCGGCATTACACTGGATACTCTATTATTGATTTTACTGAATAATCTTTTAGCTTTTCTCTTCCCTTTAAATCTGTCAATTCGATTATAAAGTTGATCGAAGCTATTTCCCCTCCCAGACTTTCAATCAATTTGGCAACAGCGAGTATGGTACCGCCCGTTGCAAGCAAATCATCCACAATCGCTACTCTCTGTCCTGGTTTGATTGCATCTTTGTGTATTTCTAAGGCATTGGAACCATATTCAAGCTCGTATTTTATCTTCAATGTCTCTGCAGGGAGCTTGCCCGGCTTTCTAATCGGCACAAAACCCACACCAAGACCATAAGCGATCGGAGCACCGATTATAAATCCTCTCGCTTCAGGACCTACAACTATGTCTATGTTTTTATCCTTAAGATCATTTACCATCTCATCGATGGTATACTTAAATGCATCTTTCTCTTTTATTAGAGTGGTAATATCCTTAAAACTTATGCCGGGTTTTGGAAAACCTTCAATTACTCTGATCTTTTCTTTTATGTTCATCAGTAGTCCCCCCTATTTGCTTATCCATATAATCATTGAATATTTTATTTATAAAGCATAAACGATTATGCAATTTCTCAAACATTTTCATAGAAGGCGAATCGCTTATATCCTTTTTGTCGGTTCGGTTAAACTTTACAAGCAGGTCTCCATCATCAAGAGAAGCGCAAGATATTATCGAGAGCTCGTCAAATATCTTCATTATATAATATAAGCGCAGCAAGCCGATAGAAGTCTCCTCTGAAAGCTTTTCAAGACTCCATTTGTTTTTGCCTCTTATATATTCATTTCTCATATGGAGATATATTTTTACCATATCCTCGCGTTTAGGCTTTATGGAATCGATAAACTGCACATCTTCATATGACGGTATGCATGCATGGCATAATATGTCATGATTTTGACAAACCTCTTTAATCATACCATATTGTACAAAACTGTCCAATAGGTATATCTCTCTGATTCCATCAAAACATATTTTTTCAATGTCAGGGCATATGATTAAAGCCGGATTCCCGCAGCGTTTGGAATTGTACCCAATGCATGTTTCATAAAGGCTTTTATACTCCAAAGCTGTTTCAACATCATGACTGTTGCTGACAAATATTGCAGTTGATGGTTTGAGCGAATTCTCTTCCATTATACGGTTCACATCATGATCAGCCACATCAAAGCCAAACAATGTATCATTATCCAACCCGTCATCACGGCATAAATTCTCAAATAAAACTTTAAGACCTCTGCAATATTCCCTTTCAATCCCTTCAATTATGGACGGCCTCATATCTTTTATTATGAGTTCTACATTTATAGTATCATGCCATTTATTTTTTTCTATGCTAAATGCAACATCCATTTTTTTTTGATTTGAGCATTCTTCAGCACAAGGGCCCATATTGAAACCTATTCCATCGATCACAGAATCCTTTCCCTGCAATTTTAACTTTAAGTGGTTATTTTTAGCCCCGACTGTCCTCACTTCCTTTACCTTTGCAGATTTCAGTACAAAAACAGGTTCAGTGTTTCCTACTCCAAATGGTTCCAAAAGTTTTATTTCATCCGCAAGTTTTAAATTTATCTCTTCAGGTTTTATAAAACAGTCTGCATTTAAAATCTTAGAGGCATTTGCACTGCGGTTTTCACTCATGGCAATTTCATTGATCCTTTTTCTGAAAGCCTCTATGTTTTCAATCGGAAGCGAAAGCCCTGCAGCTTGTTCGTGACCGCCGAATTTATATAAGAGATCCGAACAACCCGTCAGCGCTTCATATAAATTAAAGCCTGCGATACTCCTGCCTGATCCCCTGCAGACATTTTCATTTGAACTCAACAGTATGGTCGGCTTGGAATATCTCTCAACAAGCCTTGATGCCACGATCCCAAGCACACCTATATGCCATCCTTTTGACTCAAGGACTATGACAAAATCATCATATGATTTCAGCTTTTCTTCCGCTTCTATCAAAATAGCTTCTTCTATCTCCTGCCTCGTTCGATTTGAATCGCAGAGAACTTTCGCATAATGTAAGGCCTCGTCCGCATCATCGGTTATAAATAAATTGACTCCTGTATCAGCGCTGCTTACCCTGCCTACGGCATTTATCCTTGGAGCGATTATATAACCTATGCTTTCCGTATCGATATCATCCAAGGATAGGTTTACGGATTTTATAAGAGCCCTAATTCCGAGATTTGCAGTGTTTTTAACAGCATCAAGTCCATATTTTATTATCACTCTGTTCTCATCTATAACAGGTACTATATCGGCTATTGTTCCTATTGCGGTAAGATCAATGTATTTAAAAGGATCAATATCCTTGTAAAACTTCGATAAGGCCATGACAAGTTTAAAAACCACGCCGACTCCAGCCAGTCCTGCAAATGGGTATATTGAATCCTTCCTTTTAGGATTTACAACAAACGTATCCGGCAGGACATCTTTGCACTCGTGGTGATCCGTGATTATTATCTCAGTGCCATTATCCTTGCAGTATTTTACTTCATCAATCGATGTGACTCCGCAATCCACAGTTATTATAAGATCGCAACCTTTTTCAATTATACTGTGAACAGCATCCATATTAAGTCCATAGCCCTCATCAACCCTATTGGGTATGTAATAGTCGACATTCGCTCCTATGCTTTTCAGGCACCTGTATAGAACGGATGTGCTTGTGATTCCGTCGGCATCATAATCCCCATATATGGTTATCCTATCGTGCGAATCAACAAACTGCTTTATACTATGCACTGCCTCGTCCATATCAGGAAGAAGCAGCGGATCATGGAGCATATCAAGCTTTGGATTCAAAAATCTTAAAGCTTCGCTCTTATTTGATATCCCTCTGTTTTTTAATATGCTGCATATTATCGGGCTTAAACCTAATTTTAAAAAGTCCTTGCAATCATCTGGATTGTATCTGTCACTTACAATGTAGCGTGTTTCTTTCTGCATACTAATCCTCCAACTTTTAAAACGGCTGCAATATTATGCTTGATTCATAAAAATCCCTTTTTGTAATACATGTTAATTATATTTTATTATGGTTTTATGTTCAACGTTAAAATCGCCATGTTGAAAATACAACATGGCGATATGAAAACAATGCATCAAACTTAAGCATTGGCTCGTACAACATCTTTATTCTTTTTGTCATGGTTTTTCCACATAACCCATATTGGGGTTGCAATAAATATGGATGAATAGCATCCGCTTATTATACCTACTATGAGGGGCAGAGCCAGCTCCTTTACAGAACTCACACCTATGAAATATACGGCTGTTATTGTAAACAAAGTGCTCATACCTGTATTTATAGAGCGGGACATCGTTTGTGTCAAGCTTACATCAGCCAACTCCTCGTAGCTTACATTCCTCATCGTCTTCATGTTTTCTCTTATCCTGTCAAATATAACTATGGTATCATTGATAGAATAACCTATTACAGTCAATATTGCTGCAATAAAAGAGCTGTTTACCGGTATCCTCAGTATTGAGTACACGCTTAGGGTTATCAATACATCATGCAGCATTGCGAGCACTGCTGCAACGCCGGATTTCAGTTCAAATCTCAATGCAACATATATGAGTATGGCAGCCGATGCTGTAAACAATGAAAGCACAGCCTTTTGCTTCAGCTCATTGCCTATTGAAGGCCCCACGGTTTCTGTTGTCCATGTTTTTATATCTACATTATACTTATCGCTGACATCCTTTTTAAGCTGCTCTATCTTGTTCCCCTGATCTTCCGACAGTACACTGCTTCTTATGACGACACCTGTATTATCGACCGTACTTACCTGGGCGTCGTTAGCATATTTTGATGCGATTTCCCTAATCTGCATTACCTCTTCTGTTTTTACAGGATGCTTTAAATCAATTTGCAGCACAGTTCCGCCTGCAAAATCTATTCCATAGTTTAATCCCTTTACTATCCAGAAACCCATTCCTATTGCAATTATCAACAACGATAATGTAAACCATATTTTAGTATTTTCAATTATTTTAAACATGTCCCTGCCTCCTTAAGCTCCATAATATTTTGGCTTTGACAGTGCCTTTATATCCACAACAAGTCCCAGCAGGAACCTCGTCACAACGACTGCAGTAAACATGCTTATGATTACACCGATTATCAGAGTTACTGCAAAACCCTTTATAGGACCTGTACCCATTATCGCAAGTACGATTCCGGAGATTATCGTAGTGACGTTGGAATCGATAATTGCAGTCAGAGCTCTATCAAACCCTGCATTCAATGCTGCATGCAGCGTCTTTCCCATCTTAAGTTCTTCTTTTATCCTCTCAAATATAAGTACATTGGCATCAACAGCCATTCCTATGGTAAGCAGCAACCCTGAAATTCCAGGAAGGGTCAATGTTACTTTAAACAAAACAAAAACCAATATAGTCAATATTATATAAACTATAAGTGCCATATCAGCAATAAAACCAGGAAGTTTGTAATATGCCAGCATAAAGATCAAAGCCAGCGATATGCCTACTATACCTGCCAATATGCTTCTCTGCAGAGCATCAGAGCCCAGTGACGGACCTATAAGCCTCACATTTTCAGCCTTTAATGTAACAGGGAGTGCTCCTGATTTTATGAGCGATGCGATTCTCTTAGCGGTTTCGGTGCTCTCCATCCCCTCAATAACTGCTTTTCCATCGGGAATAGCTGTCTTAACCACCGGATCGGTAAGCAAATCCTCATCAAGATATATGGATATCTTCTGATTTACATACTTTTGTGTGGCAGCTGCAAACTTCTTTGTACCATCTTCATTCATCTCAAGACTTACGACCGGCTTATTATATGAATCGATCGAAACATAAGCATTTTTTATATCTTTTCCATTTAAGATCTCGCTTCCGTCCGGAGCCGTAAACTTGAGGTAACCTGTCTTTCCGATAAGTTCAAGCGCCTGTTTCTGGTCATTCATGCCGGGTATCTCAATCCTTATCCTGTTGTTTCCTTCTTTGACAACGGTCGGATCCACAACTCCGAACTTGTCTATACGCTCTTTTATAAGCTGTATCGTCCTATCGACCATATCAGCGTTTACATTCTTATCCTGTATTGCCACTACAACATAAACGCCACCCTTTAAATCAAGGCCTTGTTTGACTCCGCTTCCAAGGCTGTTGATCCTGTAATCGCCAAGATTCAGTCCGAAAGCCGATACATATGATATCAGGGCTATTAGAGCAAATATTAAAGTGAATATTATAGGACTTCTCCGTTTCATCGGTTTTTTCCCTCCCTGTTCCAATTTTTCAATACGATTATTATATTACACTTAAATATCATAGTCAATACAAGCATGCAGCCCTATGGGAAATAATCCCATAGGGCTGCATGCAATATAAAATCCATCACAAATCAACTGATTACAAATGCCATAAATTTCTTTGAGCATTTCACAATTTTACTCTATAAATGTGATTGCATTTCCACGGCTTTTATCATTATGGCGCATTCGAGCCTCTTTTTCTGGAGTTTACATCCTAATCTGTACGGTTTTAATATGCTGCCGTTAAAATTGTAGTTATTGGCCTGGCACCCACCGCTGCAGTAGAACTTAGCCCAGCATTTTCTGCATTCAGGTTTATTGTATATATGCCCTTTTTTAAACATATCGGTTATATTCTTGTCAAGCTCTTTTTCAAATACGGTGCCCATTTTAAACGAATCTTTTCCGACAAATTGATGGCAGGGGTAAATATCCCCTTCAGGGGTCACGGCAACGTATTCAAAACCTGCACCGCAACCTGACACCCTTTTATATATGCACGGCCCTCCGTTTATGTCTATTGCAAAATGATAGAATCTTATGGGACGGCCTTCCTTTTTCCGCTTTATTATCTCTAAAGATAGCTTGTCATACTGCTGAAATATCTCATCTATGTACTCATCTTTGAGTGCAAGTTCATTGTCGTATGGAAGCACTACAGGTTCTATCGATATTTCCTTAAAACCCAAATCGGCAAGGCTTATCACGTCATTGTAAAAATCCAAGTTTTTGGACGTAAACGTCCCTCTCACATAATATTGCTTGCCCTTAGTCCTTCTATCGACCATCTTTTTTATTTTGGGAAGTATCCAGTCATAAGTACCGCTGCCGTCACACCTTACCCTGACGTCATCGTTCACCTTTTTTCTGCCGTCGATGCTAAGAACTATATTGACCATATTTTTATCAAGGTAATCGATTATTTCATCATTCAATAATGTAGCGTTCGTGGTCATTGTAAACCTTATGTCTTTTCCGTGTTCCTTGCCCTTTTCCCTTCCGTATTGCACGATCGATTTTACGGCTTCGAAATTCATAAGGGGCTCTCCCCCGAAAAGATCTACTTCAATATTCTTCCTTGGCCCTGATTTCTCGATCACAAAATCTATTGAAGCTTTCCCGACCTCTTTGGACATGAGGCTTCTTTTCCCTCCATAACCGCCTTTTGAAGCAAAACAATATTTGCACCTTAAGTTGCAGTCATGAGCAATGTTTAGGCATAATGCTTTGACATATGAAGCCCCTTCATTTACGGCAATATCCTCATACGGGTCGTCCGAATAGAGCAATCCGTTATCCTCGAGTTCTTTCAACTCATGCAAAGCTTCTTTTATATCCTCGACATCGTACTTGTATGCAAATTTATTTATTATTTCATCAAAATTTAGATCCTTATAAAAATCAACAATATCATAGATTATATCATCAACTATGTGAACAGCCCCGCTATTGGCATCAAGCAATATCTTTATGCCATTCTGCTCAAACTTGTGTATGTTAAACAACGATATTTTCCCCCTAAAATTTAAATAGCAGTAACAATGTTAATCATTACTGCCATCACAACTATAATGAGCACACTTTAAAATTA
>ENA-UOOI01002550-UOOI01002550.1-fermentation-metagenome-genome-assembly--contig:-NODE-2550-length-15546-cov-26.703312_pt1 | contig 15546 bp, 13 predicted proteins | sample MGYA00245779_ERZ724027 | MGnify/ENA primary metagenome ERZ724027 (study PRJEB28704, sample SAMN03018318) | fermentation metagenome | biome: anthropogenic terrestrial biome; feature: soil... | reverse complement strand
TGGCTGTAACAGCAGATAAGTATACAACAAAAGACGGTAGCCCATCTTCTTGGTCAGCAGAGTTGGACAAAATTATATCGGGAGTGGAAGATGGTATCAAAAAAATATTTGTGGTTTCAGCTGGAAATGTGCAGACAAATGAAATAGAAGAGGCTGGTTATACGGATGCTAATATAAATCATCCAATTGAAGATCCAGGACAGTCATGGAATGCAATAACAGTTGGGGCGTACACGGATAAAATTGAAGTAAATGATACAAGCTTTTCCGGATGGTCACCTGTGGCTGATGTTAGTGAACTCAGTCCTTTTAGTTCAACATCTGTGACATGGGATTCAAAATGGCCAATTAAACCAGAAATATTACTTGAGGGTGGAAATGCTATTACTGACGGAAGAAATGTTGATATATGTGATGATCTTTCATTACTTACAACTCATCGAAATTTCTTAATTCGTCCTTTTTCAACAATAAATGCGACTAGTGCGGCAACAGCCCAAGCTGCAAATATGGCAGCAAGATTAATGGAAACAAATCCTACACTTTGGGAAGAAACTATTCGAGGGCTCATGGTTCATTCAGCAGAGTGGACAGAAAAGATGAAGAAGCAATTTTGTACGGATGGCAAGAAAACGGTTGGGCGGAGAAATCTTTTAAGAGCATGTGGGTATGGTGTGGCAAGTTTTGAACGAGCAGTTGATAGTTTGAACAATTCTGTAAATATGATTATTCAGGCAGAAATTCAACCATATTGTAAGGATGGAAGTTCATATAAAACAAAAGATATGCATTTACATAAAATACCTTGGCCCAAAGACTTGCTAGTATCTCTGGAAAATATGGAAGTACGAATGAAAGTTACCCTTTCATATTATATTGAACCAGCTCCGGAACAAAAAGGTTGGAATAATAAATATAGATATTCTTCCGGTGCACTTCGTTTTGAAGTTATTAATAAAAATCAAACAAAGGAAGATTTTTTGAAGAGAGTTAATGCTGCGGCACGAGGCAATGATAAGAAGGATAAGGGTGACGGCAATGCAGGCTCTGATAGATGGTTCTTGGGAAAAGATAACCGGGATGTAGGATCTATTCACTCAGATACGTGGACAGGAGCTGCAATAGATTTAGCTGAAAGTGATTATATTGCTGTTTACCCAGTAATTGGTTGGTGGAGAGAAAGACATAATCTTGGAAAATTCAATGAAAAAATGAGATATGCATTAATTGTTACAATTTCAACTCCAAGTGAAAAAATTGATTTTTATACACCTATTGAAACGATAATCGAAGCACAGATTAGAACACCGATAGAAAATAAAATATAGGAATAGTTTGATAAAAGTTGTTGCAAATACGTTTATTTGGCAGTGCTAATTTTTAAAATGTAGTAAGAAGATTCTGAAATAGCCGGAGTCTTCTTTTTTTGCGATTGACACTCTACCGGAGTGAATGCAAGCGGTAAGTCATATGTATATAATATAATGCCTTTGAATATATGACAGAATATGTAGTGGAATCATTTAAGGACGGTGACGAAGAAGAAAAATTTACAGAATAATAAAATGTATTTTCCTACTATAATTTCAAATTCTATTCAGTTATAAACGGTTAAACAGGCATCATTTGTGTGATGCTTGTTTTTTCTTGCCCTATTTCTTCTTCGTCGCAAACTCCATCTTGGCTGTCTTTTAAATAATCACTTTTCACTATTTTAACAGCTCCTCATAGGTTGTGTGCAATGCGTCCCGTATACCTCGTAACTGCGATGCGTAGATATGCTGTATACCCCGTTCTATTTTTACTAAAGACTCACGAGTAATGGAAATGCCTTGCAAATCCAGCAATCTCACCAGTTCCGTCTGACCGATATTCTTTGACTTTCTGACTTCCCGGATATTCGCACCTATGGAAATGAATTTATCTGATTTTATTTTCTGCTCTCTCATATAAAACCTCTCAAATATCAGGACTTGTTTTAGTCCTTTTGCTCTTTATTTTACTGAAAGTTTTTGCTATAATGGGACTGATATGAGTCCAGTCGGATAAAAATAATGTACAAAAGGAGGAGTCAAGATGGATATGAGAAAGGTATATCGAAGTGTTGCAAGGAAATATGGAATTACGGCAGGTTAGATAAGATTGGCTTCCCCGGAAGTGACCTTCAAAGCACGGTAGATGTGCTGGAGTATAAAGCCATTCTTAGAGGACTACATGCTAGGGGATTCGGTTGTATTAGAAGTATGTCGTTAACAGCCAGCTTTCAAATATTGGGCATTTTAAATACATCAACTAATTTGTCGGTTACTTATTATATACAAAAATTAATACAGAAATGATAAAAAATTAGTAAAAACACAGCGTAATATGGCAATGTCACATCCTTGTATAAGGAAAAATGTTATTCTGTGATTACAGGAAGCAATCACAGAGACATCTTAAAAATAAAAGGAGTCAACATGATTGTAATTAATAATAACGCGTTATTAAAAGAATACTGTGAAAAGTATGATATTGATTCTCATTTTTCTGATTGGGAGGCTTTGACAAAAAAACTAGTACATTATGAAAAGGGTGAAATCATAGCATTTTACGGAGACCAGGCTAATAAACTTTTTTTCCTTGTAAAAGGAAAAATTAAGTTTTGCTGCTTTACGGATAATTATGAAGAGTATTTCTTTTTTGATGCTACCAATGAGGGATTGTTTGGAGAAGTAGAATATGTGATGAATATACCATTGATTACACAATCCGAAGTTATTGAAGATTGCCATTGCATAGTAATCCCAGTTAAAGAGAATAGAAAACTATTAGACAACGATTTGAAATTTCAGGTCTTTTTGACAACTATACTAGCGAAAAAATATAACGATATGAGAAATCTTTGTATGAATGCTGAATCGTACCCGTTGGAGATACGGTTGGCCAAATATTTAATTGCAGATAAAAATAGTAATAAAATCTCAAACTTAACGCAAATAGCAAAAACAATAAAATGTAGTTATAGACAGCTTTTAAGAACGATTAAGCAGTTTGTGGAAAATGGTTGGATAGAACATCTTCCTCAAAAGGGAAAATACAAGATAAAAGATCGTGAAGCGCTGGAAGAAGTGGCAAGAAGATAAATGGATAATTTCAAAAAAAAAGGGGGATTAGTTTTGAAAAGATCAAAGTCAAATGAAATAATTCAGTATACGATTGATGAATTAAAAAAGGCGCAATTTCCTTTACCGCCGTTTGCCTTTTATTCACCAGAAGATTGGTCAAATTTAGACGAATCTGAAATTGAATTAGTAGAGAACATGCTTGGATGGGATATTACAGATTTCGGGAGCGGTGACTTTGACAAAGTCGGATTAACAATTTTTACTTTTAGAAATGGGAACTTCTACGCAAAAGATAAATATCCAAAACCATACGCAGAAAAAATGTTATATGTAATGGATGGACAGATTTTACCGTTCCATTATCATTGGGATAAACGTGAGGATATTATCAACAGAGGCGGTGGCGAATTAGAAATTACATTATACAATTCTAAATCAGAAGATTTTGCAGATGTTGAAGGTGGCAGAAATGGTAAGCCAGGACAGTTTGATATGACTCCTGTTACAGCTTCAATTGATGGAAAAAATGTGATTATTGAAGCAGGTGGAAAGGTTAGATTAAAACCTGGACAGTCAATTTCACTAGCACCTGGTCAATATCATCAGTGGCAGGGAGTCCCCGAAACCGGTGATGTAATCTTATTTGAGGTATCCACAACAAATGATGACACAATTGATAACAGGTTTCATACAGCTGGTGAAAGAATTCCAAATATGGAAGAGGATGTTGATGCAAGATATTTAATGTTTGCAGATTACCCCAAATACACAAAGTTTAATTTTATTGCTAAGGATTAATAATATGCTGACAAAACGCGAACTGGAAAGATATTGCGGAGATTTAACTCAGGTATTTGGAATACAGGAATGCATCCTTGAAGGTGGAAAAGCGAAAGGAATTAAAGCCTATAACTTATATAATGGTGCCGGTCTACGTATGACGGTTCTTGCAGATAAATGTTTTACAATTCCAAACTTATCGTTTAAAGAAATAAATATAGGGTTTATTAGTAAGACAGGTATCTGCGCTCCAGAATATTATCAGGAAGAAGGAACAAGGGGTTTCCTGAGAAATTTTGAAGCTGGCTTCTTGACAACCTGCGGACTTACATATATGGGAAGTCCGTGTGAGGTAGGCGGACAAAAAAATGGATTGCACGGAATGATTTCTAATACTCCGATGGAAAATGTATCTGCTCAATTAGAATGGAATGGAGACAACGGATGTATTTGCTTATCAGGGACTGCAAGAGAAGGATTTTTATTCGGGCCTAACATTCATATTACGAAGCAAATCAGAATTCCAATTGGTCAAAACGTAATAGAAATGCACGATCAAATTGAAAATGTAGGATTTGATGAATCTCCACTTATGTTATTGTATCATTTTAATTATGGCTATCCATTTTTAGATGAGAATTGTGAGATTTTTTGTAATTATGATAAAATAGTGCCTCGCGACGTGAACAGTGAAGGAAGACTGAATACGCTCAATACCTTTGAGAAACCAATTTCTGGGTTTAAGGAAATAGTTGCACTCAGAACAATGAGTGATCTGAACGAAACAGAAGGCAAATCATTGGTATATAATAAAAAATTAAATATTGCAGTATCCATGAATCTAAATGCTCATCAATTGCCAATTATGAATCAGTGGAAGAGTCCAAGAGCAGGTGATTATGTATTGGGAATGGAGCCTGGAACAGGACATGTTGGTGGTTTAGTGGAAACAGAAAAAGATGGTCTTTTGATGAAAATTGGTCCGGGAGAAAAGAAAAAATTCGACATTATTATTGAATTTTTAGATGAACCTGAAACAATTCAGAAAAATATCAAGAGTATGAAGGCACAAAATATATAAATCCCATGCGGGATTCATATAGAGAAAATTTAAAACAGTGTTTATAACGATTGGAGGTAAAAAATGGGGAAGAAAGTTTTGAGTCTTCTGGTAACAACAGTATTAACAATGAGCATGCTTGCTGGATGTGGTAGTACCCATGAAACAGAATTAACACCAACGGATGCAACACCAACTAAAATTACAGAAGCTGAAGGGACAGCAGCAGATAAAGTTGAAGAAACAGTTGAGGCGCTGGCTGAGGGTGGCGAATATGCAGATGTAAAAGTTGCATGTCTTGTAAAAACAGAGTCAAATGTATACTGGTCCGATATGGGCGCAGCAATCCTTTCATGGGCTGATGAAAATGGTGCAGCAGTAGATATGTATTATGCTGAATCAGAGGAAAACATTGCAGGACAATTGGAACAGATGGAAAACCTTATTACAAAAGGATATGATGCAATATGCTTTGCACCACTTACTTCTGTAAACCTGGTCGAAGGCGTAGCAAAAGCAACAGAAGCTGGTATTATATGTGTAAACATTGATGAATCTATGGATTTCACAGCATGTAGAGAAGCTGATGGCGTTGTTTATTCTAACTTTGTAACAGATAATTATATTGTAGGACAGAAAGCTGCAAAATATATTGCTGAAAAACTTGGTGGAGAAGGAAAAGTTGCAATTGTTGAAGGCGCAGCTGGAAATACAACTTCCCAGCAGAGAACAGGTGGAGCAACAGATACATGGGCGGAAATGGATGGTATTGAGTTAGTTGCTTCTCAGCCAGGTGATTGGGATAGAATGACATCCATGGATGTTGCAAGTGCCATGATTACTGCAAACCCAGATTTAAAAGCTATCTACTGCTGTAATGACGTAGAAGCACTTGGCGTTACAGAAGCAGTTATCAATGCAAACAAACTTGGGGAAATCTTAGTAGTTGGTACAGACGCTACAGCAGATGGTAAGAACTCTATTGCAAAAGGAGAAGAAACAGCATCCGTTGGACAGGATAATACAGGGATTGGTATTGAAAGTGTGAAATCAGCAATTGAAGCTGTAAAAGCAGGTTTTGTCCCAACGGATCACATTGGAGATGAGAGCTATCCGGCTATCACGTATGTTGACTCCTTTTTAGTAGATAGCGATAACGTAGCAGACTACAAGTAAGGTATAAAAAGCTTATTATATGAGTTTAGAGTAAATAATGGGGAAAGAAAGATGGCGATAAAACTTTCCCCATTATTTATAGGAAGAGGAGCACATATGGAATATTTGAAAATGAACAATATTACAATGAAATTTCCTGGAGTTGTTGCCTTGGATAATGTTTCTTTTGATTTGAGATTGGGTGAAGTACATGTTCTTCTTGGGGAGAACGGAGCTGGTAAATCTACTTTAGTGAAGATATTGAGTGGAATTTATACACCTACTAGTGGGGAAATAACAATAAACGGAAGACCAGTGTCGGACTTGACCCCAAAGGGGTCTGCAGATAATAAGATAGCAATTATCTATCAGGAATTATCAGTTGTCGATAATCTGAGTATTGCTGAAAATATGTTTTTGGGGAAATTGCCCACAAAAAAGAAAATGGGAATTACTGTTGTTGATAAAGAATTTTTGTATGCTGAATCAGAGAAATACTTAAAGGAAATAGGATTAAAGAAAAATCCATCTACTTTGGTACAGGATATTTCAATTTCTGAAAAGCAACAAGTCGAAATCGCGAAAGCTTTATGTTCCAATGCAAAAGTTATTATAATGGATGAACCTACATCTTCATTATCCATTGATGAAACAAAGAATATGTTTAAAATTATTGAACATTTGAAAAAGAATAATATAGGTATAATCTATATTTCGCATAAGCTTCCGGAAATTAAAGAAATTGGTGACAGAGTAACTATATTAAAGGATGGAAAATATGTAAAAACATTAAACATATCGGACTTAGAAGTTAAGGATTTAGTGCCTTTAATGATTGGGCGTGAAATAAAAGATAAATTTGTAGGAACAAAAAGAGAAATTGCTCCAGATGAACAACCAACTTTTGTAGTAAAAAATTTAACTAGAAAAGATGGAACATGTAGGAATATTAATTTTGAAGTGTACAAGGGGGAAATTCTAGGCTTTGCAGGCTTGATAGGAGCAGGAAGATCGGAATGTATGGAAGGAATTTTTGGCGCAAAGACAATTTCTTCTGGAGAGGTATATTACAATGGTAAAAAACTTAAAATTCATAATCCCTATGATGCGATGAAGCAGGGAATTGCTATGGTTACAGAAAATAGAAGAGAAACAGGATTTTTCCCTAATTTCCCGATCTGGAAAGAGATAGCAGTATCTACCAGCTTAAAAAAATCTACCTTAGGTGGATTTACCGGGATGGTACAAACAAAGAGTGAAAAAAATATTGCTGAAAAGTTCACGAAAAAATTGAGCATCAAGTGTACAGGGGTTAATCAGATGACATATAACCTTTCAGGTGGTAACCAACAGAAAGTAATTATTAGTAAATGGCTGGCTGTAGATTCAAATATATTCATTTTTGATGAACCAACCAAGGGAATTGATGTTGGCGCAAAAAGTGAAATTTATGCAATTATGAGAAGCATGGCAGAGGAAGGAAAAACAATTATTATGGTTTCTTCAGAGATGCCTGAATTGTTGTCTACATGTGATAGGATTATTGTCTTTCGTGATGGAGAAATATCCGGAATATTTAATAGCGATGAGGCTACGGAAGAAAAAATCATGCTAGCAGCAGTTCATCTTAGTTAATGGAGGTAGTAAAAAATCATGACAAAAGAAAAGTTTCAAAGCTTTTGGAATAAATTTGGTACATTATGTATCTTAATTGTTCTGTTTATAGCTTTTTCTATTGGATCACCAAAATTTTTTCCACAACCAGCGAATCTGATTCAATGTCTCTTACAGTCTACTGTTTACATTTTGTTGGCATTTGGCGAATTTTTTGCAATTTTACTTGGTGGAATTGATTTATCGGTTGGAGCAGTTGCATGCTTTTCAGGAATTATTGTTGCAGACTTATCTTTAAAGGGTGTGTCACCTGTTGTCTGCTTGATTGTTGGTTTGCTGGGAGCTGTACTGTTTGGTTTTATAAACGGAGTGTTGATCAATGCATTGGATTTACATCCGTTTGTTGTAACACTGGGTACAAATACAATTTACAGAGGAATTTGTCTTGTAATGACGGGAGGAAATCCTTTATTTAATTTGCCAAAATGGGTGAAAGGTCTATCTGCATATATAGTGGGAATTCCTAAACCAGTAATTTATGTAGCAGTAATAGGTATTATATTAGTAGCTTTCACAACAAAAACTGTAGCAGGAAGAAACCTGTATGCACTTGGTGGAAATAAGCAGTCTGCCTGGTACTCTGGTATTAATACAAAAAAATATACTGTCTTAGCACACATTTTATCTAGTCTTTTAGCCGGTATTGGCGGCATTGTAATGCTGGCCCGTGTAGGTGCGGCAGAGCCAACAGCCGGTGCTGGTTACGAAACCTATGCTATTGCAGCTTGTATTATTGGCGGCGCTTCATTATTCGGTGGAAAAGGACGTATTTGGGGCGTTATATTAGGTGGTATTACAATTGGTACAATTAATAATGGTTTAAATATTATGAATGTATCTGCATTCTGGCAGAAAATCGTAATGGGATCATTAATTATTGCATCTGTTGCATTAGAAAAACTAATTTCTAATAAGGTTAGAAAATAATACGATGAATAAAGAGCCATCGCTGGCTTATGGATATAATGATGGCATGACAAATGCATTTGATTATCTGCTTTTTTGCTTGTAAATAGATGATTCGTTGTGCTAAATTAATGAAAATCCCGGCTGTACAATGTGGATGGACGAGCAAAATGAACAAACTTTCATTGATTTTGTTTGAGTGACGGGTTATAATAGACACTAACTGAATATAGAGGCAAAATAAGAACTTAAATCTTTCAGTTTCTGCACCTCAATCATATAAGAATTATAGAACACAGAGGTGGAGAACCATAACATTTTTTCATAACTTATTTGTCCCTTTAGCGATGCAAAAGGAATGGGGGAAAATATGATAGATAGCGTTTTTGCAGAAAGATTTATTGAAAAAGTGACCGAGTATACTAATTATAACGTCAACATCATGAATGAAAAGGGAAACATTATAGCTAGTAAAGATAAAGATCGCGTAGGAACCTTTCATGAGATTGCTTATCGTATCATACATGGAGAAGATGATATTATCGTGGTGGAAGAAAACGATAACTTTGTCGGAGTTAAGAGTGGTGTTAACATGGCATTCCGATATGATAAAAGAAAAGTGGGCGTTATAGGAATTACTGGGGAACCTGTTGAGGTAAAACCGATTGCTCTTATAATAAAGATGTCTATTGAAACAATGTTGGAATATGAAATCTACAAAGAAAAGATATTACAAAGAAAGAATTCTAAAGAACAATTTGTGCATTATCTGCTTCATGGAGAACAAAGAGATAAGGAAAAAGTAGCTGAATTAGCAAAACAGCTTGGTTATAGGGATAATCTAATTCGTATACCAATCTTTATAGTAGTTACTTGTAATACGGATACAGAACAATTACTATCCATAATCAAGAAAAGTGAGTTCCATAGTAATCAAGATATTTCATCAGTCTCTGATGAACAACAGATTATAATTTTCAAACATTTTAATATAGAAAATACAGAACTATTCGGCAAATATAAATACTTGATCGGAGAATATTTAAGTGGTTTTTTAAACTTTACAAGAGAGGAGAATATAAAATGCAAATTATATATTGGGACCTTCCAAAGTGAATTTGAACGATACTATATCTCATATCAGCATTGTCAGTGGCTTAGAAAAAATATAGTTTCAAATAATTTGGGAGTCTTTTTCTATGATTTTATTGGTGACTATATGAAATCTTTAATTCCTGCAAGTGATCTTTATAATGTGTACCATGTAATTGAAGAAACCATGGACCCAGATATCAAAAATGGATTAAAAGAAATGGTAGGAGTATTGGAAAACAATAATTATAATTTGGTTGAAAGCTGTAAAGAGTTATTTATACATAAAAACACTTTGATTTTCCGATTTAATAAAGTAAGGGAGTATCTAGATATCAATCCTATGCAGAAATCAGAAGATAGGGAATTTCTTAACCATCTGTTTTATTATCTGAAAATTAAATAATGATATGAGTGATCAAAAAAATAGTTGCTTAAAAAATCATATAAAGAGATTATAAAAAGATATAATAATAGAGAAGCGGGATATTGTATTCGGAATACAAAGTACCTGCTTCTTTTTGTATTGTTCATATCTTTATCTAAAGTGAATCAAAAGATATAATATATGCATTAGGAGGAATTGCCATGAAAATGATTTTTGCTCCGGATTCTTTCAAAGGCAGCCTATCTTCTATACAGGTTATAGAGTTGCTAAAAGAAGCTGCTTATAAAGTGTTTCCGGACATAGAGATAATTGGTGTTCCTATTGCAGATGGAGGAGAAGGAACAAAAGAAGCATTGGTGTCTTTCTTAAATGGTAAATATAAACATATAAAAGTTAAAAACACGTTAGGGGAAGAAATTTCAGCTTCCTATGGTGTTTTAGATAAAGAGTCTGTAATCATTGAAATGGCATCTGCATCGGGTTTAACATTAATTTCCAACGAAAAGAGAAATCCACTTTATACAACAACATATGGAACAGGAGAGATGATAAAAGACGCATTAGAGAATGGCTTTACAAATATTACGATTGCAATTGGAGGAAGCGGAACTAACGATGGAGGAATTGGAGCTATGTCAGCTCTTGGTGTCAAGTTTCTAGATAAATCAGGGAAGGAAGTCAAACCAATTGGGCAATCATTGATTGATATTGTCGATATTGACATATCAGAAATCCATCCACAGATACATAAAGCAGATTTTACTGTGATGTGCGATGTCACAAATCACCTGCTCGGTCCTGAGGGTGCTACCTACGTTTATGGGCCTCAAAAGGGAGGCAATAAAGAGGAACTGGATTATTTGGAATCTGGTATGAGAAATTATGCCAAAGTGATAGAAGATAAATTTCATATTGATATCACGAATATAGCAGGAGCAGGTGCTGCTGGAGGCTTAGGAGCTGCGTTGATGGTTTTTGCCAATGCAAAATTGAAATCCGGTATCAGCACTGTCTTAGAGAAAATTCATTTTGAAGATTTTCTGGAAGGTGCTAGCTGTGTGTTGACCGGGGAAGGAATGCTGGATTGGCAGTCAGCTTCTGGAAAGGTAGTTGCAGGTATTGGCCTTTTATGTAAGAAAAAAGGAATTCCAGTAATAGCAATTGTTGGAGGAATGGGTGAAGGAGCATTAGATATTTACCAATATGGGATCGATTCTATTGTTCCTGCAATCAATGCAGCAATGGATATGGAGGAAGCCATGGAACGTGCGGAGGAATTACTATTAAACGCAGCCGAACGAACCTTTCGTTTAATAAAGGTGGGAATGATGATGAAATGAATAAGCTGTATTGTCATCATAAAGGAAATGGGTTGTATATAGAGGAGGTATAATTTTGATTAGAACAACAAGAAAGAAATATAGTCTCAAAGCAAAAGAAGCACGACTGGGCTGGCTTTTTGTGCTACCTGCGTTAATCGGATTTTCCATATTCACTTTCGGTGCAATCATCCGGTCTTTATATTATTCTTTTACCGATTGGGATCTGCTTACGAAACCAAAGTTTGTTGGTTTGAAAAACTATATTGATATTTTTACGAATGATAAATATTTCTATCAATATATGGGTAATACATTGTTTTTTGTTATAACCTTGGTTCCAATCGTATTAGTATTTTCACTTTTGCTGGCAGTATTAATTAACAAAAAGTCAAAAGGTCTGAGCAGTAAAATTTACCGGGTTATATTGTTTTTGCCATCAATTACTTCAACGATAGCCGTTAGTATGGTTTGGATGTGGATTTTTAATCCCAATATGGGGTTAATTAACAATATATTGGGCTTATTTGGTTTGAAGGGTCCAAATTGGTTAAATGATCCTTCCTGGGCAAAACCAGCACTAGTAATCATGCGTGTATGGCAAATGAGTGGGTACTACATGATAATGTTTCTTACCGGTCTACAAACGATTCCGGGTGGCTTGTATGAGGCTGCAAAAATTGATGGAGCAAACAAAGCGCAAAGCTTTTTCAGAATTACTATACCAATGTTGGCAAATACAACCTTTGCTGTAGTTATTATGTTGGTTGTCGAGGCATTTAATATGTTTGAAAGCATATTTATAATGACTTCAGGTGGACCATTGGGTTCAACTAGTACAATGATGTATTATATTTATGAAAAATCTTTTATCGAATATAAGATGGGCTATGCATCTGCATTGTCATGGATATTCTTTATTATTATATTTATTATCACTTTGATACAGTATAAATTTCGAAATGAAAGAGAAGGTGAATAACTTGAAAAGTAACAGACATAAATTTGGTATGAGCTATCGAAATAAAACTACAAATCGGATTTACCATATTTTAATGATACTGCTAAGTATTATTATGGTTTATCCATTCCTGTGGTCGCTCTTTTCATCTTTCAAGCCTGTTAGTGAGTTATATTCGGGTAACCCTCTTAACTTTATACCACAAAATCCAACGATAGAGAATTATGAAAGGCTATTTGAAATATTACCTTTTGACCGAATGCTTCTTAATTCCATATTTTTATCAGTTGTTATACCTATAGGCATGATTGTTGTCTCATCAATTACTGCTTATGCATTGGCAAGACTTGATTTTAAGGGGAAAAATGTTATTTTCATTCTGCTTATAGCGGTTATGATGGTACCAAGTCATGTAACAACCATCCCGAACTATAAAACGATTATTGATTTAAATCTTACCAATTCTTACTGGGCATTGTTTTTGACCAGCGTATTCACTGCAACTAATTCATTTAATATTTTCTTTTTTAGACAATATTTTTTAACAATTCCGAAAGATTTGGAAAACGCAGCAGTAATTGATGGTTGCTCCAAATTTAGGGTGTTTCTTCAAATCATAATGCCGAATTCGAAACCTGCGATCGCAACAACAGCAATTTTAAGTTTTCGTTCCGTATGGAATCAGTTTCTATTCCCTATGTTAGTAATCTCTGATTATGATAAATTACCTCTTACTGTTGGTTTGAAGTATCTTAAAGAATGGGAACCAAACTGGGCAGTTTTATTGGCAGGATCATCACTAAGTATTGTACCAATTGTGATTATATACCTGATATTCCAGAAATATTTCTTACAATCGAATTTAACTTCAGGCTTTGGTGGTACCTGATTAATGGAAACTTTGACATAAAGGACTACCTATATAGAAAAATAGGTTTGCCTTTATATATATATTATTACATAAAGGAAAAAAAGGAGGAAATAAAATGAAAAGATATTATCAAAATTCACTGAAACTTTTACTTGTGTTGGTACTTGCATTTAGCTTTACGGCTTGTTCTTCAGATAATTCATCTAAGGATGCCGATAGAACTACTGAGGAAAATGAAAGAACAGAAGATGCTGCAGATTCAGATATTGCTGAATCAAAAGATAAAGAAACACTAAAAGTCTATATGTGGTGGGATATTACAACCAGCGTTGGACTTCAGGAGATGGAGAAAAAATTTGAAGCAGAAAATCCGGATATTAATATTGAATGGGTAACGATACCTAGCGGTTATGCAGATGCGATGATAACGAAATTAGCAGCCGGTGAAATTCCTGATGTAATGATGCTGGCCATGGACCAGGTACCCCGTTATGCAGAAGCAGGTATGCTAATGCCTTTAAATGATTTAGCTCCCAAAGAATACGTTGATTCGTTATATGATGTTGTAAAAGAAGCTACTACCATAGATGGTACTATGTATGCTGCTGCTCGTGATGTTACCCCTAAGGTTATGTATATAAATACGAAAATGTTTGAAGATGCGGGTGTTAAAATCCCCGAGGATACATGGACGATTGATGATTTTCTGGAAGCTGCTCAGCAATTAACAAAGGGTAGCGGGGCAGACAAACAATGGGGCTATTATTGGGCTAATTATGCGGATCAGACTTATGCTCTGATTGCTGCTTTCGGCGGAAATATGTATTCAGAAGACGGAACCACTAGTGTGTTTTCAACGGATCCTAAGACTCAGGAAGCTATGAAATTTATGTATGATTTATATAATACATATAAGGTATGCCCTTCTGGGGTCGAGGCAAAACAGTTTGGAGATAAAGAAATGGCTGCATTTATGGCGAATAAAGTTGCTATGCAGATTGGTGGTTTATCCCAGGCTGGTAATTTAGCAGCTACAGGTGTAGAGTTTACTGCATTACCAATTCCTTATCTCGATGGAGTAAGCCAGACATCATCCTTTGTGAATACATGGGTCATTCCCAATAAAGCAAAAAATCCGGAAGCATCCTGGAAAGTAGTAGAATTTTTGTCCGGCAAGGAAGGTCAGCAGATAGCATTAGATACCAATATGGGACTTCCTGCTTCTAAGGATGTAGACACAACTGGTTTTATAAATGCTGCTCCTTACAATAAATATTTTGTTCAGGCTCTGGAAACGGCTGTTCCGTATCCTACCCACGCTAATGCTGCAGCTTTTCAGACAATGTTCGTAAAAGAATGTGAGTATCTGTGGGCTGGTGAATATTCATTAGAGGAATTTGCTAATACCGTTGATGAACAATCAAAATCTTTATTAAAAGCTGACTAATTTAGAATAATAGTAAGGTGCTAATTTACATGACATATAGTTGTTGCAAATGATATTTGCAACAACTATATACATCTAAAAACCTAGAAACGGAGTTTTTAATGGGAATCAATGATAATGAATATTTAGAGAAGATATGTAATTTGCTAAGCTGTGTAGAAGAGGAAGAACAGAAAGCTATGGTCTTAGCAGCAAGAACTGCCTACCAATCAATTAAAAATGGAGGTCTGTTACACGTTTTCTCAAGCGGACATTCACATATGATTGCAGAGGAGATGTTTTATCGTGCAGGCGGTTTAGTGCCAATCAATCCGATACTTGATGAAACGCTGATGATACATAAAGGTGCTATTCAGAGTACAAGAAACGAGAGAATAAGTGGAAAAGCGGAAGAAATCCTTGGCAGAGAAAACCTTAAAGAAGGGGATACTATTATCATTTCTTCCAATAGTGGGATTAATATAATAGGAATTGAAGCAGCACTTTTTGCAAAAAGCAAGGGTTTAACTGTGGTAGCGATTACCTCGGTTGCTTCATCTAAACAGTTGGAGTCTAGGCATGAGAGCAAGAAAAGACTTTATCAGGTTAGCGATATCATCATAGATAATCATGTTCCTTTTGGAGACGGGATGTTAACAATTCCCGTAAATAATCAGACAACTGCAGGTGGTTCAACTTTCAGCAGCTTGTTTATTGCTCAAAGAATTGTATTAATGATTGAAAATTTATATTTGGAAGATGGAGAAATACCACCAGTATTTATGAGTGCCAATGTGCCAAATGGTA
>ENA-UOOI01002547-UOOI01002547.1-fermentation-metagenome-genome-assembly--contig:-NODE-2547-length-15559-cov-10.436984_pt1 | contig 15559 bp, 16 predicted proteins | sample MGYA00245779_ERZ724027 | MGnify/ENA primary metagenome ERZ724027 (study PRJEB28704, sample SAMN03018318) | fermentation metagenome | biome: anthropogenic terrestrial biome; feature: soil... | reverse complement strand
TTGAATCCAATCTTGAAGTTTTGGGATCACTCCTCCTGCAAATAAAATGCTCCCATAGGTATGCTGCCGCGAAAAAAATAATAGTTGGGCTTGCCATAGAAAATTTTGCGAACGCCGGTCTTTATTAAAGCCAAAAATTATGTTAACATATTAACATAGATGGAAGCGTAGGTGTTATATATGGATTTTATAAAAATACTTAAAGATACCCTGTCAACCTATTCTTATTGCACTAATATTTCGCTTTCAGTGATAAATGAAATAGGAAACGAATTCATGAGAATAGGTAAGCCCTCAAGCTTTTGTAGATTTTTCAAGGAATGTACTAATGATTTATGTCCCTGCTCTCAAACTCACCTATATGCTGCAAAGCAATCGGAAAAATTAGGTGAATCTTATATATTTTCCTGTCCTGCAGGGCTTATACATTATACTGTTCCAATAATAAAAAAAAATGTGTTCAAAGGTTCTGTACTTGCCGGTCCCATACTTATGAACTTTCCGGATGAATTCATGGTAAATGATATTATCCAAAAATTTGATTTGGATATACAGTTGAGGGGACTGATAGAAACTAAATTAAGTGACATCCAGGTAGTACAACCTTCAAAGGTACGACATCTGAGTAAATTATTATTCATAGTAGCATGCAGCCTTATGGGGGAAGAAAAATACGAGCTTTATGAAAAAAATAAAAGATCACACCAGCAATCTAAAATAGGTGAAAGCTTACAGGATTTAAAAAGTACTAATAATGATATGCTGCGTACTTATAAAATTGAAAATGAACTTCTTATCAAAGTCAAAAATGGTGACATAATAGGAGCCAGAAATATTTTAAATGATCTGTTAGCCCACATATTGTTCTATTCAGGAAATGATATTCGGATAATCAAAACCCGTACTTTGGAACTATGTACACTTCTTTCTAGAGCATCTATAGAAGGTGGTGCTGATTTCAACAAAGTTTTTAGTTTAAGCAGTGATTTTTTAATTAAATTAAATAAAATTAAAAAAGTAGAAGACATTTCATTTCTTTTAATAAATATACTTGATGCCTTTACAGAAAACGTTTTTAAAATAAATAAATCAAAGAATCCTGCTCTAATAAAAAAATGCATAGCTTATATAAATAAAAATTATAAAAACAACATAACCCTTGATACGGTAGCCAATATGGTACATCTTAATTCTTCTTATTTCTCAAGTATTTTTAAAAAGGAAATTGGAATGAATTTCTCAAGTTATCTCAATAAAATCAGAATTGAACAAAGTATGTTTCTTTTGAGGAATACAGATTATTCTATATTAAATATTGCCCTTGAAGTCGGTTTTGAAGATCAAAGTTATTTTTCAAAGGTATTCAAAAATTTTACCGGCATGACTCCCAAACAATACCGGCAGAAGGGAAACTTGACTTTTGTAAGTTAAGTTAGGCACTGGAAATTTGATGTTAATTTCCAGTGCCTTATTAAACGTTTATTAATCCAATCCATATTCCTTTGGAAGGAATTTGTCAAAATCAAGATCATCTTTAATCTGATCATAGAATTCAAGTTCATCATCCGGTACATCCTCAATCTGGTTCTCCATAATATCAATCCATCTCAATTCTCTCTTTTCAACTTTAACTTCCTTATTGGCAATCGCCTTCTTAAGTTTCTCCACTGTCAATTGTGCTGCCAATTTAGTTCTTTCAAACGGAGTCTTACCTTTTAAAATTCCCCTGCTTATGTCAAATACCACATCAGGTCTAAGTACATATGCCTGAGGATCAAGCCTTGAATCGGAATCTGCCAATAAATCTCTTAATTCAGTACCTTTACCTTGCCTCTTTGCTTCATTCATAAGCCTGCAGTCATATATAAGCTGTTCCATGGACACTACAGGTGCCATTCCTGAAAGAAGTTTAACCTGCTGAACGGACTCATTACTCCAAAGATCCGCTACTGCAGCTGCTACATTGCCTATAGGACTGAAATGTGCACATGCTGCTGATTTACCTTCCATTGCTATTGGAAAACCAGTTATTGCCTTCAGATATGCTCCTTCATAAGCACAGTCCTTGCTAGGTCCTACAGCACCTTCTTCAAATGCCACCAATGCTCTGGGAACAGCAGTCACTCTAACTACTGATGCAAATACCTTAGGAATAAATCCTCTTTCTGCAAGTACCATTGCCGTATTGGCAAATCCACAGGCGGAATCTCCTGATGGTATAATATTATTTGCATTGCTCATTTCAACCATCTTTTTCCACAAGAATTTCATATCACGGCATCCAAGAACTCCCAGTGCAAATATGACTTTTTGTATGTCTGCGTTTACAAGAGCATCATCATCTATTTCTTTTCCTCCAGTAGACTCTATAGCTAAAAAGTCTGCTCCTGCTTTACCAAAGCCCTCAAATATCTGCTGCATTTCCTCCCAGTACTCTCCTCCTCTCATTATAGGAGGTCTGTTCATCTCTCTTATATCATTAGGTGTAGCTCTCAAAGCTCCTTTGAGTCCATATTTTGCATTATATTCATTAAGTGCATCAACAATTATCTTACTTACTTCAATTCCCCATTCAGGATGTATTGTAAATTCTGGCAGTGTTTCATATTCCAATACCACTCCGGGAGCATGCAATTCTACTGCCCTTTTAAGCGCACCATCCATTATCTCTTTATATATCTTATAAGCATCCTTGATAGTATTAGAATCAACTGTCATTGCAGGTAACGTAAAATTTAGCTCCGGATATATTTCCCCTCCTCCAACTACAAGTCCGCTTTTAGTTTTCACAGGTTTAGGACACGAGCCATATATAAAATCATCCAGTTTGTCATATGCCAATTTGTCATATACATTTGCCATTATGCCAATCCCCCTTTTATTTACTCTTCTTAAGAACCGCACTCTTTGCAACTTCAGCTGCACTACCTGCATCGGGAGTATAGTAATCTGCCCCTATCTTCTTTGCATATTCATCTGATAAGGGTGCTCCACCTACCATAAATATATACTTATCCCTCACTCCTGCCTTTTCAAATTCCTTTATAGTATCATCCATAGCAGGCATGGTAGTAGTCAACAATGCCGACATACATACAATATCCGCTCCTATTTTTTCGGCCGTTTTTAAAAATTTAGCTGGTTCAGCATCAACTCCTAAATCAGTAATTTCAATGCCTGTGCCCTTCATCATCATTGCCACAAGATTTTTACCAATATCATGTAAATCGCCTTTTACAGTTCCTATTACAGCTTTACCTACAGGTTTTACTCCGGTCTTGGTAAGAATAGGTTCCAACACCTTCATACCTGCGGCCATTGCCTTTGCAGCCATAAGCATTTCCGGAACGTATATCTCATTGTTTTTAAATTTAACACCAACTTCTGACATAGCCTCTATCATACCATCGTTTAATATTTTGACTGGTTCAATTTTTTCGTCCAAGGCCTTTTTTACAAGTTCTTTGGATTTTTTCTGACTACCTGTTTGTACAACTGAAGAAAGTTCCTTTAAATCCATTACATATCTCCTCCCCTTAAGTTAAAAATCCCTTTAAAATTTTTAAATTTTTCTTACATGTTAATTATAGTCCGGACCATAGATTTAATATTGTAGTATATATAGTTTTTTATCAATACTTCAAGATACTCAAAGCATCTTCTAATAAATCCTGTAAAAGCCTTAATTTAGGCAAAATAAAAAACAACATTGGAATCAATAAATATCAGGCTAGATCCTTTATTATGTTCATTTTAGGGCTATATTGGCAGGAGAAAATTAGCAAAATATGGATATTACTCTTTTCCAAAAATTCCTATCGAATTAAACCTATAAGGTATAATTATTTTCAGTGCACAATATTTTATATGTTATATCATAGTAAAGAATTTTTTTAGATTTTTATAATTTTTTTTAGATCCATAATGAAAAATATCTTATGGTATTTTGGCTCACGACTTGTAATTTTTTATTCCATTATCATAGAATCAATAAAATAATCCTGAAAATCCGGTCTTTTTGATAATTCTATATACGCTGCCTTATTCACTACTAATTTAGTCTTATCTCTTACATTTTTGGACAGTAGGTACATTCTGGCACCACTTCCGGCACAATTGCCGATAGATCTGAGCTTACCACCCAATTCTTTAGGTATCATGCCAATTTGCATGGAACTTTTAATATTCATATAATTTCCAAATCCGCCGCCTATATAGACTTTTTCTATCTCATCAAAGCCAATATTCTTTTCTTTAAGCAGTATTTTTATTCCCGCACAAACTGCCGCCTTTGCCAATTGTACCTCTCTTATATCTTTTTGAGTGAAAATTATATTTTTCCGACTTCTACTGTTTCTTGCCACAATAAACTGCAGCATTTTACCTTCTCTGATAATTCTGTCTCTATCTTTTTCATCCTCCACTTTATCTTTTTCAAGCATTTTACCTGTTTTATCCACTATACCGTGAGATAAAAGCTGCGCAACCATGTCCATAACCCCTGAACCGCATATACCAAGGGGCTCAACATCACCTATGGTTTCGTATATTTTATCCTTCGACAGATCTATTTTGCTTATGGCACCAATTACACCACCCATCCCGCATTTTATATTTGCTCCCTCAAAAGCCGGTCCTGCGGCAGTAGAACAGGTTATTATCTCATTTTTATTTCCCAGAGCCATTTCACCATTGGTGCCAAGATCCAGCAGCAGAGAATATCTTTCCGAATTCAAAAGTCCAGAAGATATTATACCTGCTGTTATATCACTTCCCACATAACTTGAAATGCCGGGAATCAGGCTTACCATTCCTCCTGTATCTATCCCGATTTCTCTGGCCTTGAATTCAATCCCTTCTGTAATCATTGCAATATAAGGTGACATGGCCATGTATTTGCAGGTGAGTTTCAAAAGCAGATGAATCATTGTAGTATTACCCACTATGACTGTGTCATATATATCATCTTTTCCTATACTGTTCCTTCCACATAGTAGTCCTATTATATCATTGATCTGCTCTATGATGCTCCTATTTAGTACATCAAGCCCCCTGGGATTTTCCATAGTAAAATTTATCCTTGAAATCACATCGGCACCATAACTTCGCTGTCTATTAACCTGTGACTGTACGTCCAGTACTTTTCCATTTTCCAGGTTCAAAAGGTATACAGCTACTGTGGTCGTTCCTACATCTACTGCCAATCCATAGAGTTTTACATTGGATTTGCCGCTTTTCAATGACAAAAGCCTATTTTTAAAAAATATCCCGGTAACATCAAAATTCTCACTTCTCATGGTTTCGCCCATTATAGGAAAACTTTTCAAGTTTATACTCAGATCCTCTTTTCCAAAACCATCACTTAATCTTCTATAATCATCCCTTTGATCCTCAATACAAGGTTTATCCAAAACCGCATGCTTTTTTTCGACTAAACAATCCAACTCGTAATTACATTCTTTTCCTTCTGTAAGTACTGTCATTGTCCCATTTTCTTCTGGAATCACTATTTCCAGATTCCCATTTACAATTGTTTCGCAACTCAGCCTAAATCCACTTTCTATTTCACTTTCAGTAAGATGTCCATTATTGTTTGCCGTCTTCTTGTCCAAATCCCTTATTATCTTGACCTTGCATTTTCCACACTTCCCTTTTCCATTGCAGAAACTCTCCACATAGACCTTATTATCTCTCAATATATTCAGAAGATTCCCACCTTTTTCAGCATATATAAGCTTTTCACCTTTACTGTAGTGTACTACGATTTTACATTTATCCATTTTTTATTATATCTCCTTCCCGCATATTTAAATAAACATACTTGATATATAATAGGCATTTGCGAAATGCCGTAACCCGCATAAATACGGTATATTTTTTATAGCAAAATAACCTCTCACTGATTTATATTAAAATTGAATGTATCCAAAACAAAAAAATCTTTATTAAAAAGTATAGTTTTTAAAAGATTAACTTTTAAAATAGTTTTATAATTATATTATGGTTTAGTATTTTTTAATAAAAACAAGGGGGATTATTTATGAATTTGAGTGAACTTTCTTTATATGTTCAAAAGGGTAATGCAAAAATGGCAAGGAAACTCGTTCTACAGGCACTTGAAGAACATATCGAGCCAACTAAAATATTACATGAAGGTTTAATAGATGCCATGGTAAAAGAAGGTATTAAATTCAAGAACAACGAAATATATGTTCCCGAAATGCTTGTAGCATCAAGAGCAATGTCCGTTGCACTAAAAGCACTTTATCCAATCATTTCTCAACATGGTAAAAAAATAATTGGCAAAGTTGTTATAGGTACTGTAAAAGGTGACATACATGACATAGGAAAAAATCTTGTGGCAATGATGATGAAGGGTACAGGCATTGAAGTTACTGATTTAGGAGTTGATGCTGAACCAGCTAAATTTTTAAAAACGGCCGAAAAAATAGGAGCGGATATTATATGTATGTCGGCATTGTTGACTACTACCATGCCTGCTATGGACGACGTAATAACTGCGTTTAAAAAAGCAGGAATTAAAGACAAATACACATTTATGATAGGCGGTGCTCTTATTACAACTAATTTTGCAAAACAAATAGATGCGGACTACTACACTCCTGATGCAGATTCAGCGGCCAAGCTCGCTAGAAATATAATCATCAAAAAACGAAAATATGAGATATCCTGTTAAATATATGGTGAGGCACCTTTCTAGGTGCATCACCATATAAAATCCAAACAATTATTCAAATAGTTTATTTCTATACGCTTGAAGATAATTCATACAGAATTCATCTTTACCAGCCAGAGTTTCTGCAGTTATAAGACTTCCCATCATTTCTTTATCCAATGGATTTATTATAAGACCATCAAGTCCCCTGCTCACAGCCATAACTGCAAAAATCCGATTAATAAATTTTCTATTTGGAAGCCCAAAAGATATATTTGACAATCCGCACATCATATGAACACCTTTAAATTCTTTTAAAATAGCTTCCACAGAATCCAAGAACTGTACTCCAAAATTATCATTTGTCCCTATAGGCTGTACTAATGGATCTACATATATATTATCCAGTTTTACATGATGCTGAACCAATCCATTTATCAGCTTATCTGCAATTTTGATTCTGTCATCGGAAGTTTGAGGCATACCCCTGGAAGACATGCAAAGTGCCACTATTTTAAGATCAGTGCCTTCAATTATAGGCAAAACTGCATCATATCTTTCTTTTTCAAGAGATATGGAGTTTATCATTGGAGTTTTTCCTTTATGCAGCGCTAATGCAGCTTCTATAGCCTTTGGATCTGGAGAATCTATACAACAAGGTGTATCTACCTCTTCCTGAACAGTTTGTACCAACCATTTCAAATAGTCAATTTCTTTTCCTACAAATATACCGGCATTTACATCTATATAATTAGCTCCGGCTTCAGATTCTTCCTTGGCAATCTTTTTTATATAATCTGAATCATTATTTTTAACTGCCTCTTTAATAGATTTACGAGTTGAATTTATTAATTCACCCACAATTATCATAATATACCACTCCCCCTAATACTCGTTTGTTACATAGCTTATTACATAATCAGTATATATTATGATTGACTGCAAGTATTGTAATTATTTTATATTTTTATAAATAACATAAGCCCTATTTCAATTTCTCTGGGGTTTAAAACTCACATAATGCAAAGCCGAAAATGCTATATAAGCAAAAAATGCTATCTGTATTATAAACACATAGGTAATGTTTTTTCCTCCTGCAAAGCCTATTATATAGGTCAGAAATGCAGCACCAAGGTTGTTGAAGATCACTATAACTGAAGATGCAGAAGGTATATTTTCAAAACTCACATGCTGTATTATGTACCCTTGAAGTGCAGGATATATAAGTGATATTGATATACCTATAATCGACAGTCCAATTAGTGCCTGCAATTTTTCCGTTCCCAACAAGATAACAAATATGCCTGCAATGGATGCTATAGGAGATATGAGTAAAAATTTAAGTTGTCCTATATTTTCGAGAAGCTTATCTCCAAAAGCCCTTCCCAAAGTAAACAATATCCAGAAGCCGAACAGAATATCCGGCACTTCTCCCTTATTAATGCCATAATCTCTTTCAAGAAAACTTCCGGTCCAGTTTGTCGTGGATATCTCTGCCCCGACATAAAAGAATACAGCTATGGAAAGTATTAAAACCATAGGATTCTTCAGTATGTGAAGTGAATTCCTATGCTTTAGATTATCCTTTGGAAGTGAAATCCCGCTGAGCCCTGTAGACAAAACAATTAACACAGCCATAAGTACTATATGAATAATATAGGTATAATTAAAGCTTATACCATTTCTGAGTACTAATCTGTCTATGGGTAAAATTAAAATTCCACCTATTCCAAAACATGCATTGGCAAATCCAAATTTCTGATATTTTTTAGGTAAAAGCGATATGAGCGTTCCCAAAAACAGTCCGCCCATTCCAAGTGCGAGTCCGGATAAGAAATATCCAAATAAAAGTATGTAAAATGATTTTGAAAGTAAGATTACAATACTTGAAAAAATTACAAGTAAAAAACTTATGTATAATCCTCTTTTAAGTTTCAACATATGCATAAACTTTGAAGCTGCTATGCTCATTATAAAAGAGGAACAGTACACTACGGACGGAAGCAGTACAATGATATTGTCAGAAACGCCGTAGATACTCTTTATGGTAGTTATAAAAGGTGACAATGTATTGGAAAACAATGATAGACAAAAGAACCCCCAAAATATAATTATCATATTTTTCAAATCTTTATTCATCAAGCACCTCCAGTATAGAATTTAAATTTTATCTTTTATATTATAACTCATTACCTGTTTTCAACAAGCTTAAATATATTTATTTTATTGTTAATTAATAAAAAAATAGCAGCCTCCACTTTTAAAGTGGATGGCTGCTATTTTTTCAATACTATATTCTAAAAGTAAAATTATCTATAAGCCTTACTTTTCCTATATAAACAGCTATGGCAACTAGAACACTGCCGTCAATATCACCTGAAACGGGTTTTAGATTCACACTGTCTGCAACTTCAACATAATCTATTCTGGCAAGCAGCTCTGAATTGAGTTTTTGGGAAATTATCTCTTTAATTCTACTGGCATTTCTCTCTCCCGAATTCAAAGCTTTTTCTGCCCCATCAAGGCTCCTGCTGAGCACTACAGCTGCTTTCCTTTCCTCTTCTGAAAGGTAGACATTTCTCGAACTTCTTGCAAGTCCATCTGCTTCCCTCACTATAGGACAACCTATTATTTTAACATCAAAATTGAGATCCCTTACCATCCTCTTTACAACTGCCAGCTGCTGTGCGTCTTTTTCTCCAAAGTAGGCCCTGTCAGGTGTTACAATATTAAAAAGTTTAGAAATGACAAGACAAACTCCTCCAAAATGGACGGGCCGTCTTACTCCACACAGCTCTTCCGTAAGGCCTTTCACATTGACAGTCGTACTTGCATCCTCACAGTACATAGTTGAAGGCTCGGGATTAAAAATCAAATCCGCCCCTGCACATTCACATAACTTGGCATCCCTCTCAATATCCCTTGGATAAATTTTAAAATCCTCATTCGGGCCAAATTGAGCAGGATTTACAAATACGCTTACAACAACCTTATCATTTTCTGAAACTGCTCTCTTAATAAGACTTTCATGGCCTTCATGGAGAAAACCCATGGTGGGAACAAGCCCAACGGTAAGTCCTTCCCTTTTCCACATCTTAACCTTATTTCTTACTTCATCTATTTCATGTACTGTATTCATTGTATTATTCTCCTTTAATTCAATTTGTCCAAAATACTGTCATCCATTTTAAAACTATGAGCTTCGTCCGGGAAAACTCCACTTTTAACTTCTTCTATATAATTTTCAAATGCCCCCTTCACAACATGTCCAACATTTGCGTAATATTTCACAAACTTGGGTTTGAAGTCGGAAAACAACTGGAGCATATCCTTATATACAAGTATCTGTCCATCACAATATTTGCCTGCACCTATTCCAATGGTAGGGACTGATACAGATTTTGTAATGATTCTCGCCAATTTATAGGGAATACCTTCAAGTACAATAGAAAACACACCTGCATCTTCCAGTTTTTTTGCATCCTCTATTATTTTTCTGGCATTCATTTCATTTTTACCCTGAACCTTAAATCCTCCAAATACATTTACAGACTGTGGTGTAAGCCCAATATGTCCCATAACTGGAATCTGAGCTTTTACAATAGCTTTCACCTGTTCACAAACCGATGAGCCGCCTTCAAGTTTTACAGCATCTGCATGTCCCTCCTGTATCAATCTTCCGGCATTTTTTACCGCATCATATATGGAATTTTGATATGACATGAAGGGCATGTCTCCAACCACCAATGCATTTTTTACTCCCCTTGAAACTGCTTTTACATGGTGAATCATATCTTCCATAGTGACACTCAAGGTATCTTTGTAGCCAAGGCAAACCATTCCAAGTGAATCACCAACCAAAATTCCATCAATACCGGATTCGTCTATAAGTTTCGCCATTGAATAGTCATAAGCAGTAAGCATTGTAATCTTGACATTCTTCTGTTTCGCATCCATAAAAGTTAAAGCCCTGTTCTTTGTCATTTTCTAACCTCCAAATTTTTTTTTTATTAAATTATAGTAGTTCCTGCCGTGTTTTTTTTCAGATAATCGAGCCAGATTCATGGACAAACGCCTGTATAATTCCAGATCTTCCCGAGGTATAACATTGAGATGACGTCTCAATGTCCCAACATCGCCTCTTTCAACAGGTCCCGTAAGTGCATCTGTAAAGCCCTTGTTCTTTATATTTTGTATGTTATTTTCAATTAGGGGCATCAATGCACCTATACAATCTTTTTTATCAATCCCGCAGTTTTTCAGGTACTGACATCCTATATCTAAAAGTGAAAGTACCAAATTAGATACTGTAACGTTTGCAAGATGATACAAAGTTTTTTTGTTTTTATCAAGTACAATAACTTTATTTCCTATATGGTTAAAAATGGAAACCAAAGTTTCTAAGTACTTAAAATCCCCTTCAATTGAAAAATAAATTTTTTTTAGAATTTTATAAGTAGTAAATTTATCTGAAAAAGCACACATTGGGTGGATAGAATATCCGAATGCGCCTGAAGTGTTAATACATGAAAAGATTGATGAAGATAAAGAACCACTTGAATGACATATAATCTTGCCTTTCAGGTCATATTTTCTAATTTGGTTCCATATTTTTTCTATAATGTCATCGGAGGTTGTTATAAAAATAGCATTACAACTTTCAACTAATTTACCAATTTCAACATAAAAATTACTTTCTGTAAATTCGGCTGCTTCCCTTGCTGAATTTACATTCCTGCTGTAGTAGCCTTTTACATTTAATGCATTGATACTAAAATATTTGCCTAAGCTTACGCCTACTTTTCCGGCACCAATAAAACCGATACTCAATTTCACAGCATCACCGTCTCTTTCGTAGTAAATAGCTTATACCAATTCCCCTTTGACTTTTATATTAAATTTAATAACACTTACGGTGCAGTTCAAAAATGATACTACCCAAAGTTAATTTTATCACAAGTTGATTTCGTATTCAAATATTCAAATTACGAATTGCAGATTGTATATGAAACTTTTGGAATATTTTTATAGTTACTGTTATAATTAAAAATTGGAGTATATGATTTCGAAATAAACATATTCAGCACGGTAATAATTGTTGTTATTATAATTTTGTAAATAATATCATCTCCAGTATTATTTTCTTTTATCATTGATAGCCCTATAATAAATATTTAAAGCTTTTATTGACTTCAGGTAACTTTTTAATCTCCGTGTCAACTAATATAGATACATAATTTACCGCTCGGCACCTGGGATACAGTACAGGATTTAATTATTCGATTGAACTCTCCGTGCTGTTTTATCTTAATCATAGACTTTAATTTAGGTATTTTGTTCTGATACAGCCAAAAGTTTTAGCAAAATACAATTTTTGTTCCTTGTTCGGATAAATTTATAGGCTATTTACTTCAGTAAATAACCTATTATGATTTTTATATTATTATAGAAAACTTTTATATTTTTAAAAATCTATAATCTCAGCTCTTACATTACTGTCATATTTTTTGGATACATCGCCAACTGGTGTAAGTAAAATTTCACCTGTTATACTTATAACTGCAGAAATAAGATGTCCTCCAAATACCCTGTAATCCGAACCTGATATGGAAATATGCATATGAACATAAGGTTTCCCATCGCATAAGCTGAAATTACCGATAAGACTGATTATTTCATAATCGCCTTTATCAAATACCTTTTTTGTAAAAACTTTTGTATCAGGTTCATAATAACCCAATGTTGCACTGCCGCAGGCACCAATTCCATCAATAGAAGCAAATTTTACATTATTTTCTGTACAGACCTTTGAAACAGATTCTGTTATCTCATCACCTTTATCAAGCCTCAATAATATTTTGCCGTTAAATTTTTTATAATCCAACTATGCTCACCTCATAATATATTACAGAATATAATTATTTTTTAACAAAATTCATATATCACAGCTTTTCTTTTACCGAATTAAGCTTCTGACTCATAGATGCATCCTTGTCTCTTCTATCATCTATGCTTATAGAAGTAATAACTCTCTTAGCACCATTTTGAAAAGGAATTTCATGCATTTTCCTCATAACTTCCAAAATAACATCTAAATCCCCCTCAAATACTGTAGCCATAGGGGTTAATTCATATTTGACACGTTTTTCATCCTGAAGTATTTTGTGACAATTGGCCACATATCTGCTTACACTTGTAGATCCTGTTCCAACCGGTACAATTGTTACCTGTGCTATAGCCAAGTTCAACACCTCCAAGTTCATTTTAAAACAATTTGCCGCAAAAAGAAAGGATCTTTCAGCAGCAATAAATTGGTATATGTTTTATATTGAAAACTTAATAGTATGTATTATCGTTGTATAATATAATTTAATTATGATAGCTGTACATTATAAGATTATCATATTGTTTGGAGTGTAAAATAGTTGGCATACAAGAAAAGAGGGTGAGCAGCATAAAAAAGGGTAGTTAATTTCACATTAAATCCGACAAAAAAAAGAAAAAATAGTTCTTGGATACCTGACCTATGCGGCCTCGAAATTGTGGAATACAGCAAACTATGAAAGAAAAGGCTGGTCAAAGGAGAGCGGCCTGGAGTTATCCTAACCGGTATAAACAGCAAAAAGAGCTGAAGGACCACTTCTGGTATAGGAACCTGCAGTCCCAGGCTGCCCAGTGTGAGGTACCTCAACAACGGTTTTGTTATAGATGGAAATACCATAAAGGTCAAAGAAAAAACCAGCCCAGAAATCGACCAACCAAATAATAACTTGAATAAAGAAAATAAAAAACAGGAATATATAAATAAATTAGACAATATCGAAGCAGGTTTTAAAGATTTTAACGATACTGAAAAAGCAACAGAAAATATAAGGAGGGACAATGGAATCTATACTATATACCAACTTCTTAGCCCAATCAACAAAAGAAAGATGCCATGAATTGGTGGACAAAGTACATGAAATAATATAAACTGTCAAAACTAGTTTCTTTCATAGACAATTGTTTTGGACAATTTATCATTTCGGCAGTTTTTTTAACATATAATCCCAGATAGCAAATGCCGAGTTTTTCCTGCCGTTTATAGAATTTAAAATATTTTTTAATGTTCTCATATTTTCTCTATAAGATGGTTTTCTAATTATTCTATTTATAGAAGACTGTATATTATGTGAATTCCACCTGTTTATCGGTATACGTATGCCTGCTCCTCTTATAACTATATTGTCAAGATTTATTTGCTGTTCCGGCTGCATTGCAAATCCGACGACCGGGGTACCACTTGCTATTGCGGTTTGTATAGTTCCCTGACCTCCATGAGAGATGACTATATCTGCAAGTGAATTTACCAGCGGTGCTGGTACAAATGAATCTGTTAAATAAATATTAGGATTACTTCCTGCATAGGCTTTTGCTTCATCGATTGGGCATACAGCTTCAGGGGCCAAAATCACCGCACTCCAATTCTTTCCTATTCCTTGGTTTAATGCCTTTATGACTTCAAATAAACATTGTTTTTCCCCTGAACTCCCCAGAGTACAAAAAATTTTCAACCTTTCATTTTCTCGATTAAATATATTCAGTATATTTTTATCTATTTCAATATTATTTGAAGCAGGTGCATATAACGGTCCCACAATTTTATAATTATCTGGAAGTATATCATCTTTATAAAATTCCTTAAAGTCATTTATTATTGTCAAATCTGCCCTAAGCATATCAAACAAATTATTTATTGGTTCCTTATTCCATTTAAACTCATCAAGAGCTTTAATAATATTGCTCTGCTTAAAAATTGGGGCTCTCATTTTTAAAGACTTGGGAATCAGCTTTATAATTTTTCTGCGAAGCCTTAAAGGAAGATATGTGAGAGGTTTAATCACATCAGGAATATCTTTCATTAATGTAGAGGCAAAAATATTCTCCTGTAACGGTATAGGTAAATAACATATCCCTAATATTGGATTATTAACCATTCTTCTAGCAAGACTTGCTATAGGGTAAAATCCGTGAATAACTACATCTGGTTTTAATTCCATAAATGCGTGAACCTCACCTCTCAATAATTCACCTGCAAGTTTCATATCACCGATTAAATTAGTTTTTGTAGGTTTTAGATCTTGACGGAAACCTACTCCTGGCAGCACGGGTAAGCATTTATGAATCTTAAATCCATTATAAACCACCTTTTGTTCAAATTTGCTTCCATTAGATAAAAATATTATATCCAATTCATAATTATCAGGACAATAATCCTTGATCCCATTCGCTATTTCCAATGCACGAGTCGCTTCACCGGCATCTGAAAGTATAACAGAAAAAACGATTCGTAATTTTCTTTTACCAGCCATATAATTCACCTCTAACATATCATTTGTTTGCACATTTTTGTATCTCAAAAAAGAATAGTCTATCGATTCCCGCAATATTTGGAATTTACAGTCAAATAATTTTATTAAAAATCACTGCCAGTTCCTTTTTATATCTTAAAAAAGAATGATCTATCCCACTTCCTGCAATATCATGTATTTCATCGAAAGATAACTTCATTGATGAGCTGCCATTCTTTTGAATGTATTCCCATAAAGCAGTGTATTTACTCATAACATTTCGCTCCTTATCAATTAACAATTCAGTTTTTTATATAATTATAGTTTTTTTGACATTTTATCATTATAAATTTAAATGGAGGTTTATTTTTATATTATTATGTGGCTCAACAACTTTCCAAAATTCTGTCATACCTCTATCTCCTCTATATTTCATTTCAAGTATACGTTATTTACTTCATAAAACTAGAAATTTGTGAACTATTGTTTTGCTAAACGATTTGATGCTAGAATAAAAATAGTACAAAATAAATTGAGAAAGTTCCCATTAGAG